>Ga0194112_10004889_pt1 | contig 18216 bp, 9 predicted proteins | sample TA2MahC400mmetaG_FD_146191 | JGI IMG/M metagenome (GOLD analysis project Ga0194112, IMG submission 146191) | Freshwater microbial communities from Lake Tanganyika, Tanzania - TA2015016 Mahale Deep Cast 400m | ecosystem: Environmental > Aquatic > Freshwater > Lake | place: Tanzania: Lake... | reverse complement strand
AGAGAGCTTACATCGTTGCCATCAACCATGTCTCGTTATTCGAGGCGCCTTTTGTGACGGCCTTTTGGCCGGCGGCGTTCGAGGTGGCCGGGGCTGCCGATGTGTGGGATCGGCCCGGGCAGGGATTGCTGGCGCGGCTCTATGGCGGCATCCGAATCCACCGCGGCCAGTATGACCGGCAGATGATTGATATCACGTTATCTGTTCTGCGCTCTGGGCGGCCGCTCCTGCTTGCTCCTGAAGGCGGTCGTTCGCATCAGACGGGGATGCGGCGGGCCAAGCCGGGGGTGGCGTATTTGATGGACAAAGCAGGCGTGCCGGTTGTTCCTGTCGGTGTGGTGGGCAGCACCGACGATTTTTTTGAGCGCGCCTTGCGCGCCGAGCGGCCAGTGATCGAAATGCGCATTGGACAGCCAATGGTCCTGCCTCCAGTGACAGGCCGAGGGAAAGACCGCCGCCAGGCCCGCCAACGAAACGCCGATTTAGTGATGGCGCGCATCGCGGCTCTATTACCCCCCGAGTATCGCGGCGTGTACGCAGATTTCGTGGACGATTCGCCGCAAGCTGTGTAGTGATCGAATGAGATGACTCCTTTTCTTGCGAAACAACCCGAGAAGAAGCCAGGACGATACAACCACCAGGCCTGGGCGCCGATGCGCCGATTTTTGCGATTTTTGCTGAAAACGATTGGATTCACGCTATTGGTTCGCCTGGATCGCGTCGAGGGGCTCGAGAATATCCCCAAAGAAGGCCCGGTGATATTTTTCATCAACCACATCGCCTTCGTAGACCCGATCGTTGTCTTATTCGTCTTGCCCAGAGATGTTGTGCCTCTGGCGAAAATAGAGGTCTATGATTATCCATTCGTGGGTATCTTTCCACGCTTGTGGGGGGTGATCCCCGTCAAGCGCGAGGAGTTCGACCGCACGGCCATACGCAAAGCCCTGGAAGTTTTGAGGGCAGGCGAGTGTTTGCTGGTAGCCCCAGAGGGTACCCGTGGCGATGCTTTGCAGCAGGGCAGGGATGGCGCTGCTTATCTGGCCTCCCGCGCCGGGGCTTCGATCGTCCCTGTGGCTATCGAAGGCACTGTTGGATTTCCGGTATTCCGAAATCATAGGCGCTGGCGGCAGGCCGGCGCTCATATCCGTTTTGGTAAGCCATTTCGTTTCAGAGCTGAATATCACAAGGCTAAGGGTGAATCGCTGCGCGAAATGACGAATGAGGCGATGTATGTGCTGGCAAAGGCTCTCCCCGAGCATCGCAGAGGTGAGTATGCCAACCTGGAAGAAGGGACTCAAGATACTATCGAATGGCTTTGAGAAGTGCTATAATAATCTTTTAGGATTACCGTGGTACTAGCAATCTCATGCCTTTGATCTTCGCGCTATTCCAGGAAACACCGTTTTTTATCTTTCCAGACGATTGGGGTGGATGGTCAGGTCTTGTCGCCTGGCTTGTTGTCATTGGGTATTCGGTCTATCATTGGCGGGGGTATGGAAAAGCGTGGGGGGTGAATCAATGGACCTTGTTCATCGCCTTATTAGTCGTCACTCCGTTGACTTGTATCTTCGTTGGCGTGAGACTGTCTCTTTCGGAGGCGGTCTCTCTGCCAGCTGTTACTCTTGATGCTGGCGGTCTGCCATTGATGATCTTCTCGGCTCTTCCCTGGGTATTGGCGGCGGGATTCTTGGGGCCGTTATCGGCATCTATGCTGGCGTTTTTGACCGGGTTGTTGATTGGGTTGTGGGGGACCCACACGCTGTTTACCTCGCTTGAGTTAGCCACTCTGGCTGTCCTGATCTCAGCAGCCAGCCAGCAGCGATACCGCACAAGCTGGTTCAAGGCGCTGCGTCATCCCTCCTTCGCGGTGATCGTCGTCACTCTGATCTACCCCTTTCTGCTTATCGGCAGCTCGATTTTGTGGGTAGATGGGCCGTTAGCAGGAAAACTGGATTATGCGATATCATTAGCAGGACCCATGACCCTGGCAATCGTAGGGCCTATTATCGTGGCCGGGTTATTGGCAGAGATTATTCGATTTGCATTTCCAAAACAATGGGGGGGACAGCCCCCATGGTCTCCTTCTCCTGCTGAAAGCAGCTTAGAAGCGCGCTTCTCTTATTCCTTGAGCCTGGCGATGATCCTTCTGCTTGCTTTGTTCGTTGCCGGGGATTGGGTGATAGCAGGCAACGCAGCCCAAAAAATGCTGGAAGATCGTTTGAGCGCAGCTACCGAAGTCGTTTCTGATGGAATACCTTATTTCCTCGACACAGGTCAAAACCAGATTTTACAGATTGCCGCGCAATTAAACCTTGCTGCCGATTCATCCTCTCAGCTTCAAAAAGCGCTTTCTGAGAGTTACCGTTCGGCGCCATTCTTCAATCAGTTGTACATCATCGATTCTCAGGCCAACCAAATCGCCGCCTACCCCTCCGCAAGTTTCGAGGATAGATATTCGTCGCTCGAAGAACAAGTTGGTATCATGATGGCTCTGGAGGAAGGCGTGCCTGTTCAAGTGTATGCCATCCCCTCCCTTGGTGGATCGTATTCGGCTCAAATTTCATTTTTAGCTGCGGTTTTCGATGAAGCGGAGCAGGTGGATGGCGTGCTCATCGGTAGGACGGATTTTGCAAGCAATCCATACACGCAATCTGTCTTGACGAATCTGAACAGTATTGCAGATATTGGGGGGGTGGGTTTATTGGTTGATGAAGATGGGGAGATTCTCTATCATTCTGAATCTGAATGGGCTTTTTCGGAATACTCTGCCCCCATTGGGGGGGATGCGGTGTTTACTGATGGATCAGCCCCCGATGGGACGCGGCTGTTGGTCTATACGCGGCCAACAGAGGGGCGACCCTGGGGAACAGTCTTGATGGTTCCGGCCAGGCAGGCTCAACAATTAGCGCTCAACATAGCCGCTCCGCTCCTGATCTTGATATTATTATTGATTGGATCATCGGCTGTGATGATACGGTTGAGTCTGAGAGGAATCACGTCATCTATCAAATCCTTGACTGGAGAAGCGGAGCGCATATCTCAAGGTCAACTCGATCATGTGCTTAGTAAGGGGAGTGTTGATGAGGCCGGAAGATTGCGAAATGCCTTCGAGAAAATGCGCCTCAGCCTGAAAGCCCGTTTGGACGAGCTGAACCGTTTGTTGGTCGTCAGCCAGGGGGTGGCGGCGCACCTGGAGATCACCGAGGCGTTCCAGCCCATCATCGAGTCTGCGTTGACGATCGGGGCGAATTCTGCGCGTATCGTCCTCGCGCCAGACGTTTTTCCTGATAACGATCTCGATGGGGAGATGCCTTCTTGTTATGGCGTTGGGGAATACGCGCGGGATTTTGCATACTTCGATTCTCAACTTCTGACCCTGATGAAAGAACAGGGCGGGGACAGAATTGTCCTGACCAATCCAGCGCGCACTCCTCTGTTGAGTTTTGGGCCGGGCGCGCCGCGTTTGGGCAGCCTGGCGGCGGTAGCGCTCTATCATGAACGGACATACTACGGCGTCCTGTGGGTGGCTCATCATCTGCCGCGCGCTTTTTCGGATGAGGAAGTACAGTTCGTTACGACACTGGGCAGCCAGGCGGCTTTAGCAACGGCTAACGCACGTCTGTTTATGACGGCTGAATTCGAGCGCGAACGCCTGGCGGCTATCCTGGCTTCTACTCCTGACCCCGTTCTGGTCACAGACCAACGAGATCGCTTATTGTTGGTCAATGCCCAGGCCTGGCTGGCATTGGGATTGGGCCTCGAAGCCGGCATCGGCAAACCGGTCGAAGAGGTAATCACTCAAGCTGAACTCATCAACCTGTTACACATTTCCGATGAAGTCCATGAACCGGTGGAAGTGAAACTCCCCGATGAGCGCTTCTATATGGCTACTGCATCAACGATCACGATTGACGGTCGAAATATGGGCAGGGTATGTGTCCTCAAGGATGTGACTCAATTCAAAGAGCTTGATGACCTCAAATCGGAATTCGTCTCTACAGTGAGTCATGACTTGCGCTCGCCGCTGACTCTGATGCGGGGGTATGCCACGATGTTGGAGATGGTCGGCCATCTCAATGAGCAGCAGGCCGAATATGTGCGCAAGATCGTCGTGGGAGTTGAGAGCATATCCCGTCTGGTCAACAACTTGCTAGACCTGGGTCGCATCGAGGCTGGCGTAGGGTTGCAATTGGAGATGTTGCCTGTGCGAGATATCGTCGAGTGGGTTGTCGAGTCATTCCAATTACAGGCCCAGCAAAAAAAGATCGCTCTGCGCGCCGATATCCCCGAGAATTTACCTCCGCTGATCGAGGCTGACCAGGCTTTGCTCCAGCAGGCGCTACACAATCTTGTGGAAAATGCTGTCAAGTATACGCCGGAAGGGGGAAAGATTTGGGTTCGAGCAAAGCCGCGCCAGAGTACGCTTCTGTTCGTTGTCGAGGACACTGGTATTGGAATAGCGCCGGTGGATCAGCCGCATTTATTCCAAAAGTTCTATCGCAGCGCCGACCGAAAAGCCAAAAGAGAGCACGGCACGGGTTTAGGCCTGGCAATCGTAAAGTCAATCGTTGACCGACATAACGGAAATATCGGGCTTGATAGCCGGCTGGGAGCCGGGAGTACTTTCTATATCGAAATCCCACTCCGTCATGGCCCCCAATAATTCGCTGAAATTGGTGCAAAAAACTCCAAATTTTCTCCTTGACTGGGTTTAGCCCGTCTTGTATAATACCCCCCGGATGCAGTACGAAAACGAAATAGAGAAATTTAGCGAGCGCTTGAGGTAAGAAAATCTCATGCGCTTGCTTTTGTTTGTCTTGCTCACAGTACATTTGTTCGATTTATTCTCTTCGATAACCCTCAGGAGGCTCACAAGTGGAAACAAAGGGGCTTAAATCCTTGCGAATTGCTTTAGCTTCGCCGGAGACGATTCGTGGTTGGTCTTATGGCGAGGTTCTAAAACCCGAGACCATCAATTACAGGCGATTGCGACCAGAAAAAGATGGTCTATTTTGTGAGGCCATTTTTGGCCCTCAACGCGATTGGCAATGCTATTGCGGGAAATACAAAAACGTCCGGTATAAAGGCATTGTATGTGATAAGTGCAATGTAGAAGTAACGAAATCGGCTGTGCGGCGTGAACGCATGGGGCATATCGAATTAGCTGCTCCCGTTGCGCATATCTGGTACGCGCGTCGTCTTCCCTCACACCTGGGGTTGTTGCTCGATATCTCACGGCGTAATCTCGATCGCGTACTCTACTTCGCGCAATATGTTGTCACATACGTAGACGATGATGCTCGCGAAAGGGCTTTGAAACGCCTGGAGGATGAGTATTCAGGCGGTGACAGCGATATCAAAGAGGAAACGAATACTGAGCTTGACAGCATCTTGTTTGAACGCGACGAGTTGCTGGAATCTCTGAAGAAAAAAGAAGAAGAGGTCAGGTCTGGTTATGATGAGAAGACTGCTGCCGAGTTGGATCCGGTAATGAAAAAAGGCCAGCAGTTGGAAACGGAATTGCAGGAAAAGATGGGCAAGACCACGCGTCGCGCCATCCTCTTTCCAGGCACAGATATCGTTATCGTCAAGGCTGGCGACACTGTTAGCAACAAGCATTTGGGCAATGTTCAACAGGTGGTCAAGGAACGCCTCGAGGAGATCGAGACAGAACTCCAGGATCAACGTCAACGCGAGTTGGAACACGTAAAACTGGATATGGCCCGCGCGCGCGCAGAGACTGAGCAGAAGCTGATCGCCAGACGTGAAGAGCTGGAGGGCGAAATTGCAGCTTCTCGAGGCGAGTACCGTCGCCTGCGCGATGAGCTGATGGATTTACAGCCGCTGACATTTATGGGCGAACTACGTTACCGTGAGCTGAAATCTCGCTGGGGTCAGGTGTTCCAGGCGGATATGGGAGCTGAGGCTATCCTTGATATTCTGAAGCGCCTGGATCTGGAGGCTCTCGCCGAGGAACTTCGATATACCTTGCGAACCTCTGGCAGCAAGCAGAAACGCAGGCTGGCCACTCGACGTTTGAAAATCGTCGAGGCATTCCGAAAATCTGGCAATAAGCCGGAGTGGATGATCTTGACTGTTTTGCCTGTGATTCCTCCCGACTTACGCCCGATGGTGCAGTTGGATGGCGGCCGATTCGCCACTTCGGATTTGAACGATCTCTACCGGAGGGTGATCAACCGGAATAATCGTCTCAAGCGTTTGCTCGAACTTGGCGCTCCTGATGTGATCGTGCGCAATGAGAAGCGCATGCTTCAGGAAGCGGTAGACTCGCTGGTTGATAACTCGCAGCGCGGAAAAGCTCGATCACGCCGGGGTCGCCGCGAGTTGAAGTCGCTCAGTGACATGCTCAAAGGTAAGAAAGGGCGATTCCGCCGCAATCTGTTGGGTAAGCGCGTCGATTATTCGGGCCGTTCGGTGATCGTCGCCGGCCCGAAATTGAAGATTCATCAGTGCGGCCTGCCAAAGACAATGGCTTTGGAACTCTATCGTCCCTTCGTGATTTCTCGATTGGTTACCAATGGATATGCTACCAATGTCAAGGGCGCAAAGCGCCTCATCGAGCGCGCCCGCCCTGAGGTCTGGGAAGCCCTGGAAGAAGCTATCCAGGAGCGCCCGGTGTTGTTGAACCGCGCCCCGACCCTGCATCGCTTAGGTATTCAAGCCTTCGAGCCTATGCTCATCGAAGGGAAGGCGATTCAACTCCACCCCCTGGTCTGCACCGCCTTCAATGCAGACTTCGATGGCGACCAGATGGCGGTGCATGTTCCCTTGTCCAATAAGGCGGTCGTCGAGGCGCGTGAGCTGATGCTGTCTAGCAAGAATTTGCTCAAACCCGCCAGCGGCGAACCCATCGTCAGCCCCTCCAAGGATATGGTGCTGGGGGTGTACTATCTGACGAAGAAGGATGACCGGGAACACAAGGGTGACGGTCGCATCTTTTCGTCTTTCGATGAAGTCGAAATGGCTTACCAACTTGGCCAGGTAGAGATTCCGACAGAGATCAAACTATACACAGAAACCTGGTACGACGAGGACGGCAGTTGGCGGAAAGAACCGGAAACGCGCTTGATCGCTACCACAGTTGGCCGGGTGCTCTTCAACCGTGTGCTGCCCGAAAAGGTTCAATTCGTGAATCAAACCCTGGAGAAGGGTGGAATCAAAGATTTGATCGCGGATGTCTATGAGGTTTGTGGTGAAGTAGAGACCGTGCGCACCGCAGATAGCGTCAAGGATATCGGCTTCAAATACGCTACTGTATCTGGTTTCACCATCGCAGTAGCGGATATTACCATCCCGCCGAATAAAGAGGAGATTATTTCGAACGCGCTACAAGAAGTAGAGAAAGTGCAACGCAACTACCGACGAGGTTTGTTGACCGATCAGGAACAAAATGAACGCGTCATCGAGATCTGGCAGAACACGACTTTGGTTGTTGGCGATGCTGTGCGTGAGCATATGGATCCGAACGGGGATCTGGCTACCATGGCGGATTCTGGAGCTACCAAGGGTGGTTTCGGTCAGCTTTCGCAGTTGGCAGGTATGCGCGGTTTGATGGCCGATCCCTCCGGGCGCATCATCCCTATGCCTATTCGTTCGAATTTCCGTGAGGGCCTGACCTCTCTGGAATACTTCCTCTCCTCCCATGGCGCTCGCAAAGGTCTGGCAGATACCGCTCTCCGTACGGCTGACGCCGGTTATCTGACTCGCCGCCTGGTGGATGTCGCGCAGGATATCATTATCAATGCCGAAGATTGCGGCACGACAAATGGCATCGCCATCCGAAAATCTGATGACGTGGCTGGACAGTCGATGGGTAGCCGTTTGTACAGTCGGCTTGCTGCTGAACGAATTGTCGATGCGAAAACCGGTGAGGTCATTGTTGGCATCGGGGATTTGATCGACAGGGAAGAAACCCGCCGAATCACCAAAGCAGGAATCGAAGAAGTAAAAATATTCTCACCGATGACTTGCGAACTGGAATATGGCATCTGCGCGAAATGTTATGGGATGGACTTAGGCCGTGGACAGGTAGTTGATATCGGCGCGGCAGTGGGGATCGTTGCTGCTCAGTCGATTGGCGAGCCGGGCACTCAATTGACCCTGCGAACCTTTCACACCGGCGGCGTCGCAGCCGGCACGGATATTACGACTGGTCTCCCGCGTGTCGAAGAGATCTTCGAAGCACGGAAGAACCCGAAAGGCGAGGCGGTTGTCAGCGAGATTGCTGGAGTCGTTCAAATCGAGTTATCCGAGCGCTATGATGACTTGCGAATCGTGCATGTCGTTCATAGCGAGATGACCAGCAATTCGTATAAGATCACGCGGGGTTGGGAAGCTCATGTGAAAGACGAGGACGAGGTCAAGCAAGGCGATGTCCTTATCGCCCATAAGAAGGACGAAGGGAAAACGATCGTCGCAGAACATGATGGCCGCGTTCGAATCGAGGACGATCATGTGATTGTCTCACGTGAGATACGTGATGAAGAGCAATACGAAATCCCCAGCAACGCCCGCTTGATGGTGGAGAATGGCGAACATGTGGAGCCGGGTCAGCCTCTGACGGAAGGTTCCCTGAACACTCATGATCTCTTGCGGATTCAAGGTCGTGAGGCCACACAAATGTACTTGCTCTCTGAAGTACAGAACGTGTATCGTTCTCAAGGTCAGAACATCCACGACAAACACTTCGAGGTGATCATCCGCAAGATGATGTCGCGAGTCGTCGTCAGCAATCCTGGCGACAGCGAATTCCTGCCTGGGGATATTGTCAATCGCCTCGAGTTGTTGAAAGTGAACGAAGCGCTGTTGGCGGAAGGAAAACGATCTGCCAAATATCGCGAGATTCTGTTAGGCATCACCAAGGCGTCTTTGAGCACAGATTCGTTCCTCTCGGCCGCCTCCTTCCAACACACCATCAAGGTACTTACACGTGCAGCCGCGGGTGGCAGTGAAGATCCGCTCTACGGCTTGAAGGAAAACGTAATCATCGGTAAGCTCATTCCGGCTGGCACAGGTTTCGTTGATGGGCCTTTCGCTCCCAGCAAGTCTCAGAGGGGGACATACGAAAACCTTCCGGTGGCCAGTATCATCGAAGAAGGTGTAGATGAAACCATCGACGAGGAAGATTACGAGGTAGATGATGACTTCATCGATGATTAGGTGTATTCTGTAGGTCAGGTATACTTTGTGGGTCAGGTTGTCAACCTGACCGATGCCGCAGTAAATCCCCTCTCGCTGTTTCTCGAAGCGAGAGGGGATTTTTTTGTTCATGTTATAATCGCCGCACTTCAGGTGGGGTGCATCTTGAATATGGAGATGCGCCCCATCTATACGCCAATATGCTAGATTTTGGAGAATCCCATGGAGATCGGTTTAATTCGCAAAATAGATATAGATGAAGAAATGCAGCAATCCTATCTGGATTATGCAATGAGCGTCATCGTCTCACGCGCCTTGCCCGACGCCCGGGATGGGCTAAAACCGGTTCACCGCCGCATCCTTTACGCCATGCATGATATGGGCATTCGTCCCGACTCGCCTTATAAAAAGTCTGCCCGCATTGTCGGTGAAGTACTGGGGAAGTACCATCCGCATGGCGACATGGCGGTATACGATGCCATGGCGCGCATGGCGCAGGACTTCTCTATGCGCTATCAACTCGTGGATGGTCAGGGCAACTTCGGCAGCATGGATGGGGATTCTCCCGCCGCTATGCGGTATACCGAGGCACGTATGGCTGCTCTTGCCTCCCACATGTTATCCGACATTGATAAAGCCACGGTTGATTTTTCGTCCAATTTCGATGACACCCTCTCTGAACCTGATGTGCTCCCGGCTGCCCTGCCGAATTTACTCATCAATGGCATCACGGGCATTGCGGTGGGGATGTCTACCAGCATCCCACCTCACAACCTGGGGGAGGTGATTGATGCTTTAGTGTACATGCTGGAAAACTGGAAAGACCTCGATGATATTTCCGTGGCCGATTTGATGAAATTCATCAAGGGGCCAGATTTCCCGACTGGCGGAATCGTGATTGACCAGACCGAAGATGGGGGTCTGCAAAAGGCGTATGGCTCAGGGCGTGGTCTGATCATGGTGAGGGCGCGCGCTCATATCGAAGAGATGAGCCGGGGTAGAAATCGGATCGTGGTGACTGAAATCCCCTATATGGTCAATAAAGCCACCTTGCTGGAACGGATCGCCAGCCTGGCGCGAGAAGTAAAAATCGAAGGCATTGCCGACCTTCGGGACGAATCGGATCGTCAAGGCGTGCGCGTGGTGATCGAACTGACAAAAACCGCCGATCCCGAAAAGGTGCTGGATGATCTGTTCAAGTACAGCTCCATGCGCACGACATTCAGTTTGATTATGCTGGCGCTCGTCGAGGGGGAGCCTCGTATGCTCAACTTGAAGCAGGCTCTGCGGGTCTATTTGAATCATCGCCTGGAGATCATCAAACGGCGCAGCGAATTCGATCTGGAACGCGCCCGCAAGCGAGAACATATTCTATCTGGCCTGATGACCGCCCTGGCTAATTTGGATGAAGTGATTGACATCATCCGGAAATCACGCCGCGTAGAGACGGCCAACCAAAACCTGCGACGCCGCTTCAAGCTCAGCGATGAGCAGGCCCAGGCGATATTGGATATGCCTCTACGGCGTCTGGCTGCCCTCGAGCGTCAAAAGATCGAGCAGGAACATAAAGACATCCAGGCAAAGATCAAGGCGCTGGTCGCTTTGCTGAAATCGCCAGTCAAGATACGCAATGTCATCTCCGATGAACTTCGGATGGTCAAAGAGGAATATGGCGACCCGCGCCGGACACAGATCATCTCAGTCGAGGGGGATAAGGAAGATATCCCAGTACGCCTAAGCAGCCTGACGCCGGAGCAGACAGTATGGGTCTCGCTAACCTCCGAGGGGTTGATCTCGCGCACATCGAAGGACGACCGGCCGCGCGTCAGCGGCAGCGCCGCCCCGAAGCGCCTGATCCGGGTGAATACCCGCGATACTTTGTATCTTGTCGCCGATAACGGGCAAACAGCTTCGCTGCCTGTGCTGTCGATTCTCGAAACCGACAAACCTGCCGAGGGCGTGCCATTCCACAAAATGTCGTCTTTGACAGAAAACGACAAAGTCGCTGTGATCTTCGCTTTGCCTCCGAAAGATCAGTTAGAGGAAGGCTGGTATTTGCTTTCGATCACCCGCCAGGGGATGGTGAAGAAGACAGCCGCCGAAGAGTTGCCCGGCCCGGCAGCCACGCCGTTTACTCTGGCCAGGGTAAATGAGGGAGATCGTTTGGGCTGGATATGCCTGACGGACGGCAAAAAAGACATCTTGTTAGTAGCCGCGAGCGGGATGGCCATCCGTTTTTCCGAAGAAGATGTGCGCCCGATGGGGTTGGTGGCCGCAGGGGTGATGGGCATCAAAATGGATCAGGGGGATGAAGTCATCGGCGCCGAGTTGATTCCGCAACGCGGCGAGGTGTTCTTGCTGGCCTCCGACGGGCGAGCCAAGCGGGTGAAGCAGGAAGAATTTCCAATCCAGGGGCGCTATGGAAAAGGCGTTATCGCCTGGAAACTACCCGCAGGCGTCAGCTTGATCGGCTGTGTCATTGGTGCGAAAACCAAACCAATCACTTTGCGCCTGAAGAAGTATGCCCCCAAGATGGTCAACCTGGGTGATGCGCCCGTGCAAACCCGGGCAGCGGAGCGCGGTAAATCTGTTCAGGAGGTTCGATCTGACGACCGAATTCTGGAGATGTCTATCCCCTGGGATGTGCCCAGACCAGCGAAGAAATCGAAATAGCTTTTATTGGTATCTTCTCAATAACTTGGGGGAAGATGGGGGGTGTGCGGGCGGCTTCGCCGCCCGCACACCCCCCGCCCCCCTTATTATTGAGATGATACTTTTATTGGAATTACGAGATCGTGTAGTGCAGGTAATGATAGGTGATCTTGTCGTCTATCAAACCAAGGGTATCGTTGCCGTCATTGACATTGCCCACACTCGAACGAGCCGTCCAGGAGAGATGGCGGGAGTTCCCTGTGCCGGAAAAGCCAGTCAGGGTAAAAATGCCGTTGGGCAGAACATTGGCGAAGAACGTCTGATACCAGGCGCGGATTTTATCTTTGCCGACGATCGTGCTTGCTGAGGTGACATGTACAGCCCGGTCGTTGTATAGCTCGGCGACCTGGTTGTGATCGTGCTTGTTGAGGGCGTTGATATACCTGGCGGTGATATCCGGCGCCCCGCCGCCGCCCCAATCGAATTGGGCGATGACGTTCCAGATCTGGTGTTTAGGCGTGAGCACCTGGCGGGCGTTCCACCATTCCCAGAAATTGGCCGCGCTGAGGTTGAACGACCGGGCTGTGACCAGAAACTCCTGCACTTCTTGCGTCGTTGGGGCCCAGCCATGTTCGGTGAAAGCGGCCCCGGTGGGGATGATGGGGGGCTTGTATTTCAGGCTTGCGAATTCATTCAACGTCCTGGCTAATTGTGATCCGGGGTTGTGCGCGCTCACCCAATAAACCTGCGGCATGTTGTAGTTGCACTTCTCGAGGAATTCGTTCCATGGGATGGGGTGGAGGGAGGGAAAGCGATAAGAAGACAAAGCCACAGGGATAGTATTGCCGATGCCATTGCGGAGTTCTCGCATGAAGGTTTTGGCTGCCGTGGCTTTTCCCGGTTCCTTGTAATGAGATTCTGCGTCGAGGACGTAGCCATCCAGGTTGAGGCCTTTGACGCGTTGAATGGCGATGCTGGCCTCTTTACCTGGCTCGTCTCCATAAACAAAGTGCCAGCCCCAGACTTGAATGCCCTGGGCGCGCAAGGCTTTGGCGACGGGCGGCACCAGGTCAATCCGCCTGTTCCAATCATAGTTGAACGTGTAGATGCCGTCAGCAATCTTGATAAGCACGTGGCTCAGCCCGGCTTGTTTGGCTACGCTGGCGATTTTGCCGGCGTCTCCACCTTCGCAATCTTTGATCTTCCAGATATAGAAACCTTTGCCTTGCAGGGTCATGATTTTTCTCCGAGGGAGTAAATTCTTTACAAACAGAGCAAGATTCTTTACACGGATCAACATGGGCATAACCCGCTCGCCGACTTTGCATTACTCGACTATTTCATTATAGCCAAACTTTGCATTTTTCGCGCCGCGTACCAGAGCCGGAGGCGAGTCGGGGTTGATGCGGGGTTATGCGGCTCTTTATTTTGATAAATCATTGTGTGCTAAACGATATTCGTAAGTCTGTTCTTTAGTACACCTATTGACAATTGTTGTTTCCTCAATAGGTGCTCCCATCGTCCAATACACTTTGTCTCGGTCTTCAAAATAGGTAATATCTCTCCTGTAAAACTTCCCGATATACCCATACACTCTGATATGCCTGACTAACTCCACAAATAATTCTTCATCTACTCTGTCTTTAACAATGTATTCATGGGGCCACGTTTTCGGATAAGTTTTCGCAAATGTCCAGACCGATTCATCAGTAAATTTTCTCAAATTATCTGGTAATTTGCCCATTTACAAACCTGCCATTTAGGTACTCCAGTACTTCTGTTACTTTATCTATAATGTGATTCACTACCTGACTTTTATCCATTCCCGGCTGAAGCTCAATGCCATAATCGCTATCATAGGCATTGCGTGCATCAAAATAGCGTAAGGCATGCACAATTTGCTCCGATTCGGACCACTGCGAGCCATTATCTTTTCTGATATTCAACCAAATAGGTGCATGATTCCCCCTCACAAACCACTTATGGCTGTCAAAGGCCAAATAACATCCAAAGCTAAAAATGCGAAAGTAAAACCCGTTTCCATATTTTGTCGGAGTAGTTTTTAAACCCTTGAAATTAAATTTTTCCCGCTTTCGTAAAAGCAAATTGCACTCGTCTATCACATCTGCAAATTGCGATACTCTCCTGCCGTTCATCGGGTCAAGATCAGATGCGCTTAATGGTGGCATTCCTTCAGCATCCATCTTTTGGCATAATTCTCTGATTTGGAGCAAATCAGCATCCAACCGATGACTATATTGTTCGCTATTTTCTCTCTCAATTAATGCCAAGAAATTATCCCAAGAACTGATAATTACCTTCTCATTTTCTCCGTTCAGCCTTTTTTCAATTTCCGTTTTTAGAGAAGCACATCTCGTTCCTGGTGCAAGGAACAAAATCTTTCCGCTCCCCGATAGCTCTTTCAAGTAATTCTTGGGCTGATTCGGTGTCAAATTCGCCCAAAACTTTCCTTCGATAATCACCGTTTTGTTGCCATTTATATCGATCCCGGTTACGTCCGGTCTCCCATTAGATGTTGTAGATAATTCGGTTTTGTAATATGTCGGCACGTTATCACTAGCAAGAAGGCTTTTGAGTGCCGCACGCGCCGCAGGATATTCATTCAACAGATAGGCAATACTACTGTTAGCTACATTTTCATACTCTGAAATAAAGTTGCTCGCTATATATGCCAAGATTTGCATGATATTCTCCTAGTAATGCCTGCCTATTTATTGCCGCATAACACGGATTGCACGGATGTTCATGTTTTTCATCCGTGTTTGTCTATGACACTTGTACTGAGCGAAGTCGAAGTATCCGTGACCAAGAAATCAGTGTCTCGTTGGTTTCGCCGCAGGCGTGCAGAGCAAGGCGAAGCTATGTCAGGCAGTTGCCTACATTTTACTACGTTTCCTGAGAAGACATTTGCACCTACGGGAACACGGCTTTTTTAAGGCGATCCAACAGCCTGCTGCAACAAGGCGCGGATGGCACCCTCCTGGGGCAGCAGCACCTGCGCGCCGCCGGGAGTCGTCCACGGGATCACATGGCCGCGGCCAATCGCATAGCGTTGAATATCATCCGGATCGCCAATTTGCGCCGCTAATGGCACCATTGGCGCGATATCAACCCACTTCATGTCGGTAGTAACGTTTCTATAATAGATATCGTAAAGCTCATCGGCGCTCTCCAGGGCGTTCATGCTCAACAGGCGGTCTCCAATCGCCTGGATCACTTCTTGCTGGCGGCGGGTGCGGTCGAAGTCGCTGGTGGTATATCTGGAACGCACGTACCAGAGAGCATCCGCGCCGCTCATCATCACCTCTCCGGCTTTGACTGTGTAATATCCGTAGCCGGTGCGTTGATCTCTCAGGGTTTCGCCCACATGCACGTTGATGCCCCCCAGGCTATCAATGGTTTCGATGAACGCATCCAATCCAACCAGAAGATAATGATCTACCCGGACGCCAAATTGATTCTGAAGCGTTTGAGCCATGAGTGGAAAACCGCCATAGTACATGACGGTATTGATGCGGTTGTAGGTATAGCCGGGGATATACACATACAGGTCGCGCGGGAAGGAAACCATACTGGCAGTTTGATTGCGCGTATTGATGCTGAGTAAGACGATCGTGTCGGTGCGGAAGCCGATTTCACCCACACGTTGATCTGACCCTAATAAGAGGATATTGATCTGATCCTGGGGATAGTTGATCGGTTGGGCGGGGGATGTGTCCCCGCTGCTCACGGGTTGGGATTCGACCTCGGGCTGGGGGGTGGCAGTTGGCGCGGGGGTGGGAAATTCTGTGGGGATATAAGTCGGCGTTGGAGGAAGGGGTAGAAAGGGGGTCGGGGTGGGCGTGGCATCCGCGGGGATCGTCGCCAGCGCAACGGTCGCCTGTGCTTCGGCCCGTTCGATATTGGCTGGAATAGCGCCGACCAGACTTGATTGAACACAGCCTAGGATGAACGATGGGACGAGGAGTATCCAGAGCAAACGTTTTGGCGAAGTCATAGTCGTGATGAGCTGGTGGGCGCGGTCGCGAGACTCCCCTAGGGTTGTGGACTGGTAGGCGATGGTGTGGGTATGACTGTATCCGTCGGAACCGATGTGCTGGTAGCTGTGGGTGCTGTTGTCGCTGTGGCGGTCGAAGTAGGCATGGTTGTCGCTGTCGCGGTTGGGGCGGTTGTGTTCGTAGGGCTGGCGGTGGGCGTGCTGGTTGGCGTTGCCCCGCTGGTCGCTGTCGAAGTTGCAGAGACCGTTGATGTAGCGCTGGCTACTCGCGTGGGAACGAAGGGAACGAAAAGCTGTTGGCCGGCTCGGATATACGAGGATGAGCCGAGACAGTTCGCCTGCTGCAATCGAGAAACGCTGACCCCATGCGCCAGGCCGATCTGATAGAGAGTATCCCCTGATTTGACGGTGTAATATACCCACCCCGGCGGCGGGCCGCACGGGATGTAGGTTGGGGTGGGAGGCAGTTTCGGGGCGTAGATCTTGCTCCCGGGGGGCAGATTGCTGACGAGCAGGCAATTCGCCTCTGCCAGCTCATCAGCCGAGGTATCGTGTCTGGCTGCCAGGCTTTTCAACGTGTCTCCCTGGTTGACGGTGATCTGCTCCCAGCCAGGAGGATGCGGGCAGGTTGTTGGGGGCGGTGTCTCTGGCGTTTGGGTTGGGGGTTCTGTCGGCGAGGGGATCGGAGAAGCTGTATAGGTAGGCTCCCCAGGTTTTTGGGTTGGTAGAGGGGTAGGGGAGAGCGTCGGTGATGGCGTGATCGAGGCTGTGTTCGTTGACGATGGAACCAGCGCAAGCGATGGCTGATCTTCAGCTATGGCCAGGATGAGACTGCCTGCGAGGATCACGGTGGAAGTCAAGGCAGTGACCAGCGCCAGGATATGTTCACGGCGCAGGATCATCAGGAATGTCCTTCCTTACCTTGAGAGGTAGTATCCCCCTGATAGAGTGGGAGGAGTATGTTGAAGGCGGAGCCTTTGCCCATTTCGGTATCTACCCAGATTCGCCCCTCATGGGATTCCACCAGGGTCTTGGCAATCGAGAGCCCTACGCCGGTGTCGCCTACGCCCTCGATGAGGGGATTATCCGCGCGGTAGAGGCGGGAGAAGACGCGCGGTAGATCCTCTTTCGGTATTCCCCCACCCTGGTCAGCGATCTGGATCAGCACATAATCGCGCTCGTTCTCGGCATCCTGGATGTCAGCTCGCAGGTAGATTTCTCCTTCTATGGGAGAGACCGCTCCCGCGTTCTTCAACAGGTGGATCAGGATCTGTTGCAAGGCGTCACGATCGGCATGGATGAAGGGCATTTTCTCGGGAAGGTCGACGCGCAGGACGATATTTTTATCTCGCATTTGGGCGCTGGTGTCGGCGATGGCCTTATCAATGGCGCTTCCGAGATCCACTGCTTCTGGATTGAGCTTGAGCTGTTCTCCATCCAACACGGTGATGCGCAGAAGATCATCCAGCAGCATCTCCAGGCGTTCGGTGGATGCCCGGATTCGCTCCAGGAATTTTCGTTGCAGCGCGCCGAGGATGCCTACCGACTCGCCAAGCAGCAGATCGGTGTAGCCTACGATAGAGGACATGGGCTGCCGTAGATCTTGCGCAATAGACGCCAATACTTCGATCTGTTCATCGGATATTGCGCTGGTTGTTTCAGACGCCCCAACGCTTTCTTGGGCATGTCCTTCGACTTTGACCAGTTGCTTCTCGAGTTGAGCTATTTCCTCGAGAGCCTTTTGCAGCTCTTTCCTAAGCTGGCCTGAGGTGGTCAGTTCGTGGGTATCGGCTTCGGCGATCAGGCTCTCGACCATCTCGCCCAAACGCCGGTTTTCGACTTGCAAGCGAGAGATGGTGTCTTGGGTTTTCTTTTGTTCGTCTTTCAGGGTATCTAACTCTTCCGCTCTCTTTTCACCGAGAACTTCCCTGCTGAGGGTATCTTTTTCTGATTTCAGGGCCTGGTTTTCGATCTGGGTTTCTTCCAACATCGCCTGGAAAGATTGCAGGTCATTTTTCGTTTTCTCTAACTCTGCTCGAGTTGCTGCCCATTGCTGAGAACGATGCAAGATCGGGGCCAACCCTTTGCTGATCTCTTCGAGGTATTTTTGATCTTCGCGACTCCAGCGGCGTTCTGAGTGTGGAGAGAGCAGTAAGATGCCCAGGGATGGTTCGCCCTCAGGGCTTTGCACGAATCCTGCCAGAAGGTGTCCAGTGCTCCCCAGGTGTAGGATATTCCCCAGGCTGGTCATATCTTGCGAGGTGCTGCTGGCTGGCAGGCGTAACGGACGGCATTTTTTCATCGCCGAACTCAATAGGGGGATTCGTTCCTGGTCGAGCGTCATTCTCCCAAGGGTTTCTTCACGGATGAGATCATATCCGCATTGG
>Ga0194112_10004887_pt1 | contig 18220 bp, 16 predicted proteins | sample TA2MahC400mmetaG_FD_146191 | JGI IMG/M metagenome (GOLD analysis project Ga0194112, IMG submission 146191) | Freshwater microbial communities from Lake Tanganyika, Tanzania - TA2015016 Mahale Deep Cast 400m | ecosystem: Environmental > Aquatic > Freshwater > Lake | place: Tanzania: Lake... | reverse complement strand
GGCGGACGGAGACGGCTGGGGAATGTCAACGTACCGTGATCGAGCTGGCGACTCCGGCTCCGCCGCCCGGTTTTTTTATTCTGCCAAGGCGTCAAGGGCAGAACGCGAGGCGGGGCTGGAGGGGATGGAGGGTTTCGCGGCGAAGGCGGCAACGCTGAACCCTTACAAAACCGCGCAATGTAATGTTTGCGGAAGCAAGACAAAAGCTGCAGGCCAGAACCAGCAAGGCCCTTCGTGTGGGCACCAAGACTGGGTTTGGGTTGAACAGTTGGGTCATGCGAAGGCCCGCAACCACCACCCCACCGTCAAACCCCTCGCCCTCATGCGCTATCTCGTCAGGCTCGTCACCCCACCCGGCGGCATAGTCCTCGACCCGTTCATGGGGTCAGGGACAACCGGCATGGCGGCGAAACTCGAAGGCTTCGAGTTCATCGGTATCGAAAAAGAAAAGGACTACCACGAGATAGCTCGATCGAGAATAAACAATACGGAGGTCCAAAAATGAAACGTTCGGAATGGGCGTGCGAAATCAGGCGGATCTCCAACGGATATGCCGTCCGTTATCCCGGCGAAAAGTCGTGGGTCACTAGGGTCATGGCCGACGGAGACGACGAACTCTCATCCACTAGCCAGTTGCTGTGGTGGATTCTGGAATATTACGATAGAATCGGCTCCAAGCATGACGCCCAGAGGCTCCGGGTTTGCCGCGAAAACCGCGACGGAACGCTGGCTATGTATGGTATGATTTACCGCCATGCGGGTGATGGTCAATACCCCGTCACCTCCGACGCGCCGTCGAAGTAAATCCCCTCGTCCCGCTGGACAAACCTGACGACCGGCCGGGCGACGGCCGCGAGCGGGGCCTTCCGCTTGGCATACTCCCGGTTATAAGCCCCTAACATATCCACCAAATCCTTCGTCAACCCGCCGGGATACGACTTGTATTCCGAAATCAGGTCCTTCATGGACCGATGGAAATAGTATTCCCCCCTCGAACACGGGTCTATGAGGTCGATGATGCGGCTTTCCTTGGCCCCCTTGGTGACATCCGTCTCAAGCTCCATGATGGGGAACGGTTCCTCGGCCTCGCCCTTGGCGCGATGGGCCTCGTTCCGCCGGTTCCTTTCGCCGATGATGTCCCGGTAAATATATTTTTGCGCCGCGATGGTCTCGATCCGCCACATCCGGCACTTCCACCGGGCCTGGAGCTTGAACATGTGGTCCAGGAAATCCTTCGTTTCCTTGAGCCGTCCGGCCCACGCCTCGAACACGAACTTCCGGATGGAGTTCGTCGGTTGCCCGGCGATCAATATCGCGTTCCGCGACCCGATGGTCATCAGCTTGATCTCGGCGAATCCCCCTGGGTCGATGAATCCGTATTTCGTGACGGCCTTGAGGTCATATTCCGTGCCGTCGTCGCAAACAATGATTTCCTTGTCCGGCTGGCCCTCGACCGGCCGCGACTCCACTGTGTACCACCGGAGCCAATCGTAGTCGAACTTGGTCATCTTCGACGATCCGGTCGGGATGTTCATGTGTTGCGCCCAATACTCGACTTCCTTGTTCGGATTGGCCGCCATCGCAACGTAGTGTTCCGTCGTCCCCCCGGCCGGGAAATTCGACTCCCCCTCGCCGACATTCGGGTTGTTCAAATAGACGACGTGGGGCTTTTTTCCGGTGACGATGGTCTTTCGGCACGGAACAATGTGCCAAACGTATTCCTCGTAGTTTTCTTGGACGTATTCCCCGAAGTCCCCCGGACTCCAATGGGTCCCCGTGCCGTGTATCCGGCTTGGGTCGGCCGCGTTCATCGACGGCTGGATCAAAAGCTCCTCGATGTTGTTGAACCAGCGGACGGCGTCTTGGCGGACAAGCTCGGACTCCATGCCCTTCTCGCCGACCAAGTCGTCCGGGGAGATGATGTCGTAGTGGCCGCCCTGCGAGGCCCCCCGGATGCCGACGCACTCGATTGTCGCCTCCGGGTAGATTCCCACGCGGGGAAACTCCAGGTACAGGCTTGACCAGCGATGGGTTTTCGTCCATGAATCGTCCACAAGCTGGAGTTCCGGGTAGAGCCAGCGGAGCCGGGCGTTCCGCAGAACCTGGTTTCCGATTTGCAGGACCCACTTGGCCGCCGTGTCCTGTTTTTCGGACGGGATCAAAATGCGGACCTCGGGGTTCCGCAGATACTCCCAGAGGTTCCCCCAGATGGTCAGGCAGGTCGTCTTTCTCCAGAATCGCGGCATGAAGACGAATTGCCGCAAAACCCTGGGGTCTTGCCACGAGTCGCAGATGGGTCCGTGGATTTCGGGGATGATGTCCCCGCCGCTTTTGGGGGAATACCCGCCGACTTCCTTGATGAAAAAGAAAAGCCGCTTGTCGCAGGCCCTCCGGTGGGCCAGCCACTCCGCCCGGTCGCTCTCCGGGAGGCGGCGGTACCATTCCCGAAGGATGGCTTGTCTGTCGAAATTCATTTAATTGAACGCAGGAGTTCGTCTATTTCCGAGGCGTGGTCGGGCCTCAGGGCGGGCTTTTCGGGGACGTCAAACGTCTGGGCCTTGCCCCCCTTGGCCGCCGATTCCCGGTCGGGGGACAACGCCCCCATCTGCCGGGCGATGCTTTTGGCGGCCTCGATGCGGTCCTTGTCGGACGATTCGGGGTCGTCCCGGATGGACTTCCAGACCCTCAAGTTTTCATCAAGTTCTTGGAGATTCTTTTCCCGCCATTCCGCGATGAGTTCCCGCCTCGTGCGCTTCTCAAGTGACATCTTCGTAAAATTTCTCCCATAACGTTTTCCTGATTTTGTCCAACCGCCGCCGGGAAACGTTCCGGAAGTCCCACTCGTTCCGGAATTTGTTGAACGCCGGGTCGCGGGTGAAATACCGCATCTCCTCTATGGCATACGGAGAGTCCTTGCGCTCGTCGTAGACCTCGACGCGCCCCCCGTGGTATCCGTGGTAGTCCGGGTTGAAGATGGCCTCCCCGATAAACGACAGAAAATACCGCCGCCATTGGAATTTCATCGCGGCCCTCCCTCCAGGTGGCGCTTAATCCAACCGATGTCTGTCTTGATTACCCCCAGGTCCACCTTGACGCCGGAGACGCACTCTTCCACGGCGCGGATTCTCTGCTCGTGATTGTCACAACGTTCCGGATTCGGGCCGAGCTTGTATTTTTTTCTCATAGAATACTCCCGCCACCATTTGTAGACGTTCCACGCGCCCAAGACCACGAGCGCGGCCGCCGTCCCAAGTGCCACAAGAGTCTGCTTGTCCATGCCCCCTCACTTCTTCAATAGAGTATACGCCGCGACACCGGCGGTGGCAACCAGCACCCCCGTCTTGACCGTGCCCGACATCCGGGCTATCCGCAAATCACGGGCCAAAACCCTCTGGAGCCTGTCGCAGGCGTCGGCCCGCTCCCGCTCCGCCTTCCACATCTCCAAATACCCTTCCGAGATTTTGACCTGGTGGTTGTATTTTATCGTCCACCCGTCGACGGCCCGTTCGAGATTGACAATCACGGCGTCCTGGGCGGAGATGATGTCGGCCATTTTTTTGACCTCGTTTGTCAAAATTACGACCCTTTCCGCGTCCGTCTTGGCCGCAGTCAGGGCCGTCTCAATGACCTTCAGGTCTTCTTTCAGGGCGGCCGCCGTAAGTTTCCCCTTCAACGCCTCGGCCTCGGCCTTGGCGACGGCCGCTGTTTGGGCCTTTATGGCCGCCTCGTGACGGCGGATTTCCGCGAGGTGGACCTTCTCGCGGGCCTTGGCGACCTTGGCGGCGGCCTGATACGCGCCCAGGGCCACCGACCGCGAGTCATAGATGTCCCAGGCCCGGAACCCGGCCCTGGCCGCGAAGAACACGGCCACGGCGGCGACAACGTAAATCAATGGTTTCTTCATCGTCTCCCCCGCATCTTGATTCTCTCGGACGGATGCTTCCCGGCCTCTTCCCACCACTTGACGATTTCATCGTGGGTCGGGCGGGCGATCCATTTCTCGAACTTGTCGTAGTATTCCGGCATGACGGTCTCCTCGAAAACGCGCCATTCCTGCTCGGCGACCTCCGGCGAGACGGTCATGTATCGCCGCTTGTAGTTGGCGACCTGCTCGGCGACAAAGCTGTTCCATTGGGCGGCCGTCCGAAGCTCGCTGTATCCCTTGGAGAACTTGGCTACGGTAATCCGCGCCAACGGGTTGAGCGACGCCCCCCACTTCGCCAGGGCATGGACCAGGGATTTGCGGCGATGGGCTATCCATTTCAGGTCTTTGTCCTCGAAGGATTTGGATGCGTCGGCGGCGGCCGTGCTGGCGAGTTCCCAGAGCCCGGCGATGTCCGATGCCGTCGGGCCGCCTAAAAATCCAACCGCCCCCTTGACCCCGCGTCTGGTTGCTAGAATGGCGTCGAGCGCGATCCCAAGCGCCCCCGCATTTGCCGCCCAAAACGCCATTTTCGCCGGCAAAGGTTTTCCCTCTATCAGGGACGAATACAGGTCCAGGCCAAACATCTTGTAAATTTGGTCCTTGGCCTCCGTGACGAAATACCCCGCCAGCGGAATCATCACCATCATCTTCGCCAGATTTGTCGGCATCCCCTCCCGGCCCCCCGACACCACAAACTTAGCGACCTCCTTGAGGCCGTCCCGGTAAATGAAGGCCGTCTGGTTGTAGGCAAAGTTTTTGAACTGTACGAGCGTTTGCATGATGGGATGTGTCCACGAGGCGGGCTTTGCGAAGGCATCGGCCGCGAATTGCGTCAGGCGACGGGCATGGAACCCCGCGTCGGCGATGGCCTGGGCGTCCACCGTGTCCCAGGCCCCGCTTTTGATGAGCGCGTCTATCTTGGCGTCCGTGAAGCCGAGCCGCCGCAACTGATCACGCCATGCCGGGGCACGCCACGCCTTGTCCCCGTGTTCGGCGAGCTTCTTCCCGTAATGTTTAGCGGTCGCCCGCCCGGCCATGGCCGACCACAGGGCGTTGAACAACTCGGTTCCCGTGAACCCGACGCCCTTGAGGAAGTATCTTGTCATCGTGTCGACGCCGCGTTGGGACGTGACATGGGCGAACTTTCCGGCCTCAAGGTGCGGGGCCGCGCCCGTGGCCGCGAACGCCGCCCGCGCCGCTTTGTCAAAGGGAACCTTGAGCGTCCGCCACAGCGTCTCGGGAATCGTCGCGGCCGGTTGGGTCGTCACGGAGTTCGTCAAAAACTGCGTGAGGTTCGGAATCCCGGCAAACGTCAGCTTGATGATTTGCCCCTGCCGAATGTATCTCAGGGCTTTATCTATAGCCGGCGCAACCGGCGGCCGGGCGATATTCCTAAACAAATTCTTGACATACGCCTGATTATTCGGATTCTCCATGTTGGTGAGGGCATCCGCGACTTTTTGCGGGACCTGCTCACCCTTGAAGTGGGCGTCGTTGCCGAAGTTTTTAATCCATGAGATTCGTTCGGCCGCCCGGTCGAGATATTCAATCCACACGTCCGAACCATGGCGCGGTTCCAGCGGGAACGGCTCTCCCGGATGGAGCTTGCTCCACTTCTCCAAGAGCCGGGCCAGCGCCGCATCGCTCAACAACCGGGGGGATTCCAGGTGTCCGTATGGCCTGGATTTCATGTCCGCCCTGGCGTTGCTGAAGTAATTTCTGGCCTGTTCCATCGCCCGCACGGGGTCTTTCTCGTGGCCGAACTTTTCCTTGGCAATCTCCTCGATGATGGCATCCTTGAAATGGGAGAACTTCGGGTCTTTCAGAAACGCCCAGAGATTCTTGTATGCCCTGGGAACGTATGTTTCTCCGAGGCCGACCCATTCATCGCCGTCGGACCCCTTGACCCCGGCTTCTTTGGCTAAGTCGGCATACTTTTTTGTCAGCCCCCGCATGATGTCCACGGCCGCTTTTTCGTGGACGTTTGCCGGTTTTATTCTCCCCTCGATGAGGGCGTCAAGCCGCTCGACAATTCTGCCGTCCGTCTGCCGCCGAAGGGCGGTTTTCTGGAGGATGTTCGGTCGCACGGACTTTCTCATAAGCGCGTGGGCTTCCTTGTAAACAAGGTGCGCCCTCTGGGAAAGTTGGGTGTGGTCCTTGATGCTGTTGATGGCCGCATCCGCCAGTCCGTTTCCGGCCGCCCCCATCCGGCGAAGATTCGTTTCCGCCTTGTAGAGCGGGACCCACATTTTCTCGCGGCTTTCGGTGGCCTTTCTGACAATGGCCGCGCTGGCCTCCGCCGATGATGCGTCCGGCGCGATGCCGAGGGTCTTTTCAAAATACCTGTCCGCCGCGTCGAGCGACTTGCGGAGTCCACGGGCGGCCTGCTCGACCGGCAAACCGACGCTCATGGTTATGCCGCCCTCGGGTTCCTCGCCGCGAACCTTGGGGAGCGCGTCCTTGATGTCTTTGACCGCCGGAAGGTCGGTCTTTCTTGGCTCCGGCTGGTTGATGGCCGCACCTTTTCTGGACACCTTGCTCAAGGGCATGATGACGGCAACGGGCTTGTCGCCGCGATATATCACCGCCGCCTTGTCCGGGGTTGACCCCATGACCCGGTCCCCGCCGACCGCCGTCATCACGTCACCGAATAAAGCGGAGTTGAAGGTGATGTCTTGCCCCGTCTCGGCGTTTTTGAATATCAGGTTGGCGTGCTTTTTGTCGCCGGACTCGATCGTGTCGGGTCGGAGTTCCGCCCTCGCCCCCTTAGCGGCGTCGGCAAATATTTCCCCGGCCTTCCCCCGCATACTACCGATTTCGGGGACTGCGGATTTCACCTTGCTCTTGCCGATGTCCGCCTTCTTGACAAGGTAAGACCCATCGCTTAAATAATCGCCCTCGGCCCTTTTTATTTCCAGCGTCGGCGTCCCGCTTCTTCGTATCTGTTCCAAGGAGTGGAACCTTCCGGGACCCATGTTTTCATAACCCTCACCGAGATACGGCGCGTCTATGGGGACGCGGGCCTTGGACGGAAGCGACGGTCGTCCCGGCGTTAGTCGAGTTGTCGGCCATTTCTTGACAGCTTCCTCGAACAACCCCATCGCCCGCTTGGTGTTGTAAACCAAAAACTGTCCGTCCCCCGGAACATCAAACAGAACCTTGTTTTTGGCGTCGGCAATCCACTCGTCGTATCTGTCTATGGGGATGTCATCAACGGCCTTTTCCTTGGCGGCCCGGACTTTTTCCTCAAGCCACCGCTTCTGCTCGGCCGGGTTCATCAACTTTTCCCGGCTTTCCCCGATGCGCTTGAACCCGCTGTCGGCGGCTTCCTTTGGGGTCACCGTGTCGGCCGGGAGAGCCTCGGCAACGGGGGCTTGTTCTGGCGCGGCCGCTCTTGCGGCGCGAGACTTGCTGAGGGCGTCCATCAGCAGGCTCCGGTCGACGTCGCTCACTTTTTTGCCGCGAACCATCCCCTCTATCGCCTTCTCCAACTTCCCGACCGAGGCCGTGTCCCCCGCCGCCGTCCGCTCCTCCAACTGCCGAAGGACCTTTTCGGCGGCCGTGGTGGATGGCGACCGGAGGATGCGCCGATCAGATATAACATCGTCCGCCTTACCCAAGATAAAATATTCGCGCCCCGATTTCGTTTTGATAACATCGGCGTTGTGGGGCACGTCCTCTAACTCTAACGCGGCACTTGCAAACTTCTCCGTTACATGGGGCCTCTTCGGGGAAATCCGGGCAACTTCCACTATCGGTTCTCCGCCCTTGGCGGCAACTCGGGCCTCTGCTGTCGATTGGGCATATTTCGGGTCCTCTGACCACCATGCCGCCTCGCCAGGTTCTTTGCTTGAATATCCCCGATAAACGGTTCTTGGTGCCGTGTCCGACACAGCCGGGGACGTGACCGGCTTCGGTTCGGCCGCCGTGGGCGGCGGCGTTGGTTTGGCCTCCGGGACGACTTCCTTGGTGGCGGTCGGCGGCATCGCCTTCTTCCCAGACACAACCTCCATCAAGTCCGGTCTGACCGTCAGACCTTCGGGTCCGATGATTTGCGGGATTCGCTGTTCCGCCACCGGACTCTCGGAAACAACCTTCTCCATGAATTGCGCCGTCTCGTCCTTGATCTTCAGTCCGCCGCGCTTCGCTTCCTCGCGAACCCGCAAAATATCGTTCGCCGTCACCCCGCCGCGCTTCCGCTTCCATGAAAACCACGAGAACAACGCCTCGTTGAACACATCATTGACAAATTGGTCGGACTCCTCAGCCCCCATCATCCCCTTTGTTTTGATGGCCTGTTCGATGGACCCGACGATCCGCTTCATTGTCTCCGGGTCGTATTGGCTCACAGCATAAGCCAGCCCCCGTGTCCCAAATTGACGGATGATCTGGTTGACGAGCGGCCCGACCTTGGGGAGTTGGACGAGCTTCGGCAGGGCGAACGCGGCCCCCAACAACGCCCCGCCCCCGGCCCGATTGAACATATCCTCAAGCTCGGGGCTGTCATCGGCCAAGAGACTCATCGTCCCGAGGGCGACGACTTCACTGCCGACCCTCCCGGCGGCCAGGGGGATGCCGACCTTGCCGGTTGCCCGCGCCAGGCCGGCCTCGATGGCCCGACCAGCCTTGCCGCCTGCGAGCTTCCCCGTCTTGCCCGGTATGCCCTTCCCGGAGACGAAGCCGCCGAAATGCCCGACGGCCTCCATCGCCGGTTGAAGGATATGTCCGGTTCGCGGGGCCTCCGGAATCTCCGGCATGACATCGAGTTGTTGCGCCCCCTCCGGCGCGGCCGTCGCATAGGGATTGAATTTCTGCGCGACGTTCTGCGCCAACCTCAGTGGGGCGCCGAGTGCCGTGTCGACGAAATTCCGAATGAGTCCGTATGTGCTTGCGGCCGCCACGTAAAGCGGGGAGGCGTTGTCTTTTACGCCGCGCTCCCTTCGTTTGGCCCACGGCGCGGCCCATCGCTCCTGGGGTTCTTCCTCGTCGAGACCGATGTCGGGAAGTTCTCTCTCGTCGAGGCCGATGTCGGGCAAGGCGACGGGCTTCTGTGGCTTGGGGGCCGCGATGTTCATTTTTTCTTGCCCCGAAGATACGCCGCGATAGCGGCTTCGTCCACCTTGCCGGGGAATTTTGCTCTGTACTTCGTGATAATCTCGTCATACGACGACTTGGGGAATTTCTTCTTATACCGCTCCAGGAGTTCCGGCGTCAAAATCTCGGCCCCTGCCTGACTGTCGAGGCTGGGCTGTCCGGTCTGACGGTCGGACGCGGGCGGGGCGACCTGCGGGGTCGGCGCGGGCGCGGTTTGCGGTATATCTTGCGGTGGCAGTTCCCCCTTCATGGCCTTCCTGAAGAATCCCTCGCCGCCAACACCGAGATTGGCAACCCTAGTGGTATCGGACAAACCCTTGATTTTTGCCCGCAAATCATTATCCCACGGCCCGTAGGCCAACTCCGCGCCGAGACGTCCAACCTCCCCCTGCGCGGCCTTGATGTTGTTTATCTGCCTCTCGATTTCCGTCCGGGCATTCAGGGTCGGGGCTAGCCTGAATTTCGCCTCCAGCGCGGACAGGGACTTCTGATACTGCCCGTTAAGAAACATCAATGTCTTTCTGTCATTAGCCAACTGTTGCGCGGCAACCTTGTCGTCGGACGGACCCACCTTCTCCTTCCTGGCCGCGACGGTCTCGGCCAGCCTGTCCCGCCCGAGCTGATAGGTCTTTTCCCGGAGACCGTAATCCTTCGCCCATTGTTCCCCGGCCCTTTCCTCGCGCCCCGCTTGGCGAGACTCCGCCGCCTCGCGCAACCCAAGCCCCATCATTTGATACCGCTTCGCCCAGTCCTGCTCGCCCTGCTTGTTCTCCCATTCCCGTTGCGCCCATTCCTCCTCGCGTTGTTTGCCCGCGAGATTTATAATCATGTTGATGATGTTTTGGGTTCGCTGGTTGCGGATTTGCTCCTGATGGGACGCCCATTCCGCCGGACCCCCGCCCACTCCGTAATAAGCCATCTCGCCCTCCTCGGGTTACAACAGCCCTTGCGACCGCAGATACGACAAGAACATCTGGAGTTGAGATTCGTCCTGTCCGGGCATCTGCATGGTCATGTTTTGCGGCATGGTGGTCTGCCCGGTCGGTGCGCCCGGTGTCGGCATCCCCGGCGCCAAGGGTTTCTGCCCGCCGCCCATGAACTTCTTCAACAGCAACATCTGGATGATGTTCTGCGCCGCCCCGGAAATCCCGGCCCCAAAATCCGGCCCCTTCATGTATGGGTTGTAAAAACTCATCTCACCCTCCTCTTATAACAGAAACAGAAACGGCAGAATGCTCGTTATGCCGGACAGAAGTTGCGTCCCGGCTCCGGGGGTGTACTGTTGCGGCGTCCCCTGCCCCGTCGCCATCTGGTAGATGTATTGGAGCCACGGGTTGTTCTCCGGGGCCATCCGCATCGCCGACCCGAACAGTTTGTCCAGCGTGCTTTGGCCCGTGGCCTGCATCTGCCCACCGAGGCCCATCGCCGTCTGCGCCGCCGTCATCGGCAACTGCGCGTACATCGACCCCAGATTGCCGAGTTGCCCGGCGGCCGTCATCCCCCGGTCCTTGGCCGACTCCGTGAGTCCGGCCGTCCCGGACCCCAACTGATACAGTTGATTGACGGCCTGCTGTTGCCGCGCCCTCGCGGCCTCCTCGGCCCCAAGCTCTTGGGCCGTCCACTGCTGGCCCAACTCCGCCATCCGCCGCGACGAGATGTCCTGGGCCGTCCTTCCGAGGACGGACGACCAGCGCGTCCCGCCCAATCCGGCCTGCTCGGAAGCCTGCTTGATCGCGTCATTGATGTCGTATTGCGTCTGCTGTTTGGCGGCCTGATACCACGGGGACCAGCTTGTCGGCATCCCCGTCGCCCCCATTTGCGTTGCCAGCGTCGTCGCGTCTTGCCATTGAGAGGGAACGTCGGTTGGGAGTCCCCCGGCAAACTGCGAGAAAACGTCTGACGCCTGCCCCCACTGCCACGGGTAATTTTGAAACCCGCCCAAGTCCGAGTATTGATCCCAGTCGCCCATTGTCGTTCCCCCCTGGTTTCCCGTATTCGGCCCTCCGGCCCCGATGTAAAGAGGCCCCGGAGCATTTATCCATTGTCGGTTGGACTCATCCCATTCGTATCCGCTGTCCCGCCATTCCTGGTCGGTCTTGTAGTCCGGGTAGTAGTGCCGCCAATCATACTCGGTCTGCGGCGTGAAATTCCACCCGTAAAACTGCTCGTCCGAGACCGGCCCGGACGCGCCGCGATACAGGTTTCTCACCGCATCGGGGTCCTGCCAGCCCCAATAATCGTTCCACGTGACCCCCCCGGCCCAATCCGGGGACCTCCACCACGTTTGCCCGACATTGGGGATTTCGTTCATGCCGGGGTAAAACAGCTGGTACCCGCCCGACAGGTCCGGCTTGAAGCCGCTCGATGCGGTCGATGTCCCCTGGCTCGACACGGTTTTGGGGGAATAATAATCCTTGAGGTCAGATGTGTCCATCATTCGGCACCTCCCCGGCGAACGGGTTCTTCACGGCCTTAAAAAAATCGAATTGCCCCCTGGACGACTCGAAGTTTTTCATGGCGTCCCCGAAGGCCGTTTTCATGTCCCCTCCCGGCAGGCGCATGAATCTCAACAAGCCGGTTTGGGTCGGATTTCGCGGCCAAACGTTCTCGAACTTGGAAAGACCCTTGAGCTTCATCGGTTCATCAGGAACGGCAAAAGGTTTGCCAGGGTCGTGAATTGCTGATTTTTGGGGGCATACGGAGACATCTGCGGAATCGCCCCCGGATCAGGCCCCGGCCCAGGCGTAGGCCCAGGCGTAGGCCCAGGATTCGGCGCACCGCCTACTGGGTCCCACGGCCCAGGCCCACCCTCTGGCGGAGTCGTCGGGACGCCGGTTATCGGACCCGTATTTATGCCCCCGCCCCCGCCGGACATCGGAGCCGACATACCCCGAGACGGCTGGTATCCCCGCCCGTAGAGATAGTTCGACATGATGTTCGCCCCCTGAAGCTGGAGCGGGTCGAACCCGTAGGCCACCTGCCCCCCATACGGCGTCGCCCCCTGGCCCATTTTTCCGCTCAACGACGCAATCAACTGCCGCCGAAGCTGGGCCACGTCTTGCGGGACGCCTGCCGTAAACTGAATGTCGCTGTTTCCTGCGCCCATCACTCACCTCCAAAACACTTCCCCAACAGGGTAACGTCTTTCAGTTCCCCGTCGCGGATGAAAGAATTGAACTTCACCCCTTCGGTCTCGAACCCAACCATGCGGGCCAGCCGCGCCGACTCCGCCGAGGCCGTCTCCGACTCCATCTTGCGGAGCGAGTGCCGCACCGCGACATCATCCATCAACGCCCGCGCCTCGCGGACCACGTCCGGCCCCCAGAACGATGTCCCCCAAATGACCAACATGACCGTGCATTTCAGGCCGGGGCGAATGTCCCAAAACACCAGCACCCCGTCCCCCGCCAAGTCATACCCCTCCCACAGCGTCAGCCCCCCGTGGCACATCCAGGCCAACCTGTTCAGGACCGACCACTCGTCGCGCTCCTCGTCGGAGACGTGGAGCTTGTCCGGCCGCATCATCTCCGAGACAATCCGCCGGAACACCTCCGGCGTCAAGTCCAACGGTCGGATTTTCACCATTCCAGCCCCTGGACAAAAAGCGGCGTCGGGCGCGGCGAAACGCGGTAGGCATTGTCGATGTGAATGAACGTCTGCCCGGCGTCCGAATACTTTTTCCACCCCATGCGGAGAATCGGGAACAATCTCCGCACAATGTCACGGAGGCGCATCATATCCGACCCGACCTCCATGTCCAGGGCCAGCCCGAAAAGATGGGCTGACAGCGGGCTTCCCCCAACGGCCGCGTTGCGCCGCTCGCACCGATACCCGCTGTTGATGATGATGGGCCGCCCAAACTCCTCCCGAATCGCGGCAAACTTCCCGAAGATGTCCGCGTAGATGTCCGGCATATCGTCCCCGAACCGGAAGTCCGGGGGATACCCGCCGCAACACCGACAGCGATATTCAGCCTTCGTGATGTATTTGCTTATCATGGTTGAACCCCAAAATGGCCGAGACGACGACATCCGACGAGACGAATGCCTTGACGTTCATCTTCGCCGTTTCCCAGATGTCGAATTGGTTTGCCCGCAAAAACTCCCGCCCCTTCAGTAAATTCACGTTCTCCCGATGACCGAATATCTCCGGGTCGGATTGGCCCCAAATGACCACGCCCGGCTTGCCGACAGACCACGCCAGGTGCTGGAAAAAATTGTCCACGGAGGCCCAGGTGTCGCACCATTTCAGAAGTTCTCGGAGTTCGTCAAGGCGCAAATTTGGACGAAAATCCGTGACAAGCCCCAGCTCCCCGACGACGCCGACCTGGACGATTTCGTGGCCCGCCAGCTTTTGGGTAACATTGTCCCAAAATGGGTAATTTTTTGGGTTTTCGTTCCCGTTCCGAAGCCTCCGGCTGTAGGGGGAGATGATGATTTTCATAGATACAGCCCCCTGTAGGCGTCCACAAGCGGCCTGTTCCACGCCCGGTCGGCCATCCATTTATAGACGTTGTGCGTCTCCGGGTCGGCCCCCATCATCTTCCCGCACTCCAGGCTCACGCACTCGACGGCCATTCCCCCGAACACCTCCGGGTAGCAACAGGCCACGACAAGCTTCTTGTGCCGCGCCAAAAGCTCTGGGACCAGCGTCGAAAACACGATGTGGTCCCCAAGCCCGGAGTCCAGATAGACGAGCTTCCCGTCCGTCCCCCGCCCCCACTCGGCCATCTTGAGCCGGAACACGCCCTCGTCATGGTCCCAATTCCGACGGTCGGAATGGGAGCGTATCCCGCCCTCTGGGTTGCGGAGATGCCAGGTCACGGCCCGCGGCTCGTAGATGAGACGTTTGCCGCGCCGGAAAATCTCGTGCGTGAAAATCGTTTCCTCGCGGTGGGCGGCGGGCGACAACCGGGAGTCGTAATCAACAATCCCCGGCCGGTAGAGAAACGTGCTGTGGAGATGTTCAACGTCCATCCGTTGGCCGACCCGCCATTGGGGGGATGGAAGCCCAGGCTCCGTGATCTTCCCGACGCTCGGCGGCCCGTCCGGCATCCCCGGCACGAGACACGGCCCGCCGACAGCCCCAACGCCGTCCCCCATATCCCGTAACAATATCTCCAGAACGTCCGGCTCCGGAATCTCGTCGTCGTCCACGCGCCAGACAAACGCAGCCCCCATGCCCTGGGAGATTTGATGGCCTCGGTGCTGGCCGGAACCGTCCCCAAACACGACCTCCCAAGAGATACCCTTCCTCTCGGCGAGCATGAACAGGCTCCGGTAGATGGGGATTTCGCGCAAATCACGGTGGTCCCCGTCGTCGTAGATGACCACCCTATCGGGAGGGCGGGTCTGGTTTATGACGGCGGCCAACGTCAGCGGAAGGGTCGTCTCGTAACGCCCCCGCGTCGGGACAAAACACAGCACCTCCGGCTCGCCCCAACTCATCAGCAGTATCGTCTCCGGCCCCATCGGATGCGTCGCTATTTCCCCGCCAGCCGAAATGTATCTTGCCTTGAATCCAGGGAAACTATCCGGCACAAGATGGGAGAGCTTGTGCCACGAGACCCACAGCGGCGTCTCGTCGTAAGGGCACGTCGCCAGCAGGCACCGGCAGTGGTTCTTCAGCTTTTGCGCCAACTCCCACCCGTTGTCCAAATGCTCCAGGACCTCGAAGGCGATGATGGTGTCATATTGCCCATAGTCATAGGCGTTGATGTCGGCCACCTCGAAATGGTCCCCAAACTGACGTCTGGCATATTCGATGACAGCCGGGTCCTTGTCGATGCCGTGGTAGTCAACGTCCTTCAGAAACCGGAGGGCGTAGCCGGAGGAACAGCCGATTTCCAGGACTTTCCGTCCGACGATTCGTTTCGCGGCCCATTCGTACCTGGCCCGTTCGCGGGGCGGCGCGTCGTCGGCGGCCCCGATGACGGCCCGCTCACAATAGTTCGACAGCCGCCACTTCTTGTTGTATTTCTCCAGAAGTTTTTGCGCGTTCTTCTTGAACGTTTCCTCCCATCCGGGGAGATGGGCGACGGTCGCCTCGCCCTTGTGGTAGATGGGGAAGTCCCCGATGACAAGCCCGCCCTCGGGACGGGTCGGCCCGACTGTGGCCGTGACGACCTTGAAGCCCGCTTGTTCGGCCCGGATACAGAAGTCCGTGTCCTCCCCGGCCCCCGGATTGAACGACTCGTCGAGATAGCCGATGGCGTCGAACACGGCCCGGCGGATCATCACGCAGAAAAACACCAGGAAGTTCGCATCCGCCGGGGCGGAATATCCGTAGAGCGGCCCCGTCAGTCCGACCGTCGGACTCGAAAACGGGGCCAAAAGCTGGTCCAGCCAGCGGTTGACGGGCTGTTCCAACAGTAGACAGTCGTCGTTCAGGAGGACGATGTAATCCCCGGTCGAGTTCTTCACGCCGACGTTGACGGCCCCGGCGTATCCCAGGGGTTCCGGCGACTCGATGAGCCGGATGCCCGGAAGATTTCTGAGGGCCGCGACCTTCGGCGGCGGAGACCCGTTGGCGACGACGATGATCTCGGCCCCGGAGGTGTATTGGAACACAGACCGCAGGCACGGCATAACGTCGTGGGTGTAGGTCGGGATGACGATTGAGATTTTCATCAATGCTCCAGGTTGTCGTATTGGGCCGTGTCCGTCCCCGCGTCGTTCACGGCGATGTCGAGTTGGTTCCCGTGTATCAAGGTCTGGTTGCTCCCGGCCCCGACCGTGATGTCATACCCCGCCCCGTTTGTCCCCAGGAATATATTCCCCTCGATGATGCTGTTTTGGGATGCGTTGCTCCAGACGCAACTTGATCCCCCAACCCCCCCATCCCGGAAGATGAGGCCGCCAACGATGCAATAGTCCGCGTCCGCCCCGGACCCGGAGTCGATGACGACCCCATTGGCGTTCTTCCCCTCTAGGTTGATTGTCCCGTTTCTAACGATGGTCCCCGGCATACGAAGAAAAATGACGTGGGTGGATTCCACGAGGGGGGAGTCGCCCTCCCATGCCCCCTCCCCGATGTCCGTATAAATCCCGTCGAACGTATGATACCCGCTGTTTTCCGTCCCGGAAGCCGTATCTTCCCAGATAGCGTATTCGGCGTTTTCCGCGATTCCGATGTTCTTGAAGTGGCAGGCGAACGATTTGTACCCCAGGACAAACCCGTATCTCCCATACGAGGCATGGCAGTTCGTCACGTAAATGCCCTCGCAACCATGTTTCGTCGCGTCTTTGATAAGGGCGTCTGATGCCTTGGTGAGATGGAAGTTCTTTTCATACCACCAGGCGACGGAATTGACGATCTCGCCGCCCATGCACGACTGGAACCTAAAGCCGGTGTTTGTCGGCAAAACGCCAGCCCGAACAAACGAGTTGGCTTCTTTCCTAAGGCGGCAGTTGTCGATGAGAAATTCTCGACAATCGATCAGGTCTACGCCCACCTCCCAGTTGTTTCCGACGGATGCCCCGTAAGTCAACTGAATGTCCCGCAGGGTGACCATTGGTTGATTGTGGGACATTCCGGAATTACCCCAGACCATTATACCACATAACCCCGCCCCGGACGAGTTCACGTCATAGACCATCGTGAACCCTTGGAGGAGGACATGGCAACTCCGGTAGGCCGCGTCGGCGGTGCTTTTGGTGATTCCGTTGACGGCGGCGGTAAACCGAATGACCGTCCCGGACAGGGTGGCGTTGTCGTATCCGTATCCCCCGCTTCCCTGTCCGACAATGCCGTAATTGTTGACCGTCGCGGGGATTGTCACGGGGACCGTTTGCGTGTATGTCCCCGCCTGAAGAACGAGCGTATCGCCGTCCTGCATGGCGGCGGCGGCGGCCGAGAGCGTGTTCGTCCCCGGCAGGACCGCACGGACAAACGAATGTACCGTGGATTTCATCCCATCCGACAAAACGGACGGAAGATAAACATTCCCCAAGGCCGTCAGGTAAACGTCCTTATCCGTCTTGCCGGACGAATAGTGCGTGTTCGGCCCGATGACATTGTTGGAGCTATTCACGCTCACGTCGCAAGTGGTGAAATGGATGAGCGTGTTTTCCTTGATGACATTATGTTCGTTGTTCGCCCCGACGTAGATGCCGGTGGATGCGGCCCCGCCCCCGGCCCGCAGATAGTTCCCGGTGATTGTTGAGCCGACCGACGTTGCCCCGACGATGGCGGCAATATAAATACCGTAGGCGGTCCCCGTTCCGGCTGTGTAGATGTAGTTCCCGATGAGTTTTATGCCGCTGGCCCCGCCCGAAATATAAACCCCCGTGACATCCGCCCCGTCGATGATACAGTTGTTGAAGAACGTCCACGGGGCTGTCTCCAGGCGAACCGCCGTTTCGCCGCCAAACATGAGGCAGTTCCCGAATGTGATGCCCTCCGGGTCGTATGAGCCATCCGTAGCGACTTTGACGGAATATGTCCCCGCGCTCGTCAAAACGCTCTGGAGACTGCATCCCGTCCATTGAATATTAACGCTCTGCCCCGTGACGCTGACCCCGTACCTCCCCTCTGACACGGTCACGCCGACAAACGACGATTCCCAACAATAGCTGATGTCCATTCCGAGGTTGAACCCGTAGACCCAGATGTTCTTCATGAAGATGTGCGCCCACGGTGCGCCATAAACCCCATTCAGCGTAATCCCGGTCCCGGTCTTGTCTCCGTCGCCATCCCAGAGTATGAACCCTTCCAGGCTGATTTGGTGGTAGTTGAGGTCAAGGCCGTTGCATCCGTAGAACTTCAGAATGGTGGAAGAACGGTCCTCTCCGAGAATCGTGCATATCCCATCAACGTCAATTTCCGATGTGAGCTTATATGTCCCCGTCGGGAAATAGACGCATCCGCCGTCTACAATCGCGGCATCAACCGCATCTTGGACGGCCGAGGTGTCGTCCGTGACGCCATCCCCGACAGCCCCATAGGTCTTGACGTTGTACCACGGGGGGTCGCCCTTCGCGCCGGTCGCCCCAGGCGCACCAACCAGCCCGGACCAACCAGACCATCCGGATAATCCAGACCACCCAGACCACCCAGATTGACCGCTGTAGCCGGAAATCCCGGACCAACCCGAAACGCCAGACCATCCAGACCATCCGGAAATCCCCGACCAACCGGACATTCCCGAATAGCCGCTCGTCCCCTCGCCCGAATAGCCGGACACCCCGGAGCCGGACCAAC
>Ga0194112_10004886_pt1 | contig 18221 bp, 15 predicted proteins | sample TA2MahC400mmetaG_FD_146191 | JGI IMG/M metagenome (GOLD analysis project Ga0194112, IMG submission 146191) | Freshwater microbial communities from Lake Tanganyika, Tanzania - TA2015016 Mahale Deep Cast 400m | ecosystem: Environmental > Aquatic > Freshwater > Lake | place: Tanzania: Lake... | reverse complement strand
CTCGCCGGGGGGGGGAGGGATCCGGGCCTTGATATCCCCAATGGTAGGGTTATTTTTCAAGTCGTAATATTACAAAAGCGGTCCCGTTAGAGCAAGTATATATCCCAAAAAAGGTATATTTTTTGGAAGCTACCAGTAGTGGGAAAAGCTACACCGGCTGGCTAAATTGGATTAACAGGTTATTTAATTTCAGAGATTTGCTGACAAAGCAATCTCAGTCTCTCGGTGAGGCAAGCAGTTTCCAGGATTTTTTGTCGGTTGGCAGGATCACGCAAAAAGCATCCGGCGACCAAATCAACTAGGGCATGGTGATCCTCCAGGTGGCGCAGGAATTTTTTCATCTCTCCCAAGCCAGCCTCAGGGGGAATTTCGATTTTTTCAAGGTGCTCAAGGATTTTGGCCACGAGTGCGTCGTGGACGACCAGATCCGCAGGAGGTTGGGGTCGGGTGTCCTCAATCGGCTCGGGGGCGGCGATCATGTAAGGGCGTACCTGCACCAAGTGGTCGAGGCGAACCCGGGCCAACCCCTGCAAAATAAGATTCGAGGTGCCGTCGGGTTGCGTGACGCAGGATCGGATCAGGCCGAGCCCACCAACGCGGGAAGGTCGTTTTTGGGGCTGTTCCAAAGCAACCGCAAACATCCGGGAACCTTCCAGGGCTTGGGCGAGCATTTCGCGGTACCGGGGCTCGAAAATGCGCAGGGGAAGAAGGTGGTGGGGAAAAAAGACCGTTTGGGGCAGTACCATCACTCCTACTTGTTCAGGCAGTGTCATGGGATTCTTTCCTTACTCCTGTTTGGGGTCTAGCGATAGGGCAAATTGGTCTTTTGGGGATTGACGAGGGGAGGATTTTTCGGGAGTTTTATTTTTTACTTATTTATGTTGGATAAGCTTTTTCCCTTTTTGGAGAACGACATGGGCGTGGATTTGGGCACGGCCAACACCCTGGTTTTTGTCCGGGGCAAGGGGGTTGTTCTGCGGGAACCTTCCGTGGTGGCCATGGACCAGGCAACCCGGCGGGTTTTGGCCGTTGGAGATGAGGCCAAGCGGATGTTGGGCCGAACACCCGGATCCATCATTGCGGTACGACCCCTGAAGGATGGGGTGATCAGCGATTTTGAGGTCACCGAGGCCATGTTGAAATGTTTCATTGAGAAGGCGACCAAGCGGCAGAACCGCTGGCGTCCCCGCCCCCGCCTCGTCATCGCGGTTCCTTCCGGGATTACCGAGGTGGAGCGCCGGGCGGTCTGTGAATCCGCCGCCCATGCCGGCGCCCGCAGCGTTCGTTTGATTGAGGAACCGCTCGCCGCGGCAATCGGCGTGGGTCTGCCGGTGCAGGACGCCTCGGGCAACATGATCATCGACATTGGTGGCGGTACGACCGAGATGGCGATCATTTCCCTTGGAGGCATCGTCTTCAGCCGCAGTGTGCGGGTGGCCGGCGATGAGTTGGACGAAGCGATCATGAACTACTTAAAGCGGGCCTATAACCTGATGATTGGGGAACGCACCGCCGAGGACATCAAGGTGAAGATCGGCTCGGTCTATCCGATGGAAAAGGAGACTTCCATGGAGGTGCGGGGCCGTGATCTGGTGGCCGGATTGCCCAAGACCCTGACCGTCACTTCGCAGGAAGTGCGCGAAGCCCTGCTGGAACCGATCCAGATCATTTTGGAAAGTGTCCGTCTGACCTTGGAGCGCTGTCCCCCCGAACTTTCCAGCGACCTGGTGGAACGTGGGGTGGTGCTGGCGGGGGGCGGGGCACTGCTTCGGGGACTGGACCGACTTTTGAGCGAAGAAACCGGGCTGCCCATCCACGTGGCCGAAGATCCGCTGAGTGCGGTCGTGGAGGGCACTGGCAAGGTGCTCGACGAACTGGAGTTTTTGACCAAGCTGACGACGGCGGACGGACGGAGTTAATCCGGTCCCCCACGGCAGACGACGTCTTCTTCCGCCTCATTCCCTGATGTCGCGCACCTGGATGTATCTCAGCTCGGCCGCGGTTCTCGCCGCGGGAGTGGTGGTTCTTTTCTTTGCCCCGGTCACCACCCGCTGGACGGAACGGATGACCCTCGAAACCATTTCGCCGGTCGCGCGGGTCTGGGCGGGTCTGCGGGATCGGTGGATCGACTTCCGCCTGAGCCTTCGCCAGTACGACGCCCTGGAGGAGGAGAACCGCAACTTGCGGGCGGAAAACGTCCGGTTGCAAACCGAGATTCGCCAGATGGATTATCTGCGGACGGAGAACGACCGTTTTCGCGAAATGCTCGGCTTTCGGGATCAACAATCCTATCGGCTGTTGGCCTGTCGCGTGGTGGAGCGGGATCCGTCGAATTGGTGGAACTCGGTCTTGGTGGACCGCGGTTGGAAGGACGACCCGAATCTTGCCCCCGACCAACCGGTGGTGACTCCCCGCGGAGTGGTGGGAAAAACCGGGACGGTGGGGCGGTCCACCACCCGGGTGATGCTGATTTCCGATGAGAATTGCAAGGTCAGTGTGCTGACTGAGGGGTCTGGGGCCCGCGGCATCCTCCTTGGGGACACGCCGCTCAACGGGGGGCAGCCCATTTGCCGCATGACCTTTGTCACCCGGGAAGCCAAGTTTGACGTGGGGGAGCGGGTCTTGACGACCGGTTTGGGGGGCACCTTTCCACCCAATCTTTTGGTGGGCACCGTCCGCGACGCTCCGCCCTTGACCTCGGAAAAAAACTCCGGCCTCTATCGCGAGGGGACGGTGACTCCGGCATCCGACCTTAACGATCTGCGGGAACTTTTTGTTCTGACCGGCTCCACCGCGGTGAAAAAATGAGGAGTCCCGCCGCCAAATTAGCCGTGCTGACTGTGGGCGTGTGGTTGTTCCGAAGCGTCGGGCCAGAGGGATACGGAGCCTGGGCCTTGACGACCCACCTGCTGGCGGCCGTGGGTATTCAGGCCGGGTTATGGCTGAGCCCTCTGGGTCTGGCTGTGTGGGCGTTGCTGGCAGGGGCGTTTTGGGACTTCACCACGTTTTCCCCGTTGGGTCACTATGTCCTGCTTCTGGGAGGCATCGGGTTTCTGGTGCGCAGCCAGCAGGGCTGGTGGAAAGGAGCGTCGGCTGGGGAACAGGCCGTCGGATCGGTGCTGGCAGCGGTCTGCTTCTTCGCCTTGGATCGCCTCCTCCATCTTTTAGAAACTCGCGCCTGGGGTTGGCCGTTCGCCCTGAGCGTCTCGATTATCTTGGCGAGTTTCAGCAATGGCGTGGCCGCGGTGCTGATGGGTTGGTGGTTGGAGACGGCCACGAGGTTTCCCCTGACCCCGCACCGGCGGAGGGTCACCTGATGTTGCTCGCCCGGCCTACAGCCAATCTTCCCCGGCGCATGCAGGCGGCGATGCTGATGGTGCTGGTGGCAGCCGCCCTGCTGATCCAGCGCCTTTTTGTGGTGCAGATCGTGGAAGGCGATCGGCACGCCCAAAGCTTGATCAACCAGACGACGATCCCGATCCTTTTGCCTCCTCCGCGAGGATTGATCCTCGACCGCCACGGGATGCCGCTGGCGGAGAACCGCGCCCGGTACGATGTGGACCTGTACGTGCGGGAACTTTCCGGAAATTACGCGCGGGCCCACCGCGGCCGCCTGCCGATGACGCTGGTGGAGGTGGGCGCCGGGGAGAAACGGAGAAAACAACGGCAGGTGGACATCGAGCGGATCGTGCAGGAGACGGCCGCCGAGCCACTCCGCAACCTCGGCATCCAGATGAATTACGAGTTGGATGATCTCCGAAGGCATGCGCACCAGCGGCCGAACACCCCGTTTCAATTGGCGACGCAGATCGACTTCGCGACGCTTTCGCGGATGGCGGAACGGGATCCGCGCATTCCCGGGGTGGATGCCACGGCCCGGCCGGTGCGTTGGTATCCCTATGGGGCCTTGGCCTCACACGTGCTGGGGTTTGTCGGAGCCCCCGAAGAACAGACCCTTGAAACATTCCAGCCGGAAGTCATCGGCAAGGAGGGCATTGAAAAAGGATTTAATGCCGATTTGGAGGGAGTGCCGGGGGGCAAGATCCTCAAAAAAAACAATCTCGGTTTCATCATGGAGGAGCAGGGGTACCAAGCGCCGCAAGCCGGGAAGAACGTTTATCTGACCCTTGATGCCCGCATCCAGGCGATTGCCGAAGGCGTGATGCGGCGGGTAGGGCGTGGGGCCTGTGTGATCATGGATCCCCAGAACGGGGATGTTCTCGCGATGGTTTCGGTGCCAAATTTCGATCCCAACAGCTTTGTGCCCGGCGGGACGGGCGAAAAGACCGACTGGAAGCGAACCTTGACCGACGAGACCAAGCCGATGCTCAACCGCGCCATCGGCGCTTATGCCCCTGGATCGACCTTCAAAACGCTCACCGCCCTGGCGGCGCTGGAAAATCCCAACGCCAAGTTCACCCCCGCGACGATCATCCACAGCCCCGGCTCGGTCTACATCGGGGACCGTTGGTGGAAGGACTGGAATCCCAGCGGCCAAGGATCGATCGCCCTGAAACGGGGGCTGGCGATGTCCTGCAACACATTCTTTTACCAACTGGGGGTCCGCACGGGCATTGATTCAATGACCGAGATGGCCAAACGAATCGGGTTGGGGGAGCGGATGCTGGTGACGCCGGAGGGCCAACCCGAATTGGCCGGTGAGGATCCCGGCACCATGCCTGGAAAAAAATGGATGGAGGAGCGCATGGCGGACCGGAAAAAGCGGTACAAGACCATCGTGGAAAAATGGGTGGCGGATGGCCGGCCGGGGCCCCGCCCGTCTCCCCCGCCGGTGGAGCGCTGGAGCGATGGGCATACCGCCAACACCTCGATCGGTCAGGGCTATGTCCGCGTCACGCCGCTGCAGATGACCGTGATGTCAGCGGCGGTGGCCAATCACGGGACTGTTTATTCTCCTCGGCTGGTGCAGGGGGTGGCGGTTTCCACAGAGGCAGGGGTGAAGCCGATCCGGGAGTTTCCCGCTGCCGTGCGGCGGGGGGAACTGGGCGTGAAGCCGGAAAATTTGGAAGCTATCCGCGAGGGACTGCGGGCCGTGGTCACGGAAGGCACGGGGCGCAACGCCGGCGTCAAAGACATCGAAGTGGCCGGCAAAACCGGTTCCGCGCAGTTCACCACGAGGATCGGCGGAAGGGTCATGAAGGATACGCGCACCTGGTTCACAGGCTTCGCCCCGCTGAAGGAACCCAAGTTTGCGATCACCGTCATCGTGGAAGGGGGTAGCTCTGGCGGCGCCACCTGTGCCCCGCTCGTATCGGAAATCCTTTTTAAGATTTTTGAGATGGAGAAGGGAACTCCTCCGGCGATGGTGTACCAAGCTCCGGTCATCGGTCATTTCTACGGCGTGACCGCTCCGGACGGCACCTATGTCCCCGGGGATGGCGGGAGTGACGATAGCGACGGGGACGGCGGGATTTTTGGCGGTATGTTTAATTGGTTCGATGAGGGCAACAACACGGGTGGTGGGGCCGGGCGGAGTCTGCGGAGGAACCGCTAATGGCGCGGGTGCGTTTCTGGTCCGGGTTCCATTGGCCCAGCGTTTTGCTGATGCTGGGCCTCTGCACGGCAGGCATTTTGATTATCTATAGCGCCACGCGAGGAACCGAGTTGGCGGATTTGAGGAACGCCTCGATTCAACAGGCCGCCTGGGTCGGTCTCGGCCTGGCTTGTTTTTCCGTCCTGGCCTTTTCCGACTATCACCGCTGGGTGGCCCAGGGGTGGTGGTGGTTTGGCGGGGGAATTTTTTTGTTGTTGGTGGTGTTGGCGTTTGGGCGAGAGGTGAATGGCGCCAAAAGCTGGCTTCGTTTCGGGCCAGTGGGATTCCAACCCGCCGAGGTGATGAAGTTGGCCTTTCTGGTGGGATCCACCGCCTTGTTGGTGGCTTTGCGGGAGCGGATCCAAAAGTTTCGGACGGTGCTGGCCCTCGTCGGTCTGGCGTTGCTTCCGGTTTTATTGATTCTTCGGCAACCGGATCTTGGCTCGGCCGCCGTTTTTCTGCCGATGTGCTTCGGCCTGCTTTTTGCTGGCGGAACCCGCCTCCGCTTCCTGCTGATTCCGGTGGGGTTGGGCTTGGCGGCCTTTCTGGCAATTTATCTTTGGGTCGGTCAGTTCGGAAAGGAATTACCCGGCCTGAAAACGTATCAAAACAACCGAATCCGCACTTTTTTTGACCCGAATCTGGATCCGCTTGGGGCAGGATGGACGATCCGGCAATCGATCATCGCGATCGGCTCCGGTGGGTTCACCGGCAAAGGATTCCTGCGTGGGGACCAGAACCTCTATGGATTTCTTCCCAAAAATATTGCCTACAACGACTTTATTTTTGCTGTGCTCGGCGAGGAATGGGGTTTTGTGGGAGGTTCGCTACTGATTCTGGGGCAGGCGGCTCTGTTGATCTGCATTGCCTGGATTGGGCTACGCGCACCGGATTTTGAGGGTCGGCTGCTGGCGGGCGGGGTTCTCGGCATGCTTTTCACGCATTTTTTCATCAACGTGGGGATGACGATCAAGGTGGTGCCTATCACCGGCATTCCCCTGCCTTTTGTCAGCTATGGAGGAACCTTTCTGGCCGTGTGCATGGCTGCGATGGGGTTGATGCAAAGCATCTGGAGGCAGCGGCGGTTGGGCTGACCCGCGGCTGCCGGAAAGGAAAAACGACATGATTCTGGAAACCATTAAAAGAATTTTCCGCGGCAAGGCCCGGGAAGAAAGGCGCAGCCTGCTCATTTCTGTGGAGCCCCTGGAGAAACGGGTGGCCTTGCTGGAAGCGGGCACGGTGGAGGAGTTCTCCATCGAGCGGGAGGGGGATCGCAGCATCTCCGGCAACATCTACAAAGGCCGCGTGCACAATGTGGAGGGATCCCTCAAGGCCCTCTTCGTGGACATTGGTCAGGAGAAAAACGCCTTTCTCCATTTTTGGGATGCTGTCCCGGCGGCCATGGATGAGCAGATCGAAGCGGTCGAGCGGCGGGGCGGGCGGGGGCGCAAGCCCCGCATCACCAGCAACGATATTCCCAGGCTGTATCCCGCCGGAGCCGAGGTAATCGTGCAGGTGAACAAAGGCCCCATCGGCACCAAGGGGGCCCGCGTGACCACCAATCTCAGCCTGCCCGGACGTTATCTGGTGCTGATGCCCTTTGGGGAATTGAGCGGGGTTTCGCGGAAGATCGAGGATCCCGCGGAACGTGCCCGTCTCCGAAAAATCCTGCAGGAACTAAATCTCCCCGACGGGATGGGCGTGATTTTGCGCACCAATGGCGAAGGAATGCAGGCCCGTTACTTTGTCCGCGACCTGGCCCTTTTGCTGGAGCAGTGGCGCCAGGTGGAGGAGGGGATGAAGACCAAACACGCCCCGGCAGTTTTGCTGGAAGAACCCGATTTGGTGGAGCGTTCCGTCCGCGACTTTTTGACGGAAGAAGTGGATGAGGTGGTCGTGGATCACGAGGAAGCGGAGCACCGGGTCCGCCACCTGGTGGGGCTGATTTCCAAGCGTTCCCTGAAAAAAGTAAAACGGCATTTGGCGGCCGAACCGATGTTTGAGGCCTACGGGGTGAACCGCCAGATCGAAAGTGCCCTGCGGCGCCAAGTCTGGCTGAAGTCCGGAGCTTCCCTGGTCATCGATGAAACGGAGGCGCTCGTCTCAATCGATGTGAACACCGGCAAGACCCGTGGGGGGAAAGACCACGACGATACCATCCGGAAAACCAATCTGGAGGCGGCGGAGGAAATCGCCCGGCAGCTCCGGCTGCGCAATCTGGGGGGGCTGATCGTGATCGACTTCATCGACATGCGTGCCCGCAAGGACCAGAACGCGGTGTATGAAAAGTTCAAGGAGTGTCTGCGCCGCGATCGGGCCCGCACCCACACCTTGCCGATCTCGCCCTTGGGCCTGCTCGAGATGACCCGGCAACGCGTCCAGGAAAGCATCCGGCGGGCCGTGTACATGGAGTGCCCGGCCTGCCGTGGCAAGGGCATGGTAAAATCCTACGAGACCATGAGTGTGGAGATTCAGCGAGAGATCAGCCGAATCCTGCGCAAACATCCGGAGGTGCATGAGATCAAGGTGGTGGTGCACCCGGGGGTCCTCCACCGTTTGCGGACGGAGGACGATGAACTGCTGGTGGAACTGCAGCGCCGTTGCGCGGGCCAATTCAGCTTCAAGGCCGATCCGGGTGCCAACATTGAGGACTTCAAAATCCTGAATGCAGCGACCGACCAGCCGCTGGAGTAAAAGATGAGCGGTCCCGCCACCCCGGGTGCGGAATCGGACCTGGAGCCCAGTGGCGGCCTGCGGGCCGTCCTGGCGCGGGCGGAGGAATCTTTGGGCGGGGATGCCTCGCCCTCGGCCCGGCTGGATATGTATCGGGAATTTCTCCGTCGTGAGGAGCAAAGACTGGGGGAGCTGGCCCGGGCTGGAGCCCCGGGTCTGGAGTTAGCCCACCGGCGAGCTCAACTGATCACCGTGGCGCTGGAAAGGTTGTGGGAAAACGCCCACGGGGAGGAGGCAGGCGACGGGCTGGTGTTGGGGGCGGTCGGCGGATTTGGCCGTGGGGAGATGAGCCCGGCCAGCGACATCGATCTCGTCTTCATCCGGGAGGGAGCCACCGACCGCACGGCCGAAGAGGTGGTGAAACAAATTCTCTACGTGCTTTGGGATTTGGGCCTGAAGGTGGGGCATGCCTGCCGGACGGTGGCCGAAACGATTGACCGGGCGGAAGCGGAGCCGTTGATCAAAACCGCCCTGCTCGACGCCCGGCGGCTGGGCGGTTCCGTCCTGCTATGGCAAAAGTTTCTGGAGGAGTTTCAGCGTCGCAGTCTGGCCAAGGGAGTGGACGGCTACTTGGCGTGGCGTCTGGAAAATCAGGCCAGCCGGCACCGCAAGGAAGGTGGCACGGTTTTTGTCCAGGAGCCCAACCTGAAAACCGGCGTGGGAGGACTGCGCGATTTTCACAATCTGCGCTGGGTGGGGCGGGTCGCCGGTGAAGGAATCAGCCCCGCGGAATTGGTCCACCGAGGTTGGCTGGGGTCGGCGGAGGCGGCGCAGGCGGAGGCGGCCTTTGCATTTTTGATGAGCCTGCGGGAACAGTTGCACCATCTCCAATGTGGCCCGGGAGATGTGCTCACTCTCCGGCTCCAAGGGGAGTTGGCCGAGGGGATGGGATATCCCCAGCCCAACATCCTGCGCAAAAGTGAGGCGCTGATGCGTGAGACCTACGGGCACTTACGGGCCGTTCATCTGGTCTGCAATGCGGCGGCGACGCGGATCTGCCAGCAAAAAACGGGACGGCCGCGGGGTCTGTGGTCCTTTTTTTCCGGATGGACCGGGGCACGCCGTGCGGTGGATGGGTTTGTACTGCAGGGGGCGGAGCTGGGGGCGGAGTCTCCGGCGGTGTTTCGCGAGGATCCGATCCGGTTGATTCGGGTGTTTCGCATTCTGCAGGACCAGGGCTCGGTGCCGGGGGCGGAACTGGCCGCGTTGATCCGGGCGAACTTTTCCCTCCTCACGGAAGACTGGGCCCGATGCCCGGAGGTGCGGGAAACCTTTCTGCATATTCTGCGCCAGAAAGGAAAGGTGGGGCGGATTCTCCGTTGGATGCATGAGGGGGGGGTTCTGGGGAGAATTTTGCCGGAATTCGCGCCCCTTACCTGCCTCGTGCAACATGAATTCTTCCACCGTTATACCGCCGACGAACACACCTTGGTCTGCCTGGAGCAGCTTGATGCAATGCTCGGATCCAAGGAGCCCGACCTGCGGAAATACGGCGATCTCTACTCCCGCGTGGAAGTGCCGGAAATTTTGGCCTTGGCGGTGCTGCTTCACGACACCGGCAAAGCGGAACTGGCCCGGAACCACGAGGAGATCGGGGCGGTCCACGCCGCCCAAGTGGCCCGGCGCTTCCAGTTCCGCGGGCGGGAACTGGCCCTGATGACCTTCCTGGTGGATCACCACATGACCCTCGGGGCTTTCGCCCGCAAGAACCTGGATGAACCGGAAACGATCCGGGCTTTCGCCCGGATCGTGCAGGATGAGGAACGGTTGGATCTGTTGATGCTGATCTCCGCGGCGGACGTCCGGGCCGTGGCAGGGCGGAACAACTGGTCCGGCTGGCGCGAGTTGCTGGTGTGGGATCTGTACGGGCGCACCAAACGGATGCTGGCAGGAGAAGAGGAATTCTTGCGGGCGGAGGAGGAGAAGCAGAAGGGGCGCGTCCAGCAGGTGGAAGCGGACTTGGCCGGAGAAGTTTCCAGGGAAGATGTGGCGCAGCATCTTGCGGGGATGGGTCCTTCCTATCTGCGCCAGTGCCCGGCCGCGCTGATCGCCCGCCATCTCCGGGCGGTGCACCGCTTTTTCGCCGATCGAGTGGCGGGGTCCGATGCCCTGATTCCGTTAGTCGAGTGGCGGGACTTTCCCGAGGAGGGCCACACGGAGGTGATCGTGGTGACGTGGGACCGGACCCGCTTGTTTAGCAAAATTGCGGGAAGCTTCGCGGTGGCCGGGTGCAATATCCTGAGCGCGGACGTTTTCACTCGTGCCGATGATGTGGTCATCGACACCTTTCTTGTCTGCAGCGACCGGCTGGAACCGGTCAGTCACCGGGTGGATCGGGGGACGTTTGAGCAGGCCTTGGCGGAATCCTTGCGTACCACCGAGGATACCTTGAGCGAGCGGCTGGCGGGGCAAGGCCCGACCCTGTGGCAGAAAGCGATCGGTGAGGCGGAGTTTCCCGCCAGCTTACGCATCGACATGGAGAGCGAGCCCGGGCGAACGCTCCTGCACGTACAGGCGCCGGACCGGGTGGGTCTCCTGCATGCGCTGACTGGGGCGATCGCGGATGAGGGGATGCAGATCGGTGTGGCGCGCATTACCACGGAAAAGGGGGCGGCGCTGGATACTTTTAGCCTGCTGGACCGGGAGGACCGGCCGGTGACGGATCCGGAGTGGCAGGAGCGGCTGCTCCATCGGCTCAAGGAGGTGGTCGGCCGGTGAGCGGCGAGCACCTCGAAATTTTTCCAGACGATCTGCCCGATGCCAAGCGACTGGCTCGGCGGGTGGTGGCCGCCCTGCGGAGGCGTTTTCGGGTGGAGCGAGTGGCGCTTTTTCTCCTGAACCCCAACCTGGGGGATTTGGAGGTAGAGGCGGCCGAGGGTCTGACGGCCGCCAAGCGCCAACGGCGGTGGGGGTTGGGCCAGGGATTGGTGGGATGGGTGGCCATCCGTGGGTTGGCGGCGCGTGCCGATGTAAAAAAAAGCAGGAATGCACTTGGTTCCGGCGGCAGCGAAATGGCCGCCCCGCTTATCGATGGGGACAAGCTGATTGGGGTCCTGGCGGTGGGAACGAGGAGAAAAAATTTTTTCCGGGAGGGTCAGGAAAAGGAATTGGCAACCATGGCACGGGAGGCCGGTGGCTGGATGGGGCTGGCATGGCAAGTTGCCGGGACCCGAGAGGAGGGGCAGAGGTCGGCCGCGCTCGCGGAGGTGGGGGCAGCGGTGGGCGCTGAGGAGACCGTGCCCGCCATCCTGCAGCGGGTGGCCCGCGAATCCCTCCGGCTGTGCGGTGCCAAAGTGGCGTCGATTTTTCTTCTGGATCCGCAGAAACAGGAGCTTCGCTTGGAGGTGTGTCTGGGGGCTTCATTGAAATATCGCCAGCAGGAACCGATCCCGGTACGGGAGTCGGCGCTTGGTTACGTGGTGGGAAGGCGGCGGCCGTTCACGCTGGCCCGGGTGGAGGAGAGCGCGCTCGATCTGCACACCGACCGGATTTTACGGGAAGGAGTGGCCTCGCTGGCGGCGGTGCCTTTGGTGGACCCGCATGAGGGACTGGGCGTGCTGGTGGTAGCCACGCGGCTGCCGCGCAGATTCCCCGATGCGGAGATCCGGCTGCTGACGGGGCTGGCGGGCTTGGCGGCCGCAGCCTTGGGTCGGGCGCGTCTGGCATCGCGACTGGACCAGACGGAGGAGGAGTTGCGAAAGCGGGAACGGCTCTCCTCCCTGGGAATGTTGGCGGCCGAAGTGGCCCATGAGGTGAGGAATCCACTGGCGGTGGTGCGGATGCTTTGGCACACGGCGATCCGGGGATTGACGGTTGCTGGGCCGCAAACCCGCGACCTGCAGTTAATCGAGGCAAAGTTGGGTCAGATGAACACCATCCTCGACCGAATTCTCAACCTGGCCCGCTCGGCCGATCCAAACATGCAGGAGGTGGATGCGGCTGAGGTGGTGGCAGAAGTGGCCCTGCTGACTCGGACGAAGCTGGCTTCGGCACGCATCCGGGCGGTCCTCAAGTTGCCCCCGGCTTCGACTGCACGGGTTCACGGCGACCGCTCCTTATTGGAGCAAGCGTTTCTCAATCTGGTGCTCAATGGGGTGGAGGCGATGAAGGGCGGGGGGGAGTTGCGGATGGAGGCTCGGGTGGCCGGGGCGAACGTCATTTTGGCGGTGGAGGACCAGGGCTCGGGAATGGAAAAGGAAGTGGCCGTGCAGATGTTTGAGCCGTTCCTCACCCATCGTCCGGGCGGCACGGGGCTGGGTTTGGCGTTGGTGCGGCGGACCGTGGAGGTCCACGGGGGCAAGGTGCAGGTGCGATCGAAGCCAAGGAAGGGGACGAGGGTGGAAATTCACCTGCCGAAAAGCGGATCGGCGGCGGCCGTCCCGTTGTGAGGATTTGCCGGATTCCGATTTAGTTGATCAGTTTTTCCAACTCCTCGTCCTTCGGCACGCCGAGCTCCAGCGCCCGATTGTAGTGACGCTTGGCCAGCTCTTTGGCCGGAGGAGTTTGCGTCGCGTAAATCACGGCCAGATTGAAGTGGGCGTCTCCGTAGCTGTCATCCAATTCGATGGCCTTGCGACACTCCTGCTCGGCGGCCTCTTGCAGGCCCTTGCGGGACGAAGAGATGCCCAGATAGTTGCGTGTTTTGGCGTCGTTGGGGTCGAGGGCCACGGCCCGGCTGAGGACCTGGATGGCATCGTCATATTTCTCCGACTGCACGAGCACGATACCCAGCACGGAGTGGGAAAAGCCGTCGTTGGGAGCCACCCGGATAGCCTCCCGTAGCGCCTTTTCCGCTTCCGGGTATTTCTGCTGCTGAAACCGGACCACGCCGAGGTTGGAAAGAGCGTAGATGGATTGCGGGTATTGATTGAGAATTTCTTGGTAGGCGGCGGCGGCTTCATCGAATTTTTTTTCGTTGTATAGGGCGGTGGCTTTCGCGGCGGTCTCCTTGAACTCGTCGGGAATGCGCGGTTTCTCCGCAAAAGATTGTGGACCCGAAGGTTTTTCAGCGCTGCTGCTGAGCGTGGCCGTAGTCCCGGCCGCTCCGGTTGCGGCGGGGGTCTCGGGCTCGGGTGCCATTAAGGAAGGGGCGGACACCTTGAGCATATTTTCCTCCTCGGCATTCAGGGCAACCAAAGGGGAACTCAACACTTCCATTTGTGTTTTCAGGGCCTCGGTGGAGACAGCCAGATTTTTGAACTCATCCAGCACCAGTCGCCGAGCGGCCTCACGGCGCGCCTGCTCCTTGAGCTGGCGGTCTAGGATTGAACGGAGCATGGCGTTTTCTTTGGCCAAGGTGGAGTCAGATTTCCCGGCCGTGCCCGCCAGTTGGAGCTGGCCGGTTAGGTCGGCGATTTGCTTTTGGTAGTCGCTGTTTGCACGGGCCAGTTCGGCTGATTTGGTGTTGGCTTCCGCCAATTTTTTCTCAAGGGCATCCACTTGGCTGCGGAGAGCGAGGACTTCTCCACCCAGCTCGCCGCCAGCGGCCCTCTTTAAATTATCCTCTGCACTCGTCAACTTGGTGCGCAGGTCGGCGTTCTCCTGTTGCAGGGCGGCCACATTCGCGTCGGCCGGGGCACCTGTGGAAAGCCTTGCTTGCAGGCCCTTTTTGTCCGCCAAGGCTTGATCCAGATCGGCCTTGGCTTGCTTGAGCTCTGTGCGGGCAGATTCCAAATCGCCGGTCAGCTGAATCACCCTTTGGCGGAGTGCGGAAGGATCATCCGAGGTCACGGCAGGCGGGGTCGGCGCTGCGGGAGCGGGCGTGCTAGGCTCTATGCGAACAGGCGGCGGGGGCGGAGCGGCAGGTCTTTCCGTAACCGCCGGAGCGGCTGGGGCGGGAGGAGGCGCAGCGTCCTTGGCAGACTTCAGTGCGGCCAGTTTGTCGGTGAGATATTTGATCCGGTATTTGACGATGGTGGGCTCCCATTCCGGATTGGCATTTTTTAATTTTTCCAGCCGGGTCAGAGCGGTTTCATATTTCTCCCGTGCTTGGGAGGCTTGGCCGCCGGCGCTCATTTTGTCGCCCTCGTTGATCATCACATAGATCTGCAGGTAATCGTCCTGGGGGGAGACGACCGCCTGCAGACGAGCCGCCAAGGATCCAAGGGCGAAAGCAGCCAAAAGAAAAATTTGCAGCGAAGCTTTCAACGTGGAGCAAATTAGGCGGGGAAAAAAGGGTTGGAGCAAGTAGAAATGGCCCCCCGTTGACGACAACTTTTCCCCGTCTAGAACCATACCTTATGGATATGGTCATGCCGCAAGGGGTGTTGGTCCTGAATCGTTTCTGGCAGGCCGTGCATATCTGCTCCGTTCGCCGGGCCTTCAGCCTGCTTTATTTGGGGCACGCTCAGGTTGTGGACGGTGACGGGCAGGATTTTCGGACGTTTGATTTCGATCGTTGGCAAGAGGCCAGCCAGGGCTACGAAGGCGAGGATGCCTACCACACCATCCGATTCCGCATCCGGGTGCCACGCGTGATTGTGCTGATGCTTTTCGACCGCATCCCCAAAAAAGAGGTCAAGTTGACCCGGCAGAATGTTTTCGAGCGGGACACTTTCACCTGTCAATATTGCGGCGAGAAAAAGGAGCGGAAGGATTTGAATCTGGACCACGTGATCCCTCGGGATCAGGGGGGTACCACCACGTGGGAAAATGTCGTCTGCTCCTGTATCCCCTGCAATACCCGGAAAGGCAACCGGCGTCCCCATGAGGCCAGCATGAAACTTGTGAAAAAACCCAAGCGGCCGAAGCTGCGGACGTTTCTCAATGTGCAGATTTCCCGCAACGGCCCGGAGAACTGGCGGCATTTCCTCGATTTGGCTTACTGGAACGTCGAACTGAGCGACTGAAGCCTCTCCTATGCCGCTGGGGAAACCCGCCTCTGCCGGCCCAGTCATCCCATCCTTGAATCTTGCCCAAGTTCTTTCTTCCCCGGAACGGGCCAGGCTCTTTCCCGCCAGCCGGGAGGGAATTTTTCTCGCCCATGCGGCGGTGGCTCCGATCACCGGCCCTGCCCGGGAGGCGATGGAGGCGTGGGGTGCCGAGGCCGCTGCCGGGCGCCAAGAGAGCGAGGCGGCCTGGAAATGCGTGGCGCAAACCCGCGCCGTGGCGGCCCGCTTCCTTGGATGCGGGGCGGAAGAAATCTCCCTGCTGGGTCCCACTGCCCTCGGCCTGGGTTTGGTGGCGTTGGGGCTGGACTGGAAATCCGGCGATGAAGTCATTTACGATCCGTTCGACTACCCCGCCAATGTGTATCCGTGGAGGGAGTTGGAGAGACGAGGCGTCCGGGCCGTGCCCATCGCCAGAAAACCCGGCGATCCGATCCGCTGGGACACGCTCCGCCCCCGCCTCACGGCCCGGACCAAGCTGGTCACCCTGGCCACCGCGCACTACCTCAGCGGTCATCTGCCCGAACTTCCGGTGATTGGCCCCGAGCTGAGAAAAAAAAATATTCTCCTTAACCTGGATGGCATCCAGACGCTCGGCGTCCTGCCGACCGCCTGGGCTGAGGCCGACTTTTTGGCGGCGGATGCGCACAAGTGGATGTTGGGGCCGGTCGGGGCGGGCGTTTTGATGGTACGGAAACGAGCGTGGGACCGGCTACGTCCTCCGCTGTTGGGATCCTGGAACGTGGTCAGCCCGGAATTCTTGGCCCAGCCGGAGATTCAATTTGAGTCCGGCGGTCGGCGCTACGAACCCGGCAGTCTGAATCTTCCGGGCATCGGAGGCATGCGCGCGTCCTTGGAGCTGTTGGATTCCGCGGGCCTTCCGCAAATTTCCACCCACGCCTTGGCTCTGGCTCGTCAGGTCCGCGAAGGCGCGCGCCGGGCGGGGTTGGCCATCTACGGCGGGCAGGGGGAAGACAGGGTGATCACCAGCTTGCTGGAACCGGCCGGAGGTTGGGAAAAAATCAAAAACCGGATGGAGGCGGCCAACGTCCGTGTTTCCTGGAGAAAGGAACACGGCGGTCAGACCCTGTTGCGGGTCGCTCCTCATCTTTCCAACACCGTCGCTGAAATGGATGAATTCCTGAAACTCCTGGCCGACGGTCATTGACTCCGCAAAGCTCTTTCGGCACTCTTTCCGGCTTATCCAACATCGTCCATGAGACCCACTTACAATCCCTCCAAGCGCACCCGTCGCCGCCAGTTCGGCTTCCGGGCCCGCATGAAAACCAAGGGGGGACGGGCCGTCCTGGCGCGCCGTCGGGCGCGCGGCCGTCGCCGTCTCCTGCCCAAAGGTGTGGAGCGCCGCTACGCCCGCCACACCGGGGCGTGATCGCCGCCTCCCCCGGGCGCGCATCCTCCGGCGCAGGTCCGATTTCCAGGCCATCCGCCACAGCGGCGGCACGGAAAGCGGGGGCCATCTCAAACTCAACTGGCGGCGCGTCCCCGGCAGCTCCCGTCGCCTGGCCGCCATCGTCACCAAAGCCTGCGGTCCGGCCGTGACCCGCAACCGCATCAAACGCTGGATCCGCGAGGCCTGGCGGCACCTGCAGGCCGACCTCGCTCCCGGGCTCGACTCCGTCTGGATCTCCCGCCCCAAGGCCGCCACCGCCGGCTTGGAAACTTTGCAGGAGGAGATGACCCGGCTCTATCGCAAGGCGGGGCTGTGGGGGGATTCGAAATGAAAACCGCCGCCATTTTCCTCATTCGCACCCAACGGGCTTTCTCGCCGTTTTGGAGAATGTTGTTTGGCACAACCGGACCCTGCTGCCGTTTTCATCCGACCTGTTCGCAGTACGCCGAGGAAGCGGTCCGTGCGCACGGTGTGGTGCGCGGCGGAGGAATGGCGCTGCGCCGGTTGTTTCGTTGTCATCCTTGGGGTGGGGCCGGGTTTGATCCGGTGAGGAAGGTTTCATGAAAAAGGGGATGGATCGGACGTCGTGGTTGGCGGCGGGCGTTTGCCTCCTCCTGCTGATTCTCTATCCGCAGATCGTTTCCCACTTCTATCCTCCCGATCCGAACGCCGTGAAAAAGAAGGCGGAGTCCTCCCCCAATGCGCCAGTGGTTGTTCCCGCTTCGGCTCCGGTGCCGCAGCTTGCCGCCAAAGAGAGCCTGGCTCCTGGTGCGGTCACGAGAAACACGCCGGAGCAGACGGCGGTGTTGGAAAACAACACCATCCGGGCGGTCCTCACCACGTGGGGCGGCGGCGTGAAAGAGATCGAACTCAAGGAGCACGAGGTGGAGGAGCCGGCAAAAGTGGTGCTCAACCGGGGCTCCCCCGATGCGGTGTTTGAACTGCGGGGTTGGACCCCGCCCGGAGAGGACCTGAACTGGGCGCTGGAAAAGGCGGATGCACAGGAGGTGGTGATTTCCGCTCCGGCCCATCCGGACGGCTCGGTCATGGTGCGGCGCACGTTCCGTCTGGCGGGCGACTACCTGATTTCCCTCGACCAGACGGTGGAGAATCGGAGCGGCGGGCCGTTTGCCCTGCCGGCGTATGCGTTGGCCGGCGGCGTGGGCGCCCCGATCCACCTCCGCAAGGATGAGGAGACATATGTGGGCACCGGCTGGTTCACCACCGACCTCAGTTACACCACCCACAAGCTGCCGGAATTTCTTCCGTCCAATTTCCTTTTCCTCTTCCCGCAGTCAGGCAAGGACAAGGTCGCCAGCCGCGAAGACCGTTCGGTGCGTTGGATCGCCGCCAAGAGCCAGTTTTTTGCGATGGTCCTCACGGTGAAGGGGGATCCGGCCACGGGGGCGGAGGCGCGCAAGGTGGAGTTGAGCGGCACCGAGATGGCCGACACCCGCGGGAAAGTATTGGCGGTGGAGACGTGGATGAAGTTACCCGGAGTGGATCTGCCGCCCGGGGGCCAGGCCAGCCGCACTTTTACGCTGTATGCCGGACCCAAGGAGGATTGGCGGTTGCGGGGTCTGGCGGCAAATGAGGATTACGTGATGGAGTTTGGCTGGATGGGCTGGGTCAGCCG
>Ga0194112_10004874_pt1 | contig 18239 bp, 19 predicted proteins | sample TA2MahC400mmetaG_FD_146191 | JGI IMG/M metagenome (GOLD analysis project Ga0194112, IMG submission 146191) | Freshwater microbial communities from Lake Tanganyika, Tanzania - TA2015016 Mahale Deep Cast 400m | ecosystem: Environmental > Aquatic > Freshwater > Lake | place: Tanzania: Lake... | reverse complement strand
TCTTCAGAGACCTGGATTGCTACCGGCCGCTTGTGTTGAAGCCGCCCCGCTGGCTGATCACCCTCACCTGGCTCTCGGCGCTGGCGGGAAAGGGGGGGGTGCGCGGCGGGGCGGCCGGACGAGCGTTCCTCCTCAGCAGCGCCGCGTACGGCGGGCTGGGCCTCTTCGGCAAAGACGGCTCGAGCGTCAATGTCTGGGTGACGGATCAGATGGGATCGGCGGCGCTCAAGAACGCCAAGCGCATCACGAGCGGTCTTGACCGGGCCGGCGTGCGGCGCGACGAGCGGCCGCTCGAAATCCGGGGAGTGCTGGCGCCCGAGGGAACGGGCCCGGGGGGAGCCAAACAGGCCGGCTTGAGGAACACGCTCCTTTTCATCTTTCTTATCGCTCCCCTGGCCGCCGTCCTCCTCCTGCTCCTTTTCCTTCGTTGAGAGCGGGCCTCGTCGGTTTTTTCGATTCAATTTCCGCGACGCGGGCGGCGAGCCGCCTGACCTCCTTGACGAGGTCGTAGAGGCGCGGGGCGCAGGCCCAGAATTTGCGCCAGTCGCGGATGTCGAGATGGGGGCTGCCCGAGACGAACGAGCCCGCGGGGATGTCCTTGGTCACGCCCGACTTGGCGGCGATGACGACGTCGTCGCCGACCGTCACGTGGTCGGAGACGCCCACCTGCCCGGAGAGGATGACGCGCCGCCCGAGGCGCGAGCTTCCGGCGACGCCCGCCTGGCCGGCGAGGACGCTGTCCGGGCCGATGGTGACGTTGTGCGCCACCTGGACGAGGTTGTCGATCTTCGTCCCCCGGCCGATGACCGTCGCGCCCAGCGCCGCCCGGTCGACGGCCGCGTTGGCCCCGACCTCGACGTCGTCCTCGATGACCACCGTCCCCTTCTGGGGGATCTTGCGGCGCGACCCGTCCTTCTCGGCGAGGTAGCCGAACCCGTCCGAGCCGACGACCGCCCCGCTGTGCAGGACGACCCGGTCGCCGAGCGTCACGCCCTCGCGGAGAGTGACGTGGGAGTGGAGGACGCAGTCTTTCCCGACCCTCGCGCCGGGATAGATGCTCGCCAGGGGGAAGACGACCGTCCGGTCGCCGATCTCCGCCTCCTCGCCGACGACGGACAGGGCGCCGATCGCGACGCCGCGCCCGATGCGGGCCGAGGAGGCGACGACGGCCGTGGGGTGGACTCCCGGCTCGGGCCGGTAGGGGCTCCACAGGAGCTCCACGGCCCGGATGAACGTCCGGTGGGGGTCGTCCGAGCGCAGGACGGGGATTCGGTCGAACGCGATCCCGGGCGGCAGGACGGCGGCCGAGGCTCCGGTCCGGTCGAGGAGCGGCTTCATCCGCTCCTGGGAGAGGAAGACCAGGTCGCCGGGGCCGGCGCCCTCCAGCGCGGCGGCGCCGCCGATCGCGACCTCGCCGTCGCCCTCATAGGGGCAGTCCAGGAGCCGCGCCAGGTCCGCGACCTTGATGCGGGGCGGTTTTCCCTCGGGCATGCGTTCTCCTCAGCCGGCGTTCACTCCTCGCGCGCCGGCGCGTCGTTCCGCCTGTCTATCCGCCTCCTCCGCCCGGCCCTCCATCGGCCGGGACGAGGCCGAAATGTCCCTCTCCTTCCCGCTGGGGAAACGGCGCGGGCCGCGCGCTCAGACGTATTTCCCCCACTGGACCATGAGGATGATGATGGTGATGAGCAGGGCGTAGATGACCAGCGTTTCGATGAGGACCAGGCCGAAGATCAGCACGAAGCGGATGTGGGGCGCCGAGCCCGGGTTGCGGGAAATGCCCTCGCAGGCCGAGCTGATGGCCTTGGCCTGGCAGAAAGCGCCCGCCGCGGCGGCCAGGGTGATGACGATCCCGCCGACGATGATCGAGATCTTGAACAGCGAGGCCTTGGTCTCGGTCAGTCCTCCGCCCGCGGCCGCTTCCTGGGCCAGCAGGGGGGCGCCGACGAGCAGCAGGACCGCCCCGGTCAGCACGAGTGTTTTCTTCGCTTTGGACATGGCACGACTCCTTAGGGGATTAATGGTCTTCCTCATGGGCGACGGCGCCCGCGATATAGATACAGGCCAGCAGGACGAAGACGAAGGCCTGGATGCTGCCGGTGAAGATGGCCACGGCCATGAAGGGCAGGGGCAGGAGGACGGGGATGATCGAGGCGATGATGACGATCAGCAGCTCCTCGGCGAAGATGTTGCCGAACAGGCGGATGGAGAGCGAGATCGGCCGGGAGAAGTGGCTGATGACCTCGATGGGAATGAGGAGCGGGGCCAGCAGGGGGATGGGCCCCATGAAGTGCTTGAGGTACTTGAACACGCCCTGGGCCTTCATGCCCTGCCAGTGGTAATAGACGAAGACGCACAGGGCGCAGCCCAGGGTGACGTTGAGCTTGCTCGTGGGGGACATCATGCCCGGGACGAGCCCCAGGAGGTTGCCGAAGAGGATGAACAGGCCCAGGGAGCCGATGACCGGCAGGTACTTCTTGCCCTCCGGTCCGATGATGTCCGTGAGCAGCCCCTCGAAGGCCTGGACGATCATCTCCAGGATGTTCTGGCGCCGGCCGGGAACGAGCTTCAGTCCGCGGGCGCTGAGGCCCAGGGTCAGGGTCAGGCCTCCGAGGAGCAGGAGGCTCATGACCATGTAGTCGGGGAAGAAATGCGCCGGGTCCTTGACCTCGATTCCAAGCCGGAGGAGGAGGCCGGCCAGCGGCCGTCCCACGGCCCGGTTGAACAGGTCGACGACGAACAGGCTGTGCTCTAGGGCTTCCATTGGCGGAGTCGGGCGAGGGACCGGACGGCCTCGTAGAGCAGGACGGCCACGAGCGCCGAAAAACCGAGGGCGAAGGGAAGGACCATCTTGGAATAGAAGAGGATTATAAGGGAAAAAACGACGAGAATCAACAGGATGCGCAGGCCGTAGAGCAGGACGCCGCGGCGCTGGGCGCCCTTCCGGTCGCGCGCCAGGAGGTCCTCGAGCGAGCGGCGCAGCCCGAGGAAGCTCGCCGCGGCCGCCCCGCCGCCGAGGACGATGAACAGGGCCTGCGGCGCCTCCCAGAGGATGAGGCCTGCCAGGCCGAAGACGGCGGCGCAGGCCAGGATCTCGAGGGGGATGCGCTTCAGGGCGGCGATCTCGGCGGCGTCAGGGGGCGGGGCGCTCGTCATCCGCGTCGTCCTTGGAGAGGCGCTTGAGGCCGCGCAGCAGGCTCAGGAAGCCGGAGGCGATGCCCAGGAGAAGAAAGATGAAAAGCAGCCAGGGACCGGTCCCGAGCCACTTGTCGAGGAGATAGCCTAAGAACAGGCCCACGGCGATCGACGAGGGCAGCATGAGCCCCAGCGAGCTCAGGTCGGCGATCCTCCGGAAGTTCTCGCGATGTCTCCATTTTCCTGCCATTCCGGCTGGATATAATAGCACATGCGGAGTCTTTTTTGGAGTGCGGCCGTTGACGCGCCCGCATCTCGGTCCCGGCTCGGCCATGCGCCGGCCGAACATCACGAACGCCTCGGAAAGATCGGCCGGCCGTATTTGGAGTGCGGCGGCACGACGCCGCTTTGAAAGCGGCCTCATGAGGCCGCACTCCAAAGCGCGCCCGCGCCGCAACAATGCCGGTTGTTGCGTACTGAATAGTCCGGCTGCGCCGCTTGACCGGCGGCTCAATCGTTCCGTAAACAGCATCTGCGCCGCAAAGAGTTGCCGAGACCGGTGTTTTTCCAGATTTTCGCCGCGACTTCGACTAAAAGCCTGATAAATCGCGGCTTTGCGGCCGCGCACGCCCGTTACAAAATTTCCCGGGAGGGTTGCCGATGGGAACCATGACCAAGTACAGCCTGGGCTGGCTGCCCGACTACCCCGACCTCAGGGACTATACGGAGAAGACCGCGGACGTCGTCTCTCTGCTCGAGCCGACGGGGCTTGTGGAAGCCGCACCCAAGCGCGGGCGGAACCGGCCGCGGCGCGCGCTCCCGGCGGCGGTCGACCTCCGCGAATGGTGCTCGGCCGTCGAGGACCAGGCGGGCCTCGGCTCCTGCACGGCCCACGCCGGCGTCGGCATCCTCGAATACTACGAGCGCCGCTCGTTCGGCCGGCACGTCGAGGCCTCCCGGCTGTTCCTCTACAAGGTGACGCGCAACCTCATGAAGCTCAAGGGCGACACGGGCGCCTACCTGAGGAAAACCATGGGGGCCATGGTCCTCTTCGGCGTGCCGCCCGAGGAGTACTGGCCCTACACCGACGGCCAGAAGTTCGACCGGGAGCCGCCGGCCTTCTGCTACGCCTTCGCCGAGAACTACAAGACGGTCAAGTATTACCGTCATGACCCGCCCGGCGTCGCCGCCGAGGCCGTCCTGGCCGGCGTCAAGAAATATCTTGCCGCGGGCCACCCGGTGATGTTCGGCTTCACCGTCTACAACTCCATCGAGCAGGCCGCGGAGAGCGGTCGCATCCCCTTCCCCGCGGAGAGGGAGAAGATCCTGGGCGGCCACGCCGTGGCGGCCGTGGGCTACGACGACAAGCTCCGCGTCCGGAACGCGCACGGCGGCCGGGTCTCGGCGGGCGCCCTACTCGTCCGGAACTCCTGGGGCGGGGGCTGGGGGGAGAAGGGCTACGGCTGGCTGCCCTACGACTACGTCCTGCGCGGCCTGGCCGAGGACTTCTGGTCCGTCTTGAAGAAGGAGTGGGTCGACACCGGCCAGTTCAATATATAAGATCCGGACCTACGGCCGGAAGACCTTCAGGCGGAGTTCCTTGATCATCCTGTAATGGCGGTCGTTGGCGGTGAGCAGCGTTTCACCGTGAACAACGGCCGTGGAACAAATCAGGGCGTCCGCAAGGGTCAGCCGATGACTGAGGAAATGGCGCTCGATGTAGAAGACGGCTTTGGAGGATATTTCTTCAGTCATGAAAAGGAGCTTGACGTTCCAGGCACGGAACGTCTTGCGCAACTCTGCGAATTCCCGCTTGTTTCTCATCCCCTGCATGAGTTCGACATAGGTCACGGCCGAGGCGCATAACTCCCTTTCATTTTCGAGAACGATCCCGGCCCTCGGATTTCCACGCATGTACCAGACCAGCACGTCGGTGTCGATGATCACGGGAACCGTCCCCGCCGGACGCTGCGAATGAACCCATCCACGTCCGCGACTTCGGGATTGTCTCTCCAAATGCCGAAAAGCTTTCGGGGATCGGCTTTTCCGGACCGGGCTTCATCCCTGAGGGGAACGATCTTGGCCTTGGGACGCCCCCGGAAGGTGATGATGACCTCTTCCCCCCGGGAGACCGCATTTAGGATCTCCTTGGAGTGAAACCTCAGATCTTTGGCCGACGCGCGCATGGCTCGATCTCTTATTTTTAAGTTTATATTTGATAGTGTAAATAATCTGGTAGTATCCGTCAAGCGTTTATGATCAATAAAGAGGACGCCTCCTTCCCGCTCATGATCTCATCCGATAGGCCCGCCGGCCGCGTTGATTAAGCCCGGAGGGGTGTGATACCCTTCCGGGCATGACGGCTTCCGCTTTTTTCAGAAAAAAAGCGCCGTCCGTGTTCCTCCTCGTCCTCTTCCTCGCGGCCGCGCTCTTAGGCGCGGCGCCCCAGGAGACGCCCGAAAGGGAGGCTCGGCGCGCGGCCCGGCAAAAAAGAGCCGAGTCCCCGCCGCCGGCCGAGACCCGGACCGGATCCGAACCCGAATGGAAGATCATCGCTCAATTCTACGAGCGGACCGAGGAGCGCGTCTTCGCCCGCGGCGAGGTCGAGGTCCACTACGGCGACCTCATCCTCTTCGCCGACAGCGTGGAGGTCATGCTCCAGACCAAGGACGTCCGGGCCGAGGGCAACGTCGTGCTCCAGTCGGCGACGGACGTCATCCGGGCCGAGACGCTGACCTTCAACGCCGACTCGGGCCTGGGCGTGATGGACGGGGCGCGGGGCATGGCCCAGCCGACCATGCTCTTCGAGGCGGCCCGGCTCGAGCGGCGCGACCCCAGGACCTACGCCCTGCAGGACGCCCGCTTCACCTCCTGCAGCCAGCCCGTGCCCCGCTGGCAGTTCTCCTGCAGCCGGGCCACGCTGAAGAAGGACGACTACGTCGCCATGTGGAACCCGGTCTTCCGGGTCAAGAACGTGCCCGTGTTCTACCTGCCGTATATCAGCTATCCCCTCGAGCGGAGGTCGGGGTTCCTCATGCCCCAGCCCAACCACACCGCCACCAAGGGGTTCGAGCTCAACCAGGACTTCTACTGGGCCATGGCCCGCAACATGGACGCCACCCTCAAGCTGACCTTCTACAGCCGCAAGGGCCTCGGCCTGGGCTTCGACTACCGCTACATCCTCGGCGACGGGACGGCCGGCAACATCGTCTTCCGCAGCTTCTTCTTCAAGGCGGACGAGACGGGGACGAAGCCCGGGCCGGCCTTCATCGTCCGGGGGCGCCACAGCCAGACCCTGCCCCTGGGGTTCAGCCTGACGGGCGAGGCGGATTACAACAGCTCCTTCGATTTCCTGCGCGAGTTCGACAACGACTTCAACCAGGCCGCCGTCTCCAACCGCCGCACCCAGGTCTATCTCTCCAAGGCCTGGCGGGGGTTTCATTTCAACGCCCGGGCCTCGCGCTTCGAGACCTATTTCCCCGACTCGGGGCGCTCCATCCTGACGACCTACCTGCCCCAGCTCAGCTTCAATTCGTTCCGGATGAAGGTCTTCTCGCCGCTCTATTTCTCCTTCTCCTCGTCCTTCAGCCGCTGGCGCTACGGCTGGGACGACGAGTTCGAGGCCGGCCTGGAGCGGAGGCTGCAGAGCTTCTCCCTGACGCCCGTCCTCAGCCTGCCCTTCTCCTCGATCCCTTGGCTGACGGCGACCGCCGCCGCGGCGGCCAACATAAACTACTACTGGCAGAGCCTGGCCCCCGACCCGGAGAACCCGGAGCGGAAGGTCATCGTCGACGAGCCGTTCTTCAGCCGCAACGCGGTCTTGAGCCTCGACGTCCTGGGCCCGGTCCTCTTCCGCGTGTTCCGGGACAAGCAGGGGGCCGCCCGGGTCAAGCACATCATCGAGCCGTCGGTGAGCTACCGCTACGACAGCCCGACCCTGGGCGCGGAGAAGATCGTCACCGCCCGGGGCTTCTTCCGCTACCACCAGGTCGTCTACGGGCTGACGAGCCACATCCTGGTCAAGGAGGGCGAGATGCCGAGGGAGCGGCTGACCTTCGGCCTGGCCCAGGTGTACTACCTCTCGCCCGACCAGAGCCCGCTCAGCCTCTACCGCTTCGAGGGGAAGGTCCCCCGGCTCTCGGACGTGTCGAGCTATCTGCGCTATTTCCCGGCGGCCAAGTTCAGCCTCGATTTCTCGGCGGGCTTCAACCCGTATCACCGGTCGTTTTCCTCCCTGCGCCTGGGCGCCTCCCTGGGGTCGCCGCGGGACAACGTTTTTTTAAGTCTCAATTGGTTCAAGAGCATCAGCGTCTGGCAGGACGAGCCGTGGTGGGACCGCCACCAGGCCAACCTCAGCGGCCGGTTCAAGTTCCCCCGCCTGGGGCTCGAAGCCCAGACCGACGTCAATTTCAACCTCCTGCGGCGGGAGCTCCAGCACATGACCTTCCAGCTCCTGTACGATTACCAGTGTCTTGTCATCCGGGCCGGGTTCATGTATTTTCAATACCGCTCGGAGATCGTGCCCATCATCCGGGTGACGCTGGGCGGCCTCAGCGGCAGCGAGGGGTTCCTGAACAACCCCAGGTTTTGACCTCTGTGAGCGGAGCGGAAAGATGAAAGGCTTGATCCTCAGCGGCGGCAAGGGGACCCGGCTTCGGCCCCTGACGTTCACCCAGTCCAAGCAGCTCGTGCCCGTGGCCAACAAGCCCGTCCTGTTCTACGGCATCGAAGCGCTGGTCGAGGCAGGCATCCGCGACATCGGCATCATCGTCGGCGACACCCGGGAGGAGATCCAGGGCGCGGTGGGCGATGGGAGCCGCTTCGGCCCGGAGGTCCGGGTGACCTACATCGACCAGCCGGAGCCCCTGGGCTTGGCCCACGCCGTCCTGACGGCCGAGCCGTTTTTGGGCCGGGAGCCGTTCGTCATGTACCTGGGGGACAACATCCTCAAGAGCGGCGTCTCCTCCCTGGTGGAGGAGTTCGTCCGCCGCAAGCCGAACGCGCTGATCCTCCTGACCGAGGTCCCCAACCCCCGGATGTTCGGCGTGGCCGAGCTGAGCGGCGGCCGGGTGGTGCGCCTCGTGGAGAAGCCCAAGGAGCCGAAGTCCAACCTGGCCCTGGTGGGGGTCTATCTCTTCGACCACAACATCTTCCGGGCGGCCAAGGCCATCAAGCCGTCCTGGCGGAACGAGCTCGAGATCACGGACGCCATCCAGTACCTGGTCGAGAACGGCTTCGAGGTCCAGCCCCACCTGGTCACGGGCTGGTGGAAGGACACGGGTAAGATCGAGGACATCCTGGAGGCCAACCGGCTCATCCTGGAGTCGCTCGAGGGGCGGGTCGAGGGCGACGTGGACGCCGACTCCCGGGTGAGCGGCGCGGTCGTCCTGGAGCGGGGGGTCGTCGTCCGCTCGAGCACGATCCGCGGCCCGGCGATCATCGGCCGGGACACGGAGATCGTCGAGTCCTACATCGGCCCCTTCACCGCGATCCAGAGCGGCTGCCGCATCGTCCGGACCGAAATCGAGCACAGCATCGTCCTCGAGGGGAGCGAAATCCTGGACATCGGCAGCCGCGTGGACGAGAGCCTGATCGGCCGCGGGGTGCGGATCTACAAGTGCCCGCCCAAGCCCTCCGTCTACCGGTTCGTCGTGGGGGACAAGGGCGAGATCGGGATCAAATAGCGGGCAGAGGAGGGCAACATGATCGCCGGCGTGAAGACCAAGACGCTTCGGGTCCTTCCCGACGAGCGGGGACGGCTGATGGAGATCCTGCGCCGGGACGACGCGCTCTTCCAGGAGTTCGGCCAGGTGTACATGACCACGACCTATCCGGGCGTGGTCAAAGCCTGGCACCTGCACAAGAAACAGAGCGACAACATCTGCTGCCTGGGGGGCATGATCAAGCTCGTGCTCTACGACGGCCGGTCCGAATCCCCGACATTCAGCGAGATCAACGAGTTTTTTCTCGGCGTCCACAGCCCCCTCCTCGTCCAGGTGCCGGCCGACGTCTACCACGGCTGGAAGTGCGTCAGCCCGGAGGAGGCGATGGTGGTCAACATTCCGACCAACGTCTACGACTACAAGCAGCCCGACGAGCACCGCCTCGACCCGCACCAGGGCGGCATCCCCTACGACTGGACGCGCAAGGATGGCTGAGGCGAAGACGGGGCGCGCGGGCGCCGGCCGGGGCGGCCGGACGCTGCGGGACAAGACGCTGCTCGTCACGGGAGGGGCGGGCTTCATCGGCTCGAACTTCATCCGCTTCCTCCTGCGGCGCCATCCGCGGACGCGCCTGGTGAACCTCGACAAGCTGACCTACGCCGGCAATCCGGACAACCTGCGCGACGTCGAGCGCGACCCCCGCTACAGGTTCGTCAAGGGCGACATCCGCGACCGGAAGCTCGTGGACCGGCTCATCGGCCGCGTCCAGGGCGTCGTCCACTTCGCCGCCGAGACGCACGTCGACCGCTCGATCCTCGACGCCGGGGAGTTCGTCCTGACCGACGTCCACGGGACGTTCACCCTCCTCGAGGCCGCGAGGCGCGCGCCGGGCGTCGAGTTCTTCCTCCATGTCTCGACCGACGAGGTCTACGGCAGCCGCCGGTCGGGGTTCTTCAGGGAGGACGATTCCTTCCACCCCTCCTCGCCCTACGCCGCCTCCAAGGCGGGCGCCGACCGCCTGGCCTTCGCCTATTGCGTGACCTACGGCCTGCCCGTGCTCATCGTCCGGCCCTCGAACAACTTCGGCCCCTATCAATATCCGGAGAAATTCATCCCCCTCTTCGCCACGAACGCCCTCGAGGGGAAATCCCTGCCCCTCTACGGGAAGGGCCGGAACGTCCGCGACTGGCTGTACGTCGAGGACTGCTGCCGGGCCGTGGAGACCGTCATCCTGAAGGGCGCTTTCGGGGAGGCCTACAACGCCGGGGCGGGCAACGAGGAGAAGAACATCGACGTCGCCCGGACGATTTTGGACACCCTCGGCCGGCCGAGGAGCCTCATCACCTTCGTCCCCGACCGCCTGGGCCACGACTGGCGCTACGCCCTGGACTGCCGCAAGCTCCGGGCGCTCGGCTGGCGCCCCGAAGCGCGCTTCGGGGAGGCCCTGCGCCGGACCGTCCTCTGGTACCGCGACAACCCCGCCTGGTGGCGCAAGATCAAGGAGAAAAGCCGCGATTTCAAGGCCTTCTCCCGGGCGTATTATAAAAAGCGGGCCTGAACGATTCCTCGGACGCTCCTCCGGGGTCGGCAGGCAAAGTATTTTCCCGGCGTGCGGTCTAAACGATCGTCCCTCACTTGCCGCGGAGACATGACAGCCAGCGGGCCTTTATTCAAATAGGGAGGAAGCCATGACCAGGAATCCGGGTTCAGCTCTTGCCGTTCTTGTCCTGTCGCTTGCTTCGGTCTCGTTTTCCGGGGCGCAGCAGGAGTGGAGGCTCGGAGGCCGCCTTGTCCCGGGACCCCTGCCGCCCGACCCGGCGGCCGCTCTTCCGGCCCTCGAGGTCTGGAAGGACGTCATCTATGGGTACGCGGACGGCCGGGCCCTCAAACTGGATTTCGCCCGGCCCGCCGTCTGCGCCGGGCAGACGATCCCCCTGGCCGTTTTCGTCCACGGCGGCGGCTGGCATTCCGGCGACAAGGACGGCGCCTTCAACACGAGCTATGCCCGGATGTTCTTTCAGCTCGGGTTCGCCGTGGCCTCGGTCAATTACCGCCTGTCGCCGGAGTTCCAATTTCCGGCCCACATCCACGACTGCAAGCTGGCCGTGAGGCATCTCCGGTTTCATGCCTCCCAGTTCGGCATCGATCCGGACCGGATCGGCCTGTGGGGCAGCTCGGCCGGCGGGCATCTCGTCTCGCTCATGGCCGCGGCGGACGATGACGACGGACTGGAAGGCCCGGGCCTGGCGGGGACGAGCAGCCGGCCGCAGGCCGTGGTGGACCATTTCGGGCCGACCGACCTGACCGTTTTTCTCGACCTCGCCCCGGGACAGGCCGCCACGCTTGCCGGCTTTCTAGGCTGCCTTCCCGCCGATTGCCCGGAAACGGCCCGCCGGGCCTCGCCCGCCGCCTACGTCACGGCCGACGACCCGCCGGTCCTCATAATCCATGGCGACCAAGACCCGGTCGTTCCCTATCATCAGGCCGAGATATTCGCCGAGGCCCTGAGGACGGCCGGGAACGCCGGCGCCTTGATCAAGGTCCTCAACGCCGGCCATGGGTTCACCCCCGTTCCCGCGGGCGCGCAGATCGCGCCCACGAGGAACGAGATCTCCTTCCTGACCGTCGCCCACCTGGCCCGGTTCATCGAGCCCGCCCTGTTCGGAGACCTGGACATGGACGGCGACCGGGATCTGTTCGACCTCGTGGCCCTTGTCGCGCTCCTGGGCTCTCAGGGATTCGGTCCGGGCGCCGCCCCCGCCCCTCCCCGTTGGAACCCCCTGGCCGACCTGGTCCCGGACGGCCGGGTCGACGGCCTTGACCTCGAAGCGTTCTGGCGCATCCGGTAAGCGGCGGGACGGACCGGCGTTCCCCGGGGGGGCTCGGGAGAGAAACAGCTTCCGCGTCGGAGGCCGGGAGCAAAACCGCGAAGAATCAGTCGGGAAAATATCCCAGCCGGTGGGAGACCGCATAGCGGGGGTTCTTCAGCCTGACGGTGATCCGTCTGAATTCCCCGCCCGTCTCCTTCCCGGCTCCCGTATAGTAAAGCAGGTAGTAGTCCTCTGAATGATCCGCGGCCTTCTTGAACGCGGCGGTGGGGTTGTGGGAGCTGTCGACGACGCCCCCCGTGGCCCGGGCCACGAGGGTGAAGGCCTTGAAGACGTCCTCTGACTGCTCCCGCATGACGATCCCGGAGACGTTCTCGGGCTCCTTGTTCATGAAGATGAAGTGCAGGGTGATGCCCGCGTCGGCGAAGGTGTTGGTGATCCGCTCCGTGTTCAACGACACGTCCCGGCTGTAGAGATGGAAGAGGTCCTGCAGGTCGCTCATGACGGTCGGCTGGTCCTGGGCGTTGGTCAGCAGGGTGTTCAGGACCATGGGCTGCATCTCCGGCCTGAATTCCCGCTGGTAGATGAAGAAAACGACCTTCCGGCCCGCGACCCCCTTGAGCTGGCGGCCGAAGCCGAGGATCTTCCGCTCGTCCATCAACCTCTGGGACTCGATCTTCTGCGCCGTCTCCTTGTACCTGGAGAGCATGTACTCCAGCCCCGCCTGGGAGGTCGTGTAATCCGAGTCGATGCCCGCCATGGGACTGATCCCGGCGATGTTCCGGACGAGCCGTTTCAGGTCGTTCAGCAGGCTGTTGAACTCGGCGTTCCCGGTCTTGATGTCCTTTTTTATGAGGCCGTTCATCTCCGCCGCCAGCTCCTTTTTGGTCTTGAGGGCGAAGGCCTGGGGCGAGAGGCTGTAGGCCTTGAGCGGCGTCTGGATGACCAGGCTGTCGCCGGGGAGGAGGGCTTCGTTGAAGAGGAAATCGACGGCCGCGGACAGCTTGGGGTTGTAGTCGGTCATCTGGAAGAGGAGATAAAAGGTCCGGTTCACCCGGGGGCCGAATTCCCGGGGACCTTCCCGCCGCTCGATGCCGGCTTGCCTGACGAAGTAGAGTCCCTCGATCTCGCGGCGCGCGTCCCCCTCAAAAAGCTCGATGTCCCCGATGCCGAGGTCGTCGACGAACCTGTCTCCGTCCAGGACCCGCAGGGGCACGACGACCGGGGCCGGGGCGACGGCGTCCTCCAGCGGTCCGGAGAGCGGAGCGGTCGTCAGGCCGAGGAGGAGGAATCCCCAGGCGATGTTCTTCATGAAGCCACTATAGCCCTCATCGACTCCGGGAGCAAGCCGCGGAAAAGGGCGGCTTGAACCCTCAGTCCATCGCGCAGCCCCGGTCCTCGAGGAGGGCGCGCGCCCCGGCCTCCCCTTTTTCCCGGACCAGGAAGGCCTTGCACACGCGGCCGTCGACGAGCTCCAGGATGCGGTCCGCCCTCAGGGCGATCTCCCGGTCATGGGTGACCATGATGAGCGTCGTCCCCAGCTCCCGGACCATGCGGGTCATGACCTCCAGAACGGCGAACCCCGTCTCGCGGTCGAGGTTGCCCGTGGGTTCGTCGGCGAAGACGAGCCGGGGCTCGTTGACCAGGGCCCGGGCGATGGCCGTCCGCTGCTGCTCGCCGCCCGAGATCTGGTTGAGATGCTTGTTCCGGATGTGATGGATGCCGATGGCCTTCATCAGGGACTCGGCTTTCTCCACCAGGGCCGCGGGCGGCCGTCCTCGGGCGATCCAGTGGGGGATGAGGATGTTCTCCAGGGCGGTGAATTCCGGGAGCAGGTAGTGGAACTGGAAGATGAACCCGATGTGGGCGTTGCGGAAACCCGAAGCGGCGTTGACGTCGCCGGTCGAGAAATCGCGGCCGTCGATCGTCAGCGTCCCCGAGGTGGGGCTTTCGAGGAGGCTGAGGATGTTGAGCAGCGTCGTTTTTCCCGAGCCCGAGGGGCCGATGATCGCCGTGAGCGCCCCGCGCTCGAAAGAGGCGGTGATGTCGCGAAGGACCTCGGTGCGCACGACGTCGCCGAAACTCTTGAAGAGATTCTTGACGGCGATGATGTCAGCCATTGCGGATGACCTCGATGGGCGAGAGACGGGCCGCGCGCCGGGCCGGAATGAGCGAAGCCAGGGCCGAGCCCAGGACGGCCAGAACGGCCGGGGTGATGAGGTTGGCGGCATTGAGCAGGAGCCCGAAGGCGCCCGTCCCGAAAAACCTCAGGAAGGCCAGGCCGAGACCGTAGCCGAGGCCGATGCCGATGAGGGAGCCGGCCAGGCCGAGAGTCAGGCCCTGAATGAGAAAAATGTTGGCCGCGCCCCGGTTGTCCACGCCCATGGCCTTCAGGATGCCGAGCTGCCGCGATTTCTGGACGGCGGCGATGCCCAGGACGCTGGCGATGCCGAGCGAGATGGCGAACAGGACGAAGAACTGGATGACTCCCGAGGAGCCGCTCTGCGACCGCAGGGCCGTCAGCAGCTCCGCGTTCCGTTCCTGCCAGGATTCGAACTTGACCCGGGAGAACTCCCGGCGGAAGGAGGCGGCCAGCGCTTCGGCCTGAAAGACATCCCGCACTTTGACTTCGACGGCGCTCACCCCGTTGAGCCCGAGAAAGCTCCGCGCCCTGTCGAGCGCCAGGAACACCAGGGCGTTGGCCTGGTCCGACCCCAGGTCGGCGATTCCGGTCACGATGAAGAAATCGCCCGTCCCCTTGTTGTTCCTGAGGAAAAACCTGTCGCCCGGGGCGAGCCGGAGCTTTTCGGCGACGGTCTGTCCGATGACGGCCGCGTCGCCGCTGAGCTCGATGCGGCCCTCCCGGAGATTCCGGTCCAGGCGGTACACGACGGCTCCTTCTTCGGGGAGGATGCCCTTGACGGCGACGCTCGTCGCGCTTCCGCCCCTCTCGATGAACCCCTGTCCCGAAGCCGAGGGCGAGACGGCGGTCACACCGGGCGCCTTCTTGAGGAAATCGACGTAGGCCTGCCAGGAGAGGATCTCGCGGCCCTCGAGAAGGGGCGCGCGGCGGGAATCCACGGCCGCTCCTTCCCCGGCCAGGACGCTCGTCGGGACGGAATCGGGGGGGAGGACAAAGACATGAGGCGACGAGCCGACCGTACTTTCGATCAGGCTGGCTTGGAGGCCGCCGATCAGGGAGGAGAGGAAAAACTGAACGGCGACGCCGACGGCGATGCCCGCCAGGAGCAGGACCGTCTGCCCCCGGCCCTTCAGGAGAAATCTGAGGGCGATGTGGGCTTCATAGGGACGGACGATCATCTCGCCTCGGGGGCGGGAAGGAGGCGGCCCGGTTTGACCTTGGCCGCCGCGGCGGCCAGGTCGACGTCGAGCAGCATCGAGCCTTCCGGGAGGCCTTCCAGGATCACCCACTGTTCGCCCACCGGCCGGAACGCGGCCTTGCGCAGCTCGGCTTTCGACCCGCTCCACACCCAGACATAATGGCCGGCGATGTCCTTCTTGACGAATCGCGAGGGCGCGGCCAGGACGTCCCGATAGGCCTCAGCCAGGATTTCCGCCTTGCCGGCCATTCCGGACTTGATGAAGGGCTTGTCTTCCTTCACCTCGACGCGGAGCTCGCAGGTGTTTCTCTCCTTATCGACCTCGGTGCAGACATAGGAGACTTCGCCCTCGATCTTGTCCCCGGGATAAGCGTCCAGGACGACGACCGCCCGGAGGCCGGACCGGAGGAAGGGGAGCTCTTTCTGGTCCACGTTCAGGACGAACTGCCAATGGGCGTTCTCCTTGATCGTCACCGCTTTCGAGGCCGGCGTCGCTTTCTGACCGGCCTGGACGTGGACTTTGATGACCGTCCCGGCGAAAGGCGCGCTGAGGCTCATGTCCGCCAGGTTCTTTTGCGCAAGCTCAAGCTGGGCTCCGGCGATCGAGACCTGGCTTTCGAGGTCGGCCAGGCGCCCGCTTTTCGAGAAATTCTCGAGCTCGAGCTTCTGCTGATTGTATTGGGAAAGGGCCCGCTGGTATTCTTTCTCGGTCTTCTCCAGCTCGGCCTTCGAAATCCCGCCGGCGGCTTCGAGCTCCGTATATCTTTTCACCATGAGCCGGGCCTGATCGAGGTTGACTTCGTACTCCTTGAGCTTCTCCCCCAGGTTGGGCAGGACCTCATCGCGGGCATTCTTGAGGCGGAGCTCCGCCGCGCGGAGCGTGTCGGCGGCTATGGTCAGGTTGCGCTTGGACTCGAAATCGTCGAGCCCGATGAGCGTCTGTCCCTTGGCGGCTTGGTCTCCGTCCTTGACCTCCACCGAGCGGACGATGCCCTCCCGGAGGAACGTCATGTCCAGGGGGAGGGGGAAATCGACGGTGCAATTGGCCAGGATGGTGTAGTTCAGGTCCATGGGCTTCAGCACATAGGCGTCCGCTTCGGTTTTCTTCAGGGCGTTTAGGACCACGAGGACGACGACCGCCCCGGCGGCGATCAGTGCGGCTATCAGGCGTCGTTGTTTTTTTCCTATCGGCATGGCCTGCGGCTCCTTTTTCGGACTCATATCATATCATTATTTCACTCAAGCAAGCCCGGGAACTCCCGGTCTCGCTCCGGGGGCGCGGCCTTGAGCTTCCTCTCGCCCCCCGCGCTTCCCGGTTTTCTTCAAAAGGATCGGGACGCGGCCCCCTTTTTCCGGAGCCGGGGAAACCACATGGGGACGTCCTTCATGTAGTCGGCGTAGTCGCGTCCGAATCGCCGGCGGAGGAGCTTCTCCTCGTAGCGCGAGAGGAAATGGAGGAAGACGGCCGCAGCCAGGACGACGCCGGCGGCCGCCAGCGAGGGGCTGATCACCAGCAGGCCGAGGTAGAGAAGGATCTCGGCCAGGTAGATGGGGTGGCGCGTCAGGCTGAAGACGCCCGTCCGGACGACGCCGGCGGCGGGCGGGTTGTCGCCGAAGATCTGGGTCATTCCCCGCGCTGCCAGGACCCAACCCAGCGCCGAGACGGCCAAGCCCGTCGGGACCCTCAGGTACCAGGGAAGGCGGCCGGGGAAGACGATCGTCAGCCGGAGGAAAAACGTATCGCCCACCCAGGCCGCGGCGAAGAGGACGGCGAACAGAAGCTGTCCCAGGTCGCCCAGCCGGTGCTCCCCGGTCAGATGGTCCTTGTGCCTGCGGACGCGGTCGTTCATGGCGGGTTCTTTCCGGCCCATTATCCGCCGGGAGGGGTTCCGCTGTCCATGCCCGGGCCGGCCGCCCCGCCTCCGGCCACGGACGCGCCCTTTTCTTTTGGCCCGTTTCATACTACAATGCCCACTCCGCCGGCCGGCGCCGCGCGGCGTCCGGCGGCGCCCGGACATTCTCCTCCGAGGAGCACCTATGAACGTCTTGATCACGGGCATCACCGGCTTCGCCGGGAGCCACCTGGCCGAGCACATCCTCTCCAGCCGTCCGGAGGCCAAGGTCTACGGCCTCGTCCGCTGGCGGAGCCGCATGGACAACATCCAGGGCATCCTGGACAGAGTGGAGCTCCACGAGGGAGACATCAAAGACATCGTCTCCCTGAAGAAGTGTCTGGCCGCCATCCGGCCGGACTGGATCTTCCACCTCGCCGCCCAGAGCTTCGTGCCCACTTCCTGGCGGCTGCCGGCCGAGACCCTGGCCATCAACACCATCGGGCAGGTCAACCTGTTCGAAGCGGTCCTCGACCTGAAGCTCGACCCCAAGATCCAGGTCGCCGGCTCGAGCGAGGAGTACGGCCACGTCAACGCCGACGAGGTGCCGATGAAGGAGACCAACCCCCTCCGGCCCCTCAGCCCGTACGCCGTCAGCAAGGTGGCCCAGGACCTCCTCGGCTACCAGTATCACCAGAGCTACGGCCTGCGCGTCGTGCGCACCCGGGGCTTCAACCACACCGGCCCGAGGCGGGGCGAGGTGTTCGTCACCTCGAACTTCGCCAAGCAGATCGCCCAGGTCGAGAAGGGCCGCCGGCCGCCGGTCATCCACGTCGGGAACCTGGAGGCCAAGCGCGACTTCACCGACGTCCGGGACATGGTCCGCGCCTATTGGCTGAGCCTGGAGAAGGGCGTGGAGGGCGAGGTCTACAACCTCGGCACGGGAAAGGCCGTGACCATGCAGGAGATGCTCGACCGCCTGCTGGGCATGAGCACGGTCAGGGTCAAGGTCGAGCTCGACCCCGCCCGGATCCGTCCCTCGGACGTGCCCATCCTCGAGCCCGACTGCACGAAGTTCGTGAAGCTCACCGGGTGGAAGCCCGAGATCCCCTTCGACAAGACCCTCCGCGACCTTCTCGACTACTGGAGGGAAAGGGTCTAGGGGCAGGGCCATGGCCCGCGTCCTGGTCACCGGCGCGACGGGTTTCGTCGGCCGGCATCTCGTGCGGCTGCTGCGGGAGCGCGGCGACCTCGTTGCGGGCACGTGCTTCCCCGACCATCCCGGCTGCGACGACCGGGACCTCGTCCGTCTCGACCTGCGCTCCGAGGACGGCCTGGAGACGGTCGTCGACCAAGCGGCCCCCGAGCGCGTCTTCCACCTGGCGGCCGTGTCGAACGTCCGTCAGTCCTGGGACAGGCGGCGGGAGACGATCGAGACCAACC
>Ga0194112_10004871_pt1 | contig 18248 bp, 12 predicted proteins | sample TA2MahC400mmetaG_FD_146191 | JGI IMG/M metagenome (GOLD analysis project Ga0194112, IMG submission 146191) | Freshwater microbial communities from Lake Tanganyika, Tanzania - TA2015016 Mahale Deep Cast 400m | ecosystem: Environmental > Aquatic > Freshwater > Lake | place: Tanzania: Lake... | reverse complement strand
TGAAGCGAACACCTGAAAGACTCAGAGCGGGAGTACTCTCGCAGTGCCGTGCCGTGGTCGTTGTATTGGCGGCGATAGGCATCAGCTCTTACTCTCAAGAACTCCCTGACGTCGCAGGAATAAGCGGACGTGACCTCCTTCTCCACGTCAAATTCCTCGCCTCCCCCGAAATGCGCGGGCGCGATACGTTTTCGCCCGAGCAGTTGATCGCCGGAAATTACATTGCCCTTCAGTTCGAGCGCTATGGATTGCGCCCGGTCGGCGATCGGGGCACTCACTTCCAGGAGATCGTCTCGAAACACGCAAAGGTCACTCAACCGAGCGCGCTTGAGGTCGACGGGAGATCACTCGCTGAAGGGAGAGACTACGACGTCGTAGCCGTGGGTAGCAATTCCCTTGATACCTCGGTTGTCTTTGTCGGCTATGGAGTGACCACCAGGGGATATGACAGTTACGCAGGTGTTGACGTGCGCGGAAAGATCGTGCTGCTTTTTGAAGGGAATTTCCCGGGCAAAGGCGGATCTCTCATCAGCCTTCCCCAGCTTCTCATCGGGAATGCCATCCAGCATGGAGCCTCCGGCATGATCTTCGTTCGGGGGACTTCACCCAGGAACAAGAAGCGAGAAATTGAATCGGAGTTGTCGGTCGCTTCACTTACGTTTCCCATCGCCGCTGCTCTGAAGATCGGCTTGTGCCAATGGTCCGATGATGTGTGGAAGAAGTGGTACAGCTTTCCATTTCTGTACGTCGCGGAGGAAGTGGGGGACACACTTCTGACAAGGACAGGTGAGACAACCCAGATGTTGAAGCGCAAGATCGACGCGTCCGGCAAGCCGATGTCCTTCCCGCTCTCCTGCCGAGTGAAGCTGCAGGCTGGCGTCCACGTCGAATCGCGCCGGACGATGAACGTCGTAGGCCTCATCGAGGGCCGCGACCCGGTATTGAGAAAGCAAGTCGTGATCGTCGGAGCACACTACGATCACATTTCGATTGCGAAGGATTCAGTTGGAATTCCCTGTGGTGCGGACGATAATGCATCCGGAACAGCGGTGGTGATAGAGGTGGCAAGAGCACTTGCAGGGTGTCAACAGAAGCCTCGGAGAAGCGTGCTCTTTATTGCGTTTACGGGCGAGGAGAGATCGTTGATCGGCTCTCATTACTATGTCGAGCATCCCATCTTCCCCTTGTCTGAAACAGTCGCGATGCTTAATCTCGACATGGTGGGACGAAACGACCCTGACCGCATCAAGATGGTGTCAAGCGGCGGAATCAAGGGATTGGGTACGATCACGGAGCGATCGGCAACCGATGTCGGGCTCACGGTCGAACCCTTCGAGGATGTCGGAGGCAGCGACCAGGCTGCGTTCGTTCTGAGAGATGTTCCGATCGTGTGGTTGTTCGACGGAGGCGGGGATTTCATCCACGGATCTGAGGACACATGGGAGAAAATCTCGGCGCAGAAGCTGGAGAAAGTCGCACGCTTCTGCTTCCTCAGCACATATCGAATTGCCGACTATCCAGCAGTCGCGGAGTAGGCATTAAGGCGGGCAACTGTGAGGCAGCCCGAGGCTCCTCTTCGATCATTGAAGTGAGATGATTCGGCCGGCGAGGTCGAAGGAAGAAGAACAGACTAACGATGACCAACATTCTCTCTGACCGTGACGCCAATCTAAGCACGAAACAAGCGAAGCGCTTTGCGCTGATCGCGTTGGGGCTCATGATCCTATTGGGGATCCCCATCTGGCTCGCCTTTGTCCTGAAAAGCAGAGTTCTGCTGATTGCTGCCGCTGCGTTGGCGCTTGGGTGTTGTAACGCAAATGTGCAGGAGCAAAAATTTGCCGGCTCATTCCATGCCAATGATTCAGCCGAATCGCACGGCGGCGTCGAGTGGGCCGGAGAATACTCTGCAACTCTTACGGTGCGGGAAAAGTCAGGCGATCTAGCTTTGACATTTTCCATAGGCCTCGGCGATCCCTTGAAGGTGCATCAGTTCACGATCTCTGACTTCCGACAAACTCCCAATGATATGGAATTCATGATCAATGGACAACGAGCAAGGTTGCACTTCACTGAGAGAGATTCCATCTGGAACGGCCAATATAACCACCATTTCACCGCCAACAAAAGCAGCAAGCCGGCGGAACAGGTTGGCGAACTTCCGATTAAGGTCTTCGATGGTTTCGGGGTGCACTACTATGTCGAGCTTCGACTGAAACCAGTCGAGCCGGCCCAAGCCATGTCTTCAATCCTTGAAGTGAGGTCTTCGGATGGGGGATTGCGCTGAACGGAAGTGAGCGAGGAGAAGCGAAATATGACTCTATCACCTCGATTCATGCTGATTTTGCAGGCGATTGTGCTTTCAACGGAGGTTGCAGTCTCCCAAGAACAGCCGAAGGACAGGCCCAGCATTGTCGCAATGAGAGTACCTGATGAATCCATCTTTGTAGACGGTATCCTCGATGAGCCTGTCTGGCCAGGAGCAGATTCAAGCACCGAGCTGATTCAATGCGAACCTGTCTTCGGGGTGCCTTGCACGGAAAGGACAAGCGTCAAAATCCTTTACGACACGCACAACATCTACGTCGGTGCTATCTGTTACCATCATGATATCAATGATCTCGTCGCAAGGAATCTCGGGCACCGCCGCAACGACTGGGATGACCAGTTCTATTTTGTGCTTGACACATTCCATGACAAAACGACGGGATATTGCTTCGGAACAAATGCTCTCGGCGCCAAAGAAGAGGGATATATCGACGGTCCGGGTCGATACAACCGGGATTGGGACGAAGTGTGGCAGGTCAAGACCAGAATCAACCCCGACAGCTGGAGTGCAGAATTCCAGATACCCCTTCGCATACTCAGATTCCCTGACGCCGATGATCAACTCTGGGGATTCAACGTCTTTCGCTCGTTGAGAAAGAAAAATGAGCGAGCATACTTCGCCCCCATCCCGCCCCAACATGCTGTCACCAATCTCGCACTCGCGGGGACCGTCACAGGCATCAAAGGACTAGGGCGAAAACGGAATCTTCAAATCAAGCCGTTCATTCTTCTTGGCGGCACACAAGAGCGGGCAAGGGGCGAGGACACGAAGCAGACTGAACTTGGATTTGACATCAAGTATGTTCCGTTTCCGAACCTCGCCGCGGATTTCACGTACAACACCGACTTCGCCCAGATCGAATCAGACGACGAGCAAATCAATCTCTCCAGGTTTTCCCTTTTCTATCCTGAGAAGCGGGACTTCTTCCTGGAAAAAGCTCAGCTGTTCGAATTCGGCATGGCGCAGAAGATCCAGCCGTTTTTTTCCCGCCGCATCGGGCTGTCCGATGGACATCCGGTCCCGATCCTCGCCGGGGGAAGACTCACGGGCAAGTTCAAGAACAGCAATGTCGGTTTCCTCAACATTACGACGGAGGGGACCTCCTACCAGCCGCTGACAAATCACACGGTGCTCCGCTTTCGACAGGACGTGCTGGGCAATTCTCACGTTGGGTTCATCTTCACCAATCTCCAGAGCAAGGATATGCGCGAGCGCAGTCTCGGCCTTGATACTGAGCTCTGGCCATCGAACGACATGAGGATTCGCATGTGGTACTCTTCACTCGATCCTCCACACGTGCGAACAGAGCGCTCCGCATTCCACGCGGGATTCAATCTCAATACCGACCTGCACCAGTTTGTGCTCTCTCACACGACCGTCGGGAAGAAGTACGATCCTGCGATGGGTTTTGTGATTGTGAAGGATCTCAGGGACTACAGCGGCCTTGCACGAAAGAGCTTTCGCTTCCGGAACTCGTGGATGCGGAAAATCAACTTCGAAGCGATCTTCGACTACATGTATACTCAGCAGCATGACGATTTCTGCAGGCAGAACATATTGCAATTCTCGTCAGAGTTCGAATCGGGCGATTATCTGAGCATGCAATTCAACAACACGTTTGAGCAACTCGACCAAGACTTCACCATCTACCGCGGCGTGGTCGTGCCGACGGGTCGTTACGTTTACAGCACATTCAACGCGCAATTCCAATCGAACGAGAGAAGGGATCTTTCGGGTTCTATGAATTGTCAGTTTGGATCGTTGTATGGCGGCACGCAGAAAGGTGCGTCCTTGCAGGGGACATACACATTCAACGAGCATATCTCGACCAGCGAGGGGATCGAGTGCAACGACGTCCATCTTCCGGGTGGAAAGTTCTCGACCACCATTGTACGGATGCGATGGAATTTCACCTTTACCTCGGAGCTCTCCCTTCGTACGTATTTCCAGTACAGCAGCGGGACAAAGAAGGTAACAACGAACGTGAGGTTTCACTATCTCTTTGGTAACGATAGTGACTTCTATGTCGTCCTTAACAATCTTAGTTCTGTCGATAGTAACAGAATGATTGGAGAAATGAACACCGCGGCAATAAAAATTAATTACCGGATACATATTTAGATGCACAATACTCCTGACGATAGGAGTAAGCCATGAAGGAAAGGGAACCAAATGGACATTCATCTCAGATTGCTCGGAACGTTCATGTGTCTGATCGCGACTACGACTCTGCAAATAGCAGGTTTCGCAAAACCAGCACATGTGCCATCGGTTTCAAAATTCAGAATTGCCTATTCTGAAAAACTAGATGCCGCAACATTGCTGAACGCAATCTCCGACAATCCGATGTTCAATGCTCCCTGGAAGGAGCTTCGGGAGTTCTGGTTGGCTAAAATCTCCGAAGATTCTTCCGTTCAAATTGCCTTCAATCGATGGAAAGGCAGAGGGATACAGCTAGCATATCTTCTTTCTGCAATACCTGAGAATGACCTAGACCAGACGCTTGAAAGACTAGACAATCCCAAGCCCATGTTTTCCTTGATCAGACAGAATCTTGACGAACCGGCATATGAGAATATCTTCAACGATTTCATGGAGCATTCCAGCGAGGTCAAGCTTCTCTTCAACTTCTTTTTGAGAAACGGTTTCACAGAAATGCGGGCAAGGAATTACCAAGCACTTCTTGACTCTACCAGGCAACGCCTGGAAAAGAACCTTGAGAATATCGATGTCGACAAATTCACGACTCTGTTAGAGATATTTTCGGGTAGAACTGTCCCCAAGAAGGAATTGACAATCTACGTTCTCGCGTTTTCAAGGCCGCTGAGTTTTCAGTTAGCAGGTTTTGCTATCGGATGGGCAAGCGAAACAGAAAACTGGGCTTGGTTGCTGACACATGAATTTATGCACAAGTTCAATCCAACGAAGAGTAATCTTGATAAGCTCCGCGATCTTGCAAAGAATGATACGTTCTATAAGGAATCGTTTGAGAGAATATACGATGAGTTCAACGAGGGGGAAGAGGAAGAGTTTGTCGAAGCAGCGTCACGCTACATAATGGTGAGATTGGGATTGAACTCCAAGTTGAGAAGCCTCCGGTCAATGAAATTCCTTTACTATTCGAGTAAGACAAACAGAGGCGGCGTGCCTTTGGCCTGTATCCTATTCAATGAGTTGTGCAAAACTGAAATCCATGCGGGGAGCTTCGACTACAACGTATTTATTGACAGGTGTTTTCGAAACGGCACGATCAAGGCGGGACAAATTCAACAGTTGTTCCAACAATCGATCAGACCTGTTTCCGGGATGATCGGTATGTCGATAGTCTCAGATGAACGTGGGGCGAGGATTGAAAGAACATTCAAGGATTATCCCGCTGAGAAAGTGGGGTTATCTCCAGGTGATGTCATCCTGAAGATCGATTCAGTATCAATAGAAGGAAAGAGCCGCGAAGACATACTCGATCTTCTTGCAGGAGAATCTGGAAAAACAATCAGAATAACCTATATGCACCGCGAGGAGGTAAAACTCGCCGAGGTTACGCTCAGATGATTGCGATGAATTGGTTTGCGAACGCTTGAAGCCGTTTTCAGAAAGAGTGATGTAGGCTGGAGACTCGGAAGGGGAGGACTACCGGTTCACAGACTTTCGCACCGAGGTGCAGCATGATGTGGCGAGTCGGATTTCCTGAAACAGCTAGCCTGCCACGAAACCATCAGAGATGCGCTGGTTCGTGCACGAAATCCTGACGTGACGCTTTCCGTCGTACCGAATGCCGATCACACGTATGCGTTCGCGAAGAACAAGAAAGAGAGCTTCGACAATTACAGGACGATGACGTTTCGTCTAAATCCTGCAGCGTTTGAGGAGATCATCAAATGGCTGAGAGCGCACACGCAATGACAAGGCGGCTCTGGTCCATCCTCCGTACTCCGTAGTTCTTTGAAGGTAGCCATGCGCGCAGGTAAACTTATGAAGATCAGTGAAGGCTCTCGATCGTCAATGATCATGCTGGTTGGCATCCTCTTTCTTGCGCTGACGACGTACTCCCCTCAAAAGTGGCAGCAAGACGCAGGCATTCGGGATCTGAAAGGCTTCGAACGCTTTCTCGACAGCTTGGAAGCGAAGTATGAGACCATCTGCGGTGAGATTGCTGACGCAAACTTCCGCTTCTATACCGAAAAAGGGCCCGTCGACCAAAATGCGCCAAAGAAGAAGCTGGCGTCCCTTCTTCTCGATGAACAGAACCGAAACGTGATCAATCAGTGGATAAAGCGTGTCAAGCCCGGAGAGAACGGCCGGTTAGCCTATCGCCTGGAGATCTGGAAACGGGTCATGACGGCGGCGCAGGTCAATTCGTCGGAAGATGTATACCCCCTTGCGAACGAGCTGGAAGAGCGCTTCTCGAACTTCCGGTACTCCGTCGAAGGAGAATCCTACCGTCTTGGTGAAGCGACTGAAATCCTCTTAGAGAAATACAAGGACGACCGAGAGAAGCAGCTCAAGGAGATCTGGCTGCTGGGCGCACAGCTTTCCGATGCAATGAAGAATGACATCCGCAGACTCATGCAGAAACGCAACCAGATAGCCAAAACCCTCGGATATGCGAACCACGGCGAACTGGGCCTTTGGGCCTACGGGATGAAAAGCACGTGGTTCAGGAACATCATGAACACATTCGAACGAAGGACGCGCGGGCATTATGAGAACGCTCTGCTCGAAGGCAAGCGGACGGCCGGCATCGCCGATGTGAAGCCATGGAATCTCGAACATGTGCTGATGAGCAGAGTCACCGACGAGTCAAAGTTGCCGGGGTTTGATATGGAAAGATTTCGAAACTACTCAGCTGAACCGCTGCTGTGGACAACGTTGAACAACATCGGATTTGACTCCTGCACGTTGAACATCAAGATGAGCACGTCTGAGAGTATGCTGTACGGTGGTCTGTGCGTCGGTGTTCAAATACCGAGCGATGTCCGTGTCGTCCTCCGACCAGGTAGGTTCCCTATTACCACCGCGCTTCACGAATTCGGCCACGCTCTGCACTGGAGCCACGTGACCGTGGATGAGCCGATTCTCAAAGGCTATGAGGTGCAGGGAGGGTGCTCTATACTCTGGGCAGAGGCCATGGCCAACTCTCTGGCGCTTCTTTCAGGGAACGATGAATGGCTGAAGAGGATGAGGCTCTATAAGGAGGAATATGTCCAGGCAAGGAAGGTCGAGGCGACGAAACTGGGATCATACCGACATCGCTGGAGACTGCTCGATATCGACTTCGAACTCTCGGCGTATGGGAACACCGACGGAGATCTCGATGAACTTTACCGCAGACTGTACCGAAAATGCTACCTGATTGACTATCCGAAGAACGAGCCTGCAATCTGGGCCAGCACAAAGGGTATCATGCTTGCGGCATCGCCCGTGTACGATCCAAACTACCTGATCTGTCACATCATCGCCTGGCAGATCTATCATACGCTCGAGAAGAAGTTCGGAAAGGATTTTGCCTTTAACAAGCAGGTATCTCCTTGGATGATAGAGAACCTCTACCAAATGGGTGATTCAATTCCCTGGGAAGAACGTTTGCTTCGGGCAACTGGAAGATCACTCGACGTGGAGGGGTATCTCAGAAGCGAGGGGTACTGAAGACATCGCGCAATCTCGCAATCGCCAACACTGTAGCCACTTTTGAGTGGAGGGGAATGTGCACAAGAGACGCTTTCTTCTTCCTGTTGTCATGGTCATAGCTGGAGTTGTTCCTCACTTGCCCGCGCAGCCGAGTGCGAGCGGAAAGGTCGTTCAAGCTTTCAGGGTGACCGAGCCGATTCGTGTTGATGGAATTCTGGATGAAGCGAACTGGCAGCGTGCGGGCACGAGCGATTTCCTGCAGCTTCTGCCAATCGAAGGAGCACAGCCCACTGAACGAACAGAAGTATGGGTCGCTTACGACAATGAGGCACTCTATGTTGCTGCCCGGATGTATGACTCGGCGCCGGACTGCATAGTGGCACACTTGATTCGGCGAGACAGAATGATCGAGTCGGACCGGTTCTTGGTGTATCTTGATCCATATCATGATGGGCGGACAGGGTATTACTTCTATGTAAGCGCGGCTGGTGTGAAATGCGATGGCGTCCTCTTCAATGACGATTGGAGCGACAACTCCTGGGACGGCGTGTGGGACGGGAAGGCAACGATCGATTCCAGGGGCTGGACTGCCGAGATGCGGATTCCATTTTCTCAACTTCGCTTCCATCAGAGCGATACTCAGGTCTGGGGAGTGAACTTCGAACGTGATATCGCACGGAAGAATGAGGAAGATTATCTCGTCTACAGACCCAAGAAGGAAAGCGGGTTTGTCTCACGCTTCGCAGACCTTATCGGCATCGAACGCGTTGCTTCACCGGCGCAAATTGAAATCCTACCCTATGTGAACACTCGCGCTGAGTACAGCAATCGGTTTGCTGCGGACCCCTCAAAGCAAGGCCACGACTACCTGCTCGGCGCCGGGGCAGACCTCAAGGTCGGGCTTGGCAGTAATCTCACGCTCAACGGCGCCATCAACCCCGATTTCGGTCAGGTCGAGGTGGATCCTGCCGTCGTGAACTTGACCGACGTCGAATCTTATTTCGAAGAGAAGAGGCCTTTCTTCACCGAGGGCATCCGCCTTTTCAACTATTTCGGATACGGTGGTGCCAGCAGCAAATGGAGTTTCAATGCGCCCTACGTTGAACAATTCTATAGTCGGCGAATTGGGCGCACGCCGAAGGGGAGCGTTTCGTCGGCACTGGAGGTCAACAGACCGATCGGCACTCGCATCCTCGGGGCTGCGAAGGTGACAGGCAAGCTTGGTGACGGCTGGGATATCGGTACTATTCACGCCGTCACAGGCCGCGAATATGCCGACGCGATGAAAGACAACCAGCACTCCCGGGTCGAGGTCGAACCGCCCGCGTGCTATGGGATCGTGAGCGCGCAGAAGGAATTCAACGGTGGTGCTCAGGCTCTCGGTGTGATGTCAACTCTCAGTGCAAGGAGGTTCTCCGAAGTGCGATTAAGGGATGAAATGAACTCAAGCGCGCTTTTCACCGGTCTCGATGGCTGGACGTTCTTGGATGAGGAGCGGGTATGGGTTATCAACGGCTGGACGGGGATCACGAGCGTGCAGGGAACAAGTCAAAGGATGATCAGCCTGCAGCGCAACTCGCAGCATTACTTCCAACGACCTGGTATCAACCATTTCCGGCTTGACAGTTCTGCAACAAGCATGACAGGCACAGCAATGCGGATGGCACTGAACAAACAAAAGGGGAACGTCGTTTTCAATGCGGCGTTCAGCTTCGTCAGTCCCACGTTTGAGATCAACGACCTTGGTTTTCAAAGTCGGTCCGATGTCATCTATATGCACGTTGGGGGTGGGTATCGATGGACCGATCCGACAGAGTACTTTCGCTACGTGAAGTTCACCACTGCAGTTGCCCAGAGCTTTGATTTCGGCGGGAATCTCACTGCGCGAGCCTTTTATCTATCGAGCTACGTTCAGTTCCTCAACTACTACAGCGTGGTGGGGAACTTCTATTACAACGCTCCGAGCAACAATCCTACGCTCACAAGAGGTGGCCCCCTTGTGCTCTATCCAGAGTGGATTGAAGTCAACGGAGCTTTGAGCACAGATCAGCGGCGGAGCGTAGTCTTAGGAGTATCAGGCGACATCCATCGAGGAGCAAATGGTACGGTTCATGCTTTTGCGGGCGCGTTGTGGTGGAAGCCCGCGTCAAGCTTTTCATTGAAACTGGAACCAACCTGGTCTCATCGTGTCAATACAGCGCAATGGGTAACAGCGATCGAAGATCCGCTTTCTGTACAAATGTACGGTAAACGTTACGTCTTTGGCGAGCTCGATCAGACCACCCTGTCAGCAGACATCCGGATTGAGTGGACGTTCACGCCTGATCTCAGCTTTCAACTCTACGCCCAGCCACTCTTCTCTGCCGGATCATACTCGAGATTCAAGGAACTTGCCCGGCCGCGGTCATTTGACTTCAACGTATTTGGCCAATGGCCATCGGCGATGTCCAGGAGCGACGGCGTCTACGCTGTCGATCCCGACGGTCGAGGACCGGCATCCGTCTTCACGTTTCGCGATCCTGACTTCAACATCAGATCGTTCCGCTGCAATGCTGTTCTCAGATGGGAGTTCCGATCAGGCTCAGCGCTCTATCTTGTCTGGACGCAAACGCGGAGCGATTTCGAGACCATGGGCGACCTCGAGTTGCGCAATTCCATCGACAGGCTGTGGGGCACAAGGCCGGATAATATCTTTATGATGAAAGTATCGTACTGGTTCAGCGTTTGAAGGTAGACCTCGAAGAGCATTAGAGCGAAGGAGAATGACGTATGAACACACTACGACGAGCGTGGTTTGCAGCGATGATAACAACATCATGTGTGGTTGACTCAGCCCACGCTCAGGGACCTAGACCATCGTACTACTACAATCAAGCGGTGGAATTATCGTGGGCTCGATGCTCTGTGTATCAGAAAGGGGGCTCACGCGCGAAGATACCATTCCTGCCGGTCGTGAGTGTCCGGTATCAGCGTGCGCCCTTAGGCACGCAGAACTACAGCAAGGATGTGGCGATCGACGCGCCCATCGTTTTCGTCGGAAATGGCATTGTAAAGGAAGGTGAATGGAACAGCTACAGCGGCCGACGGAAAGACTACACATTCGGTGAAATGGATGTTGTGGGCAAGGTTGTTATGCTTTGCTACGACCTCGCGGATTCAATTGAGGAACAGGTTGCGCGAGAGTTCCCGGTGAGCAGGCGCATTGCAGAGGCGGCGTCACGCAAAGCCGCCGGTGTTGTGCTTTTCTCAGATCGAGAAGAACATCCTTTCCTCACCGCTAACTACGAGAATGAATCGGAGATTCCGAACATCCCAGCTATCACCATTAGTAAGAGCTCCGCAGCGATTATCTTACTTTCGAGTGGTGAGGATGCTGAATCGTTCATCAAGGAGTGGAAAGACTCAGGCAAACCACCGGGCGCTCGTGAGCTTATATCCAGAATGAAGCTGGACATGAGAGGAAACTTCGAAAAGGTCGAGACCCCGAACTTCCTCGTCCAATTTCGGAAAGAAGAAGTCCCCCGAAAAGAGATGGAGCAAGCTGCTCGGGTCAACGACAAGGCGGTGAAATTCCTTCTCGGGCTGTTGAAAGAAGACAAGACTCTCGTGTGGAAGAAATCTCTCTCGGTGTATTTCGGCGGGTACGATTCGAAGTTGTTCTATACGCATCACTGGGGGAGAGGGCTAGCAGATCTGGAAGGGACGTTCATGGTACACGATGCCGCTGTCCCAGACTACGGCTTGGCGGTTCACGAGAACACTCATCTTCTGGTTCAACGATGCTGGACTGAACGCACCACTTCGTTCATGGCAGAGGGCCTTGCGAAGTACACGGAAGCAATGGCGACTGACAAAGACAAAAACCACAGGGACGTGGTCAGCTTCCTGAAAGAGGGTAACCTGTTCCCGCTGGAACAGATGGTCACATTCGTCATAGGGGCGGGAGGACCGCGCACACTGGTTGGGTATCCGGCGTCCGGTTCGTTCGCGGGATTCTTCATTGAGGCCCACGGCCTGGAGGCATTCAAAGAGGCGTACGTGCTTGAGGGGCGTTCGCTGGAAGAAAAGGAGAAGAAGAGCACATGGGAACAAATCTGTGGAAAGTCGCTCCAAGAACTGGAGCAAGAGTGGCTTTCTTGGATTTCGAGAAAGTACAAAGTCGACGCCGTGTATATCAGCAGTCATTTCGAGAAGATGAAGAAGGAGAAACAGGCCGTCACGATCGATCCGAAGACGTTGGAGACATACGTGGGTGAATACGAAGTGACGCCGGGATTTTCCGTGGGCATCCTGCGAGAGGGGGATCGTCTTTTTGCCCAAGCTCCGCAGATGGGAAAGGTTGAGATGTTTCCTGAGTCGGAACTGAAGTTCGTCTTCAAGGCATTCGATGGCTCCGTCAGCTTCATCAAGGACGAGAAAGGAGCTATCACGCAGCTGATTCTTCATGCGATGGGCCGCGACGTACCTGGGAAGAAGGTGAAATAGACAGATGGCCGGCGCGGCGTTGGAGAAAACGAGAGCGAAATTCCCAACGATTTCTGCTGTAACTCTCATTACGGATTTCTTTGACCTGATCCGGGCAGGAGAGACATCTGGAGTACACAAAGAACGATGACAATCAATAGTAGGGAGCACAAAAATGAAGAACGCCGTTTGCCACCTCTTGACGTTTGCTCTGGTTACCTTGACTGAGTCTTTTGGTCAAGCCAATTACCCATTCATGGATTCGCAGGACAACCGGGACATTCTCGCCTACTGGTACGATGTACCACGCACAACGATTCAGATGGAACATGGCGGCACGCGAGACTTCTCCTCCCTCCTCCAGATCTACGGTAGGGCACCCGCAGACGAATTCAATGTCAGGGCGACGGTCTTTCTGAAGGACGGGAAGAGGGTGTTTGAAAAAACTTTTGACATCAATAGATCGCTTCCTTCTGAAATGACGCGTTTTCGCGACGATTTCTTCAACATCAATTGTCCTGTGCAGCAGCTTGGCGAAAGCCCTTCGAAGATCTCTATCGTGATCAAATCTCCCAACGGTGAACGCAAACAGGAGATCATCTGTCGATACCACAAGCTTCAGGGCAGGGTCACTGATTTCAAAGGCAATCCTTTGAAATCCTATGTGGCTATTTGTCCTGATAGCTTCGTAGGGTCGCTGGGTTTCTCCACTGATACGTTGGGCAACTATGACCTCAGCCTTCCCGAAAGAACCTACAACGCCATCGTTGCAGACAAAGAAACCTACGGAGTTTCAACTCTTGAGGTATGGGGATGGCACATAATCATGGATTCAGACCAGCGAATGGATTTCAAAATGGGAAACGGCGAAGTCTACAATATGCATGTGTGGCCCAATAACGGTGGCGGCTCGAGTTATTTTGTCTCGTTCAGACCAATGGTTCTACCGCTCACCAAGAATATTGGCAGCTACACTCGGGATCTCAATGGGAACGAATTCTCCATTCTAAACACTGCCCCGGAACTGGAACCGCAAGATGTGAAAGTAAAGATCAATGGGAAGGAGGCGGAAATCATCTCGCTGCAGAAGTACTTTGAGACAGGCAGCCCTGCGAATGGAATTGTAGCATACCTTGCTCAAGTGAAGCGGACGAAAGAGCAGGGGCTCACTGGAAAGCTCACCGTCTCGCTCGAATACGAAAGGGAGATAGAGATCGATGGAAAGAAGGTGTTGTGCAATAGTATGGGATATTTCCAGTTCTATCTGAACTATGCAGGAGTCTCGGAATACTTCTAGGAGCGGGCCCTCCGTTCGCCCCTTTTTTGGTACGCGGTAACTGATGAACTATGAGGAGAAGGACAAAAATGAAGAAAAGGAAAAGGGTCATTCATTCTATACATACCACACTCCTGGTAATAATGTTCCTCACTGCCGCTGGCATAGCTCAGGTGATTGACAAAGGCCGCGACAAGAAGATGGGATATTGCTTCGACGCAGCATTCGACACGGCTCGAAACCGCCTGTATGTCGTCGGCGGTTCAGCTGGTATGCATGTTTTTAGCGTCACCAGGGGAGAGTTCCATTTTGTCACCACCGTCTACGACGAAGGCTACTACAGAAACATCAAGATCTCGGGGGATCGAGCTTTTGTCGCGGATGCAGGCCGGGGCTTGACGGTCTTCGATATCTCGAAGGACATTCCAACGCTCACGTGGAAATGGAAGGAGGTGAACAGCAATACAGCTGGTATGGGAATACACGTCGAAGGCCACTTCGCGTATCTTGCACTCGGAAGCCAGAATGATCCATCAGGTCTTTCGATATTCGACATCTCGAATCCTGACTCTCCTTGCTTGATTGGTCACTGCGAGACACCGAACGCCTGGGATGTCTGGGTGAGCGGGAGATTTGCTTACGTCGCGGATCTCAACGGAGGACTCGTCATTATCGACGTCTCGACACCGTCTTCACCTCGCAAAGTCAGCGAAGTCACGTGGGACAGTTCGCCGTCTGGGGAAATCATCCGAGGTGAGGGCCACGTTGCCTACGTCGCGGCAGGCCACGAAGGCCTTGTCTCCATTGATATCTCAAATCCGAGCAATCCAAAAGTGCTGGCGCAATTCAAGTCAGGGCCGCGGGGATTTGGAGAAGGGCTCTGTGTTCAGGATGGGATCGTCTATCTGGCCAACGGGAATGACGAAGTCAGCGAAGAGAATGGACTTCTTGTTATTGACGGCCGAAATCCAAAGCACTTGAAAGTGATCGGGAGGTGCACGTTTCGAGGCTGGGTTGAAGGCGTTTGTCTGGCTGACAAGTACCTCTTCGTGACTAATACAGGGTACGGTGTTCGCTCGATCAACGTCAGCGATCCTCAGAGGCCGCACCTCGTTGACAGCTACGGGCCCATGAAAACAACGCCGTCGATTGCCGAGCCTCTTCTTAAACTGATACGAACAGAAGGGATTGTGCTGGCTGTTGCTAAATACCGACGATTGCAGACTGATTCTGCCGATGCATACGATTTTGGAGAAGAAGAGCTCAACAGGTTGGGCTACATTCTTCTTCGTGAGAAGAACAATGATGCAGCGATTGAGGTGTTCAAGCTCAATGTGGAGGCTTACCCGCAGTCCTCAAATGTCTACGATAGTCTCGGGGAGGGCTACATGATTCGTGGAGATAAGGATTTGGCCACAAAGAACTACCAGAAGTCACTGGATTTGAACCCCAAGAATACGAATGCGGCACAGATGCTCGCGAAGCTGAAACACTAGGATGGATCCAAATGAGTAGAACAATCAAGAGAGGACTGCTCGGCGGGTTATTTCTGGTGATCGTTGCCCTCGGTTTGATCGACGCGTGCGCGATAGTCGTTCCGTACACCCTGGAGGAGAAAGCGACGTTCGCCTTCCGCCAACTAAACGGGAGCACGGTCGCAATGATGTTCCTCGTCATCGTTGCTCTCCGATCGGTTGTTCTCTGGATTTACGCACGATGGGCAAAGCGAAACAATGTCTTTTCCGTCCGGTTCGACTACGGCAAGCCAGCGCTGCATTGGGCTATCATTTCAGTAGCGGTTGGAGCGGTATTCGTCGCTGTCGAATACCTTCTCTTGCCATCGCAGGTGAGCAATCTTGTCGGCACGTGGGAGAACTTCAGAAGCTATCACGGACCTAAATTTGGCACTGTGAACACCCTGTTGCAGTTCACCTACTATGTTCTCGGAGGGTTGACAGTTATCTGGCTGGCAGATACGGCACAAAGCGTGGGCGAACACTGGAAACCGAATCTGAAAATCCCGTGGGGAGGCATCGTTGTCGCTTTCTTCTGGGGTGGCATCCACTATCTCTCGAAGGACTTGGCGACCTTTCTGTACAGTCTGCCTGTGGGACTGGTTCTGGGAAGCGTCTATTCTTTGAGTCGGAAGAGCGTATGGCCACCGCTGTGCTTGTTCCTCGTGTTGGTCATCCTCTAGGGTAGCCTCAGGAATCGGTTGGACCTTCTCCGCGGGCATTTCGTCAAGATGTGTAACAAAGATATCATTGGAGGTAACTATGAACACGATAGGAAGTCTACTTGTCAAGTGCTTTCTCCTCGTGATGTTCTCGGGTAGTGTGACTCTCTTGAAGCCGCAATCGCCGGAGCGACGGATGTTTCAAGACTTCACATCGGAAGAGGTTAAGAGTCTCGCTCAACAGAAGAAGATCGTGCTTATTCCTGTAGCTCAGATAGAAAACCATGGGCCCTATCTCCCGGTAGGAACTGATCAGCTGCTTGGAACAGAAATATGTCGAAGAGCGGCCGAAAAGGATGGAAATGCGATTGTTGGACCGCCGATCACGCTCGGCAACTGCAGCGACTTTGCTGCCTGGCCCGGGTATATCGTGGTCACCAACAGGACATTCCTGGCTGTAGTGGAAGACTACCTGACCAGTCTCAAACAACAAGCGTTTGAGAAGGCGGTGTTCTTCGTGATGCACGGAGGACACAACTTCAACACGCTTGACATTGCAGTCTCTGAACTGAACAGAACTCTGAAAATGAAGGTGCACGTTGCTTCTGTTGAACACCTCTATAGCAGGTTTCGTGAAGATGTCATGAAACTCGGAAGAGAGAACATCAATCCGGAACTGAGCATGATGCTTGCGTTCAAGCCCGAATTGGTGAGAAGAAAGGACGCCCGACACGCTGCCCTTCCTCAGTGGCCTCCCCTCATGTCGTTGGGCCGGTACTACGATCCGGCGCTTACACTCGACAAGATCGCTCCGGATGGTTTCGTTCTTTTCTCGGATAAAGCGACACCTGAGATAGGTCAAATGCTACTGGAGAAGTCGTCAACAACGCTTGCTAACGAGATACTCAAGAAAATGACAGATTAATTGCTCAACGTGCAAACACAAGCAGGAGAGAATATTGTTGCCCTTGGCGCTAGGCGCACGTTCGGCAAGACAGGAGGAAGGGTGGCAAGAATCCTGTGCCAGTCGGTGGTAGCTTCAAATGTTGGATACACACTCTTTCTCCTTCTTGCACTTGGTTTGATATACCCGGATAGAGTTCCCATCACAATCCCCAATCTGGTTGCCTTTGCTGCAGTGGATACCGTGGCCGGATTCGTGCTGGGTGTGTTGATCTACTTCCTGGTCAAGAAGACGAGAATTGGCGCACACTGGGCATCTGGGACTGCAATATCGCTGTTGTGGATACTCTATTGGCTGCCTGCTGGCAGTGTGAGCTTCGACCTTCTAATCATAGTCCTGGATGGGGTAGCGGCTGTCATCACGTGGCTCGTGTTCATAGCCTTGTACAAGACTTGGAAAGGGCCGATCGCCCACGAGGTCAACGACTAGCGCGAGAGGCAGGAGAGAAAGGAGTGGTTCGATGTGTCATGGTTTCCTTGTCCTGATCTTCATATCTACTGCACCTGCCAATGGTTCGCTCGATGGGGCCAATCACTATACCCCCGGCCTGCAATTCGCAGCATGGGTATCAAGAGCCGAGGTGCCACAAAGCGATTCCTCGAAAGGAGACGTGTACAAGACGTTGACCGCCGAAGATTTGCTTTCGAAGATACGCGCAAAAACGGGGTACATCCTCATCGATTGCCGACCCGAAGAGGAGTTTCGTGCTGGTCATATTCCCGGTGCCGTCAATATTTCAATGGACTCATACACTTTCGGAGCACAAACCGTTCTGAAGAGATCACTTGAACAAATTGTGGGTCAGGTTGGCAGAGAAATTGATTTTGTCCTCATCGATGGCTCCTCCAACGAAGAATATATGCCTCGAACCAAGTTGTTGGAACTCATACGTGTTCTCCCCGAGGACCGTAGTCGCGAAGTAATCCTTTATTGCCGCAAACCCGAGTGTACGCGTAGCCCGCTGGCGATCCGATGGGCACTCGCTCTAGGCTACAAGAACTTGTGGCGATTTCCGGGCGGCTGGAAGGAGTGGTCTGAAAAGAAATATCCTGAGGGCAGACCATGATCAGGGATGCTAGAGCCTGACCTTATGCTTGAAGCGGCGTTTCAAGTAATTGAAACGCCAAAGGAGGTTCACCATGCAAACCACGAGCTCAAAGTCCGTTCTGTTATTGTGCGCCCTTTTGTTTCTCAGCTTTCCTCATAGTTACTCGTATGCACAAAAGGAAGAACAACTGGGCGGGAAGTTATGGATCGCTTTTCCCAAAAACCTCACCGTGTTTCACATTCTGGTACTCCTCACCCCGACAGCTGAACAACGGCCGCAGCTCTTTCCTCACAAACTTGCTCAGGACGCGCGTGAACATTTTCAACAATACAAGAGTCACCCAGCTGTTCAGGCAACAGCGCAGCT
>Ga0194112_10004868_pt1 | contig 18258 bp, 15 predicted proteins | sample TA2MahC400mmetaG_FD_146191 | JGI IMG/M metagenome (GOLD analysis project Ga0194112, IMG submission 146191) | Freshwater microbial communities from Lake Tanganyika, Tanzania - TA2015016 Mahale Deep Cast 400m | ecosystem: Environmental > Aquatic > Freshwater > Lake | place: Tanzania: Lake... | reverse complement strand
CGTCCTTCGCCATGGCGAGGAGGTCGAGATCCCGGCGTGCCATCTGGTTCCGGGGGATATCATTCGGCTGCGCGCGGGGGATGTCGTTCCGGCCGATGCGCGCCTGACCGAATCCATCAACCTGCAAATCGAGGAGGCCGCGCTCACCGGAGAGTCGGTCCCGGTGGAGAAGCACACCGCCCCGCTCACAAACGAAAAGATGGCTTTGGGCGACCGCCGCAACCTGGTCTATTCCGGCACCATAGCCACCTATGGGCGGGGGACGGCCGTGGTGGTCGCCACCGGCATGAACACCGAGTTCGGCAAGATCACCGGGATGTTGCAGACGGTAGAGGCCGGCAGGACGCCGCTGCAAGAGAACCTGGACCGGATGGGCCGGACGCTGGCCATGGCCGCGCTGGTCATCGTGACGATCATCGTCGCCATGGGGTGGCTGCGCGGCCAGCCCTTCATCGAGATGTTCATTTTCGGCATTGCCCTGGCCGTCGCCGTCGTGCCCGAGGCGCTGCCGGCCGTCGTGACGATCTCGCTGGCCCTGGGCGTCCAGCGCATGGTCAAGCGCCACGCCCTGGTGCGCCGCCTGCCCGTCGTCGAGGCGCTGGGCAGCACCACGGTGATCTGCTCGGACAAGACCGGCACCTTGACCCGCGATGAGATGACCGTCCGCCAGATCTTTGCCGCCGGCCAGTTGGTCGAAGTCTCCGGCGCGGGCTATGAACCGGCCGGCTCTTTTTCTCGGAACGGCGCTTCCATCGTCCCGTCTGAGCCGCTTCTGGAACTGCTGCGCGGGGCCGTCTTGGCTTCCGACGCCCGGCTGGTTGCGAAAGACGATCACTGGAGCATCAAAGGCGACCCGACGGAGGGCGCCTTGGTGGTCGCCGCGGCCAAAGCCGGGTTGTCGCGGACGGATCTGGAAGCCGAATTCCCGCGGATCAGCGAAATCCCCTTCACCTCCGAAACCAAGCGGATGACGACCCTGCATGCGACCGGGAACGGCCCGCGGGCCTATGCCAAAGGCGCGGCCGAGATCATCCTCGACGCCTGCACGCAGTGGCTGACCGAGGAGGGCGTCCGACCGCTCGATCCCGTGGCGCGCGAGGGGATCCTGGCCCAGGCTCGGCGGATGGCCAATCAGGCGTTGCGCGTCTTGGGCGTCGCCGCCAAACCCGGCGCGGCGATCGAGGACGCCGAGAGCGCCATGACCTTCCTGGGCCTGGTGGGGATGATTGACCCGCCCCGCGCAGAGGCGAAGGCCGCCGTGCAGGCGAGCGAGTCGGCCGGCATCAAGGTCGCGATGATCACCGGCGACCACCCGCTGACCGCGCAGGCGGTGGCCCGCGAATTGGGTCTGCTCAAGACCGGCCGCAGCGTGACCGGCGCGGAATTGGAGGCCATGGGCGATGCCGAATTCGAACGCCTGGTCGAAGATATCGAAGTGTACGCCCGCGTTTCGCCGGCCCACAAGCTGCGCGTGGTGTCCGCCCTCCAGAAGCACGGGCACATCGTCGCCGTGACCGGAGACGGAGTGAACGACGCGCCCGCGCTCAAAAAGGCGGACATCGGCATCGCCATGGGGATCACCGGGACGGACGTCAGCAAGGAAGCTGCCTCCATGACCCTCATTGACGACAACTTCGCGTCCATCGTCGCCGCGGTGGAAGAGGGGCGCGGCATTTACGGCAACATCAAGAAATACCTCATGTACCTGCTCTCGTCGAACATCGGCGAAATCGGCCTGATGGCGGGCGCCACCCTGGCCGGCCTGCCTTTGCCGCTGACGGCCGTGCAAATCCTCTATGTCAACCTCGCCACCGACGGCCTGCCCGCGTTGGCCCTCTCGGTGGATCCGCCGGAGAAGGATCTGATGCGCCGCAAACCGCGCGACCCGCGCACCGGCATCTTCACCCGCCCGGTGGTGACGCTGATGGCCGCGGGCGGATTGTGGTCGACCATCGCCAACCTGGTCCTGTTCACCTGGGCGTTGAACTCCGGGCGGAGCATCGCCGAAGCGATGACGATGACCTTCGTCTCGCTGGTGCTCATCCAGTTCTTCAAGGCCTACAACTACCGCTCCGATCACGCCTCCGTGTTGGATAAGCCCTTCGCCAATAAGTGGCTCAACCTGGCCATCGCCTCGCAGTTGGCGCTGTTGGCCCTGGTCATCTACTGGCCGCCGCTGCACGACGTTTTCGGCACCTTCTATCTGACCTTGGAAGATTGGCTGATTGTCACCGTCATGGCCTTCACGGTCTCGCCCGTGCTGGAGCTGACGAAGGGGCTGGTGCGGCGCGGTTGGTTCGGGAAGGTGAGCTGACCGCCCGAGCCGATCCGGCCGGATGAGGCGCGACCGCGCGTTCGGGTCATGGGGAGCGGTGGCGAAGCGCCGCCATCCAAACTTTCGAGAACAAGATCGATTTCGACCCGTTCAGATGCCCAGGGTCAATCGTTCGGCCAGGGCCGGGGGAAGCTTCTCGGCCAGGATCTTCCGCCGAGCCTCCTCGATGTCGTATTCCAGCCGGAAGAACTTGACCAGCCGGGCTTCGTCGTCGTAGAGGGCGAGGGCCGCCTTCGGGTTGCGGTCGCGCGGCTGGCCGACCGAGCCGGGGTTGATGAGGTAGGTCGCGCCTTTTTCGAGCTTGACCTCGTTGCCCTCCCCCTCGAGCAAGGTCCCTTCGACCTTATGGCCGCGGCGGGTGTAGACGTATGGAAAGTGGGTGTGGCCGAAGAAGCAGAGGGGAAGGCTGAGGTATTCGAACGCCTCGGCCGCGTCGAATTCGCCGAAGATGTAGTAATCCTCGTCGAAGGGCGCGCCGTGGCAGACGGCGAAGCCGTCGTGGACGACGAGGGGGCCCTTCCGCAGAGAGGTCAGGAATTCGACGTTCTTCCGCTTGATTTTCGCCCGGGTCCAGTTGATCGCCGAGGCGGCGATGGGATTGAACGTCTCGATCGAATCCTGTCCGGAGACGGCCTTGTCGTGATTTCCCCGGAGGATGGACAGCGGCCGGAGGGCCCGGACCTTTTGGATGGTCTCGTCGGGCGAGGCCCCGTAGCCGACGAGGTCGCCGAGAAAGACGTAGTGATCGATTTTCCGCTTGGCCGCGAAGCGGAGCAAGGCGTTCAAGGCCTCGATGTTCCCGTGGATGTCGCTGAAGATCAGGAAGCGCATGGGCGGTTCTCCGGGGCGAGGGCGGACCCGGCGGCCAGGTCGCGGGCCCGGTAGGAACTCCGGACAAGGGGGCCCGCGGCGACGCCGGCGAAACCCATCTCCAAGGCCAGGCGTTGGAGGCGGGCGAAATCCTCGGGGGGGTAATACCGGCTCACCGGGACGTGCCGTCGGGTCGGTTGGAGGTACTGGCCGATGGTCAGCAGCCGGCATCCCGTCTCCCGGATGTCGGCGCAGGCGGCCAGGATGTCGTCTTCGGTCTCTCCCAGGCCGATCATCAGCCCGGACTTCGTGAGACATCCGGCCTCGGCCGCCCGGCGGAGAACGCCGAGAGACCGGCCGTAGCCGTCCTGCGGACGGTTGATCCGCGAGTACACCGAGGCCGTCGCTTCGAGGTTGTGGGCGAGGACGTCCGGCGCGGCTTCGACCACCGTCCGCAGGGCCGCGGGATCGCCGCCGAAGTCGGGGATGAGAACCTCGACCTCGACTCCCGCGATCCGTCTCCGAAGGGCGCCGATCACGGCCGCGAATTGGCCCGCCCCTCCGTCCGGGAGGTCGTCCCGGGCGACCGAGGTGACGACGACGTAGCGAAGCCCCAGGGACGAGGCGGCTTCGGCGAGACGGGCCGGTTCGCCGGGATCGACGGCCGCCGGAAGGCCCTTGGCCACGGCGCAGAAGGCGCATCCCCGGGTGCAGACGTCGCCGAGGATGAGGAATGTCGCCGTGTTTGCGGTCCAGCACTCGCCGATGTTCGGGCAGCGGGCGCTCCGGCAAACGGTCCGGAGGCCCCGGCCTTCGAGGAGCGAGGCCACGGAGAAGAACGTCTCTTCCGAAGGGAAGCGGACTTTCAGCCAGCCCGGCTTGGGGGAGGTCAATAGTCGAGTTCTTTTTCGCGCTTCATCCGCCGGCGCATCCGCTTGCGGGCCTGGGCTTGCTTCATCCGCTTGCGCTCGCCGGGCTTGAAGTAGACCGAGTGCTTCTTGATCTCCTTGATGATCGCTTCCTGCTGCACCTTCCGCTTGAATCGTTTCAGGGCGCTTTCGAGCGATTCACCTTCATCCACGATGACAAAGGCCACGAAATTCACCTCCTCCCTTGCGGGAAAACGGAGCCTTTATACCCGATGCCGCCCCGGGTGTCAAGGCGGCGCCGCGCCGCGCGGCGCCGCCGTGCCGGAGGCCGGGGCGGCGGTCATTTCCTGGCCGCGTAGCCGGCTTTCTGGATGCAGGAGAGGGCGGCGATCCGCATCGGATCGACGAGGGGGACGGGGAGGTCTTCGTCGCGGAGGACGAGAGGGACTTCCGTGCAGCCGGCGATGACGGCCTGGGCGCCTTGCCGGATGAGCTTCAAGGCGACGGCCCGAAGCGTCCGTCGGGGAGGCCCGGCCGGGGCTCCGGCCTTGATGCCTTCCGGGCCGAAGATCGCCTCCATGACCTGCCTCTGATCCGCTTCCCCGGGCGTCAGGATCTCGACTTTCTGCCGTCTGAAGGCCTGGTCGAAGAGCCCGGAGCGGATCGTTCCGGTGCTGGCCAGGAGGGCCGCCGTTTTCAGATTCGGGACGGCTTTTCCGGCCCAGCGGACGGCTTCCTCGACGAGGTCGATGAAGGGGACGCGGGCCCTGAGCTTGATCCGGGGCGCGTAATGATGGGCGGTGAGGCAGGGCATGACGATGAGGCTCGCCCCGCCCCGCTCGAGCGTTTTCACCCCGGCCAGGAGCTTGGGCAAGGGGCTCGGGCCGTTCCCGAGGACGGCCTCCGTCCGGGGAGGGATCGTCGGGTCGTTCCAAATGAGGACGGGGATGTGGTCCTGGTCTTTGGCCGCGGCCGTGTTCTTGAGGATGAGGCCGAAGAAATGATTCGTCGCCTCGGGCCCCATCCCGCCCAAGATGCCGATCGTCCGCGGCTTCTTCATCGGTCGGCCTCCCTCCCGGGGGATTTCATCAATCTCTTGAGTTCGTCGAGCGGAAGGGGACGGACGACGCGGCCGCCCCGCCCTTCGACCGCCGTCGCCTTGAAGAGGGAGTTCAGGATGGCCTCCTCGGCCGCCTCGGCCGCGGCCTGAAAAAGGGGCGAGACGGCTTCGTTCCGGAGAAGGGACACGGTCTGCGTCCGTCCGGCCGGACGGTGGGGGACGCGGACGCCCTCGGCCGTGGAAAAGGCGACGGCGTAATCGCCGCTCCCGTTGGAGTTGAATCCCCCCGTCCGGGCGATGCCGAGGAGGGCCCGATGGGCCAGGCGCTTGAGATTGCGGGCGTCGAGGGGGGCGTCCGTGGCCACGACGAGCATGCACGAGCCCTGGACGGCCGGGTCGTCCGGCGCGGGTTCGGCCGGGCCGAGCGGCCGCCGGATTTTTTCCCCGACGGGGATTCCGGCGATCTGGAGGACGCCGCCGTGGTTCGTTTGGGCCAGCACCCCCACGGTGTACCCTCCGCGGTCCGCGGCGAGCCTCCGCGAGGCCGTCCCGATCCCGCCCTTGAAGCCGAAGCACTGGGTCCCCGTTCCCGCTCCGACCGACCCTTCCTCCACGGGCCCGGGCGCGGCCTTCCGGATGGCCTCGAGGACGTGCTCCTTCTTGACGTGGCGGCCCCGGATGTCGTTCAGCCCGCCGTCGTTGGTCTCGCCGACGACGGGATTGACCGACGAAACGCTCTCGTTTCCGGGCAGGGAGAGGATGTAATCCAGAACGGCTTCGGCCGCCGTGGGAACGCCGAGGGTGTTCGTCAGGACGACCGGCGTCTCGATCGTCCCGAGCTCCTCGACCTGGGTCGAGCCCGTGAGCTTGCCGAAGCCGTTGGCCACGGCGACCGCGCCCGGGACCTTGTCCTGGAAGATGTTCCCCTCGTGGGGCAGGACGGCCGTGACGCCCGTCCGGACGTCGGCCCCCCGGATCAGCGTGACGTGCCCGACCCGGACCCCGGCCACGTCGGTGATGGCGTTGAGCGGCCCGGGCTCCAGGACGCCTGTCTTGAGGCCGAATTCGCGGAGGCGCGGCCGGTCCTCGGACACCGAGGCGAGGACGAGGACGAAGGCGGCGGCGACGACGGCAAAGGTTTTCATCCGGCTTTCTCTTCCTTCGGGGATGTCCCTTATTCTAGCCCTCCGCCCGGCCCGAAACAAGATCCGAAAATGCCGATAGAACGGCCTTTCAGTGAGGGCGAAGCTTTATCGGCATTTTCGGGACAAGATATAATAAGGAAGAATGGACCCGGCGATTTTGACCGTTCCGCGGCTTGAGAAAATCCCCGGGCTGGTCCACGGCTTCGGGACGCGGCGCTTCGGCCCGGCCGAGCTCCGGCGCGTCGCGGCGGGTCATCGAGCCGGCGTTGCCCTCCTCGAACAGATTCACTCCGACATCGTCCGGGTCATCAAGAGGCCGCCGTCCGGCAAGCTCACGGGTGATGCCCTGGCGACGGGGACGCCGGGCCTCTTCCTCGCCGTCAAGACGGCCGATTGCCTGCCGATTCTCATCGCCGACGTGAAGGGCCGGGCCGTGGCCGCCGTCCACGCCGGATGGCGGGGAACGGCTTTGGGCATTGCCGGATGGGCCGCCCTGACGCTCGTCCACGAGTTCGGCTTGAATCCCGCGGGCCTCGTTGCCGCCCTCGGGCCTTCGGTCGGGGCGTCGTGCTGCGAAGTGGGGGAAGATGTCCGCCGCCGATTCACGGACGAGGATTCCGGCGAGGAGTTCTTTCGTCCCAGGACCGGCCGGCCGGGAAAATACCTCTTCGACCTCGCCGCGGCCAACGCCGCCCACCTTGAAGCCGCCGGCGTTCGCCGGGCGAACATCATCCGCGACGGCCGCTGCACGCACTGCCGTCCCGAGTTCCATTCCTTCCGCCGCGACCGCGACCCGCGCCGCCGCCTTTACAACTTCATCGGCCTCGTTCAAGGCCCGGGTCCAGTTGCTTGACACGGGCCTTTCTTGTATGATGAGCGAGCTTTCGATATCTCCGGGATCAGGTGAACAATGGACGCGACGTATTCCGACATCGTCATTCCCGACCTGCCCCTCCACAAGAAGGGCAAGGTCCGCAACGTCTTCGAGGTCGGCTCGACGCTCCTCATCGTCGCCTCCGACCGGATTTCGGCCTTCGACGTCATCCTCCCTTCGCTCATCCCCCAGAAAGGCCGGGTCCTGACCCAGCTCTCCCGGTTCTGGTTCGACCTCACGGCCCTCGTCTGCCCCAATCATGTCCTGGCCGCCGACGCGGCCGCCTTCCCCCCCGTCCTGGCCCCCTACCGGGAAATGCTCGACAAGCGGGCCATGCTCGTCAAGCGGACGAAGGTCGTCCCGGTCGAGTGCGTCGTCCGCGGCTATCTTTCGGGGTCGGGATGGAAGGAATACAAGACCACGGGGAAAATCTGCGGGATCAAACTTCCCTCCGGGCTGAGCGAGTCCTCCCAGCTCCCGGAGCCGATCTTCACCCCCTCGACCAAGGCCGAGGTCGGCCACGACGAGAACATCCCCTTCAAGGAGATGGAGAAGATCGTCGGTTCGTCCCTGGCTAAAATGATCCGGAAGATCAGCCTGTCCCTCTACCAGAAAGCCTCCCTTCATGCCCTCTCCCGCGGGATCATCATCGCCGACACGAAATTCGAGTTCGGCCTGGACGGCGACGACCTCCTCCTCATCGACGAGATCTTCACCCCCGATTCCTCCCGGTTCTGGCCCTTGGCGACCTATGAGCCGGGGAAGGCCCAGCCTTCCCTGGACAAGCAATTCGTCCGCGATTACCTCGAGCGGACGGGCTGGGACAAGACTTCGCCACCGCCCGTCCTTCCTCCCGACATCGTGGCCAAGACCTCGGAGAAATACTTGGAAATTTACCGTCTCCTGGCCGGCAAGAACGACCTGTGATCCCCGGCCCCGTCGACTTTCACATCCACTCGAACCGCTCGAGCGACGGCGATCTCCCCCCGGCCGACATCGTCCGGATGGCCCGCGAGCGGGGCTTTGCCGCGATTTCGATCGCCGACCACGACACCGTGGCCGCCTATCCGGAGGCCGTCGAGACCGGCCGCGAGGCGGGGGTGGAGGTCGTCCCCAGCATGGAGGTCACCTCGCTGTACGACGGCCGCGAGTTCCACTGCCTGCTCCCCTTCCTGGACTGGACCTGCCCGGCCGTCGCCGGGATCGCCGGCCGGGTGACGGCCGGACGGCTTGTCGAAGCCGAGGAAAGGGTCGGCAATCTCCGCCGGCTGGGCTTCGACCTGTCCTGGGAAGAGGTCTGGGCGGCCTCCGCGGGCATGGCCCCGTTGGGAGTGACGATCGCCCGGATCCTCCTTGAGAAGCCGGGCTCCAGGGACGTTCCCGCCCTCCGGCCATACTTCGACGGGGACGCCGTCCGGCCGCGGGGCCCGTCGTTTTTCTACAGGGATTATTTCATGGACGGGAAGCCGGCCTTTGTCCCCAAGCGCCACATCCCTCTTCTCGACCTTCTCGATCTGGCCCCCGAGACGGGAGGGGCGGCCGTCCTGGCCCATCCCGGGGCCTACTTCCAGAATACGACCCGGGAAGACTTGGCGGCTCTCCGGGCTCGGGGCCTCCAGGGCGTCGAAGTCTACACGTCCTACCACGAGGACGGGCAAATCGGCTATTACGCCGCCGCGGCCGGGGATTTCGGCCTCATCCCGACGGCCGGTTCGGACTTTCACGGCCGGGTCAAGCCGCACGTCGAGTTCGGCTCGATCCGGGCCGGCGGATACTGGATGGTCGAGGCCTTGAGGGAGAGGCGGAAGGGGAGGAGCTGAGATGATCGGCTGGCTGGACATCGTTTTGCTCCTCGTGATCTTGGCGGCGGTCGTCCTGGGCGTCGTCAAGGGATTCGTCCGGGAAGCGATCGCCATCGGGGCGACGGTCATGGGGTTTGTCCTAGCCGCGGCTTATTATCCCGTCGGGGCCGGCCTTATCGGCAGATGGATCGGAAACGCCGCCGCCGCCCGGATCGTGAGCTTCCTGCTGATCCTGGTTTTAACCGTCGTCCTGGGGACGGTCCTGGTCAGCCTGCTTTCGCGGTGGATCAAGGGGCCGCTGAAGTTCCTCGACCGGGTCCTGGGGCTTTGCCTGGGGCTCATCCAGGGCGTTCTCATCTGCGGGGCCCTGGTCTTTGCCCTCGTCGTCTTCCCCGCCGACAAGGAGGCCGTCGCCAACTCGCGCCTGGCGCCCTATTGCTTCGGCCTGACCAAGGCCATGGTCCATCTCATCCCGAGCGAGCTCAGGGACCAGTTCCGGACCGCGTTCCGGGACCTCGTTGCGAAAAGCGAGAACCTCGATGGATAAGAAAGCCAAGGATTTCGCCGACCTGACCATCCACCAGAAGATGGAGGCCCTCCTCCGGGAAATGGTCGAAAAGGACATCGGCTTCCGGGACGGCCTGAAGGAGTTTCAAAAGCTCTATCTTGAAGCCGCCTCGAGAAAATTCAAGGGCAACAAGTCCAAGATGGCCGAGGCGCTCGGCTTGCATCGCAACACGCTTCATAACAAGGCCAAATGTTTGAAAATAAAGAGAATTTAGCAGTCAAAAGACGAGTCTGCTAATTTTTTCGGAAAACCCTTGACAAATAATTTTCTTTTTTCTATATTAGCACTCGCCTTTTCTGGCTGCTAAATTTAAAAAAAGGAGGTTTTCATGAAGATCACTCCGCTATACGACCGCGTTCTTCTGAAGCGGATCGAGGAGAAAGAGGTCAAGAGAGGCAGCATCATCATCCCCGACACGGCCAAGGAAAAGCCCCAGGAAGCCGAGGTCATCGCCTGCGGCAAGGGGAAAATGACCGACGAGGGGAAGATCGTTCCTCTGGCGGTGAAGGCCGGCGACAAGGTCCTCATCGGGAAGTACGCCGGGACGGAAGTGACGATCGACGGCGAAGAGCACGTCATCCTCCGCGAGGAGGAGATCCTGGCCGTCATCGGCTGATCGCCGATAAGAATTACGAAAAAGGAGGCACAGAAACCATGCCCAAACAGATCGCGTTAGGCGACGACGCCCGGCACTCGATGCTCAAGGGCGTCAACATCCTCAGCAACCTCGTCAAGGCGACGCTCGGCCCCCGGGGCAAGAACGTCGTCCTCGACAAGAAGTTCGGTTCGCCGACCAGCACCAAGGACGGCGTGACCGTCGCCAAGGAAGTCGAGCTCAAGGACCACTATGAGAACATGGGGGCCCAGCTCGTCAAGGAGGTCGCCTCGAAGACGTCCGACGTCGCCGGCGACGGGACGACGACGGCGACCATCCTCGCCCAGTCCATCTACGCCGAGGGGCTCCGCTACGTCACCGCCGGGGCCAACCCGATGATGATCAAGAAGGGCATCGACAAGGCCGTCGAGGCCGTGGTCGACGACCTCAAGAAGCTCCGCCGCGAAGTCTCCGGCGAAATGATCGCCCAAGTTGGGGCCATTTCGGCCAACAACGACGAATCCATCGGTAAAATCATCGCCGAGGCTATGGACAAGGTCGGCAAGGACGGGGTCATCACCGTCGAGGAAGCCAAGAGCATGGAAACGACCTGGGATTCCGTCGAAGGGATGCAGTTCGACCGGGGCTACCTCTCGCCGTATTTCATCACCGACCCCGACCGGATGGAGTGCGTCCTCGAGAATCCGCTCATCCTGATCCATGAGAAGAAGATCTCCAACCTCCGCGAGCTCCTGCCCCTTCTCGAGAGCGTCGCCCGGATCGGCAAGCCCCTCGTCGTCGTCGCCGAGGAAGTCGAGGGCGAGGCCCTGGCGACACTGGTCGTCAACAAGCTCAAGGGGACGTTCATGTGCGCCGCGGTCAAGGCCCCCGGCTTCGGCGACCGCCGCAAGGCCATGCTCGAGGACATCGCCGTCCTGACCGGCGGCCGGGTCATCACCGAGGACATCGGGGTCAAGCTCGAGAAAGTCGACGTCGAATGGCTCGGCGAAGCCAAGAAAGTCGTCATCGACAAGGACAATACGACGATCGTCGAGGGCAAAGGCAAGACGTCCGACATCCAGGCCCGGATCAAGCAGATCCGGACCCAGATCGACGAGACGACCTCGGACTACGACCGGGAGAAGCTCCAGGAGCGGCTGGCCAAGCTCGTCGGCGGCGTGGCCCTGATCAAGGTCGGGGCGGCCACCGAGACCGAGCTCAAGGAGAAGAAGGCCCGGGTCGAAGACGCCATGCACGCGACCAAGGCGGCCGTCGAGGAAGGCATCGTCCCCGGCGGCGGCGTGGCCCTTCTCCGGGCCCAGAAAGCGCTCGACGCCATGAAGCTCGAAGGCGACATGAAGATCGGGGTGGGCATCGTCCGCCGGGCCGTCGAGGAACCACTCCGCCAGATCGCCAACAACGCCGGCCTCGAGGGCTCGATCGTCGTCGAGAAAGTCCGGGAAATGGAGTCCGACATGGGCTTCAACGCCCTGACCGAGAAGTACGAGGACATGGTCAAGGCCGGGATCCTCGACCCGACGAAGGTCGTCCGGATCGCCCTCCAGAACGCGGCCTCGATCGCCGGGCTGATGCTCACGACCGAGGGCTTGGTCACCGAGCTCCCGGAAGAGGAGAAGAAGCCGGCGTATCCGACCCCGCCCGGCGGGGACATGTACTGAGCCCGAGCTCCGAACGCTTTTTCAGAGGGAGCGGCCGCCCGGCCGCTCCCTCTTTTGTTTCGGCCCGCCTTTTCTTGCCTTTTCGGGGCGATTTCCCCTACACTGGGTCCACCCGTGAGATATTTCGACCGCTACGTCATCCGGGAGATGACTCCCCCCTTCGGCGTCGGTCTTCTCATTTACAGCTTCGTCCTCCTGTCGAACTGGCTCCTCCAGTTTCCCGATCTGTTCATCGCCCGCGGCGTGCCTTTCGGGGTGACGATCAAGCTTCTCGTCTATCTCGTCCCGGCCATCCTCGCCTTCACGGTCCCGATGTCGGTCATCATGGGCATCTTGGCCGGCCTGGGCCGCCTCTCGTCGGACTCCGAAACCGTGGCCTTCAAGAGCCTGGGCGTCAGCCACGGCCGGATGCTCCGTCCCCTGGCCGTCTTCGGCCTGGCCGGCTGGCTGGCGACCTCGATCCTGACCCTGTACGCCGCCCCGGCGGCCAATTTCAAATGGCAACAGACCGTGGCCGCCTCCGTTCTCGACAAATTTCAGCTCGAGATCGCCCCCCGGGAGTTCAACGAGTCGGTGGCCAACAAGGTCATCTACATGCAGGACGCCCGGGAGAAGGACTGGGACAAGGTTTTTCTCGCCTTTCTCGGCGGCCCCCAGGAGTCCAAGGTCGTCCTGGCCCGGAAGGGAAAACTGAATTTCTATCCCCGGTCCAAACGGGCGACGATCGAGCTCTTCGACGCCGTCCAGCACACCCTGGCCCTCGACGAGCCCGAGATCTATCAAGTCGCCGCCCTGGCCCATGTCGAAGAGGAGATCGAAATCGCCAACCTTCTCGGGGGATTCACGGCCGAAAAACGGGCCCGGGAACAGAACATCGAGGAGCTGGCCGCCTCGCTCGCCGAAATCCGGCGGCGCGAGGCCGGCCTTTCGGCCGAGAAGGCGGAGGCCGAGGCCCGAGGCCTTCCCGACGGACATCCCGACCGGAGGAGGCCGGCCCTCGCCCTCGAACAAGCGGGGCGCGAACACCGGACCGTCCTCGTCGAGATCCACAAGCGCTTCGCCCTGCCCGTCGTCTGCTGGGTGTTCGTCTTTCTGGGGCTCCCCCTCGGCCTGTCGACGAAAAAAGGGGGGCGGGCCAGCGGCTTCACCCTCAGTATCGTCATCATCCTGGCTTACTACATCTTCATCACCGCCGGCGAGAAAACGGCCCTCGACGGACGGGTTCCGCCCTGGCTGGGGATGTGGGGAGGCAATTTCGTCTTCGGCCTCCTGAGCGTCTTTCTCTATGTCCGCTCGGCTCGGGAGCGGCCGTTCCTGGCGCTCTCGGGACGCCGGCTCCCGGCTTTGGAGAAGTCCCGACCGGAGGGCGGACGGCCGAAAAGAGCGGACCGGAGGGCGTTCCCGAACCTGCCTTTTCCCGGCATCCTGGACCGGTATGTCATCCGCCGCTACCTCCTCATCGCCGTCCTGATCGTCCTCAGCGTCCTGGCCGTCTCGGCGATCGTCACCTTCTTCGACCGGCTGGGCAACGTTTATGAGAACCGCAAGCCGCTGAGCCTGCTTTTCGACTACATTCGGCACCGCCTGCCGGAGTTTTTCCACCTCGGCCTTCCCGTCGCCGCCCTGATGGCCACCCTCCTGACCCTCGGCCTGTTCACGAAATTCAACGAGATCACGGCCATGAAGGCCTGCGGGATCAGCCTTTACCGGGCGATCGTCCCCCTCCTTGTCCTGGCCGGGCTGGCCGCCCTGCTGTCCTTCGAACTCCAGGAAAACGCCCTGCCCCGCAACAACCGGAAGGCGGCCGAGATCTGGGACCGGATCATGGACCGGCCACCCCGGCATTTCGGGGCCGCCGGCCGCCGCTGGGTGGCCAACGCCGGGCGCGACCGGTTTTACCATTTCAGCGCTTTCGATCCGGCCGCCCTGAACTTCGCCCGCCTCTGGGTCGAGGAGATCGACCCGGCCCGGTGGACGTTCCGCCGCCGGATTTTCGCCGAGCGGGGGCGGCTCGAAGGCGAAGCCCTCCGGCTCGAGGACGGCTGGGTTCGCGTCCTCGAGGAGGACGGGATGAGAGCCGTCTCGTTCGAGAAGTTCGCCGCCCTCGAGGTCCCGGTGGAGGAGGGCCGGAGCCTTTTCCTCAAGGAATCGAAGGAGCCGGCCGAGATGACGTTCGGCGAGCTCAAGGCCCACATCGGCGAGGTCCGGGCCTTGGGCTACGACACGACCCGGTTCCGGGTCGACCTGGCCTCCAAGATCTCGTTCCCCTTCGCGGCCTTGATCATGACCTTGGTCGGCATTCCGTTCGCTTTTTCGATGGGCAAGCGGGGGACGCTGGTCGGCGTCGGCGTCGGCCTGGGAATCGCCATCCTCTACTGGGTGGCCATCGGCGTCTTCCGCAGCTTGGGCTATGCCGGGATGCTGACCGTTTTCCTCGCCGCCTGGGGGCCCAACCTCATCTTCGGCCTCCTCGGCCTCTATCTCCTCTTCCGCCTGAGGACCTGAACCGCTTCTCCGTCTCCCGCGGAGATGGCGATCTACATCCGGTACTTTCCGAAGTCCTCCGGACGGAGCGTCTCGAGCCACTTGCGGAGGTTTTCCGAGCCCTCGAGATTTTCGTCGAGCTTCAGGCCGTGAGCCCGGCGGACGACCTCCTCCTCGACGTAGATCGGGGAGCGCATCCGGAGGGCCAGGGCGATGGCGTCGGACGGGCGGGAATCGATGACCATCTCCCGCCCCTCGTGGCGGCAGTGGATGCTGGCGTAGAAGGTGTTGTTCTTGACGTCGGTCACGACGATCCGGTCGACGCCGATGTTCAATCGGGACAGGACGTTGCGGATGAGGTCGTGGGTCATGGGACGGGGGGTGGGGATGTTTTCGATCGTCAAGGCGATGGCGTTGGCCTCGAAGACGCCGATCCAGATCGGGAGGATGCGGTCCCCGGCCGGCTCCTCGAGGACGACGATGGGCATCTTGGAAATCGGGTCGATGACCAAGCCCTTGATTTTCATCTCGATTTCCACGGCCTCTCTCCTTTGGAAATAGAATATAAATTCCCTTCCGGGGGATGTCAAGGACGGCTCCCTCGTCCAAAAAAATGCAGGACATTCAATAAATTGGATTTTGTCGCCGAATCGTTTCGGTTATCTTGTTGATATTGAATCAGATATGAAATTCTCGTCTTTGGCATAGATTTTGCAGGGGTCTTTTCCCTAACCTTCTTTGAGACGGATTATATGCAAGGAGGTGAGATCGGAGAGATAAAAATCATCAGGCTGTGCGGGCCGGACCCGGTTGGAAGAGGCCGGGTCCAGGGTGGAGAGATTCCATGAAAAGGAGAACACGGCAAGAATGAGGAAAATCTCGTATGCCTTACTGGCCACGGTCCTGCTCGCCTCCTTGGCCGCGGCCCAGGTGCCGACCGGCCGGATCATCGGCAAGGCGACCGACGAGCAGAACGTCCCGCTTCCTGGGGTCGTGGTCAACGCGACCTCGTCCCGGATGGTGGGGGTGGCCTCGACGGTGACCGACGAGACGGGGACGTTCCGTCTGCTGTCGCTGCCTTCGGGGACCTACACGATCACCTTCACCCTCCAGGGGTTCCAGCCCCTGAAGCGGGAGGGGGTGGTCCTCCAGATGGAACAGACGCTCACCCTGAACGTGAGCCTGGTCCAGAGCGCCCTGGCCGAGGAGATCACGGTTGTCGGGCAGAGCCCGCTGATCGACGTCAAGTCGACGACGAAGGGCTCGACGATGACCAAGGAAGTCTTCATGCAGCTGCCGCGCAACCGGAGCTTCGACGGGCTGTTGGCGACGGTCCCCGGGGTTCAGTATGAGAGTAACCAGGGCGGGCTGTCGGTCGACGGGGCCTCGGGGACGGAGAACGTCTGGTACGTCGACGGGACGAACGTCACGAGCGTCCACGTCGGGCTGCGGACGCAGTCGGTGGTCATGGAGCAGCTGGAGGAGGTCAAGGTCACGGCCTCGGGCTACAACGCCGAGTTCGGCGGCTCGATGGGGGGTGTCGTCAGCGTCATCAGCCGCTCGGGCGGCAACGAGTTCCACGGCGAAATCTTCGGCTACTACAACAACAACCGGCTGTGGATGGAGGGCAAGTCGCGGGACTCCCTGCGGCTGAATCCGTACTGGACCTCGCCGCTGGGCCCGGAGGACATCGAGTACTTCAACTCCGACGACCTGTACTACAACGGGGGCAAGGACCGGGACGACTACCAGCGGATGGAGGGGGTCTTCAACCTCGGCGGCTACATCCTGAAGGACAGGCTGTGGTTCTTCGCCTCGTTCAACCCGACCTACAGCCGGACCTACGGCGACCGGTGGTTTTCGACCGACCCGGTGGACCTGGGGGCGGCCAAGGTGCCGGGCGACACGATCGCGGACCCGCGGCAGGGGCGGCCGGTCTATAATTTCTACAGCAAGTACCGCTACTACTACTGGCAGGCCAAGCTGACGGCCCAGCCGGTCAAGGGGATGCGGGTGTCGGCCTCGGCCGTGAGCAACTACTACAACTACCGGGGCTCGATCCCGGGGATCACCGGGACCTCGGCCAAGAACTATCCCTGGAACGCCTCCTGGGAGAACACGGTTCTCAACGGGAAGGAGCCGGGCTTCAGCTATCCGAACCTGTCGGGCAACCTGACCATGGACTGGACGCTGTCGAACAACTTCCTGGTCAGCCTGCGGGGGGGATACCAGAGGACGAACTCGACCGACCAGCAGATGAAGATGCCGGGGACGCGGTATTCGTTCTCCGCCTCGAACCTGTCGACGACGGCCTTTCCGGAAATTCCGGACAGCCACCGGCGGGCCTCGGGCTGGACGAACTGGTCGGCCACGATGTACGAGTACAAGAAGTGGATCTACGGCCGGGCCTCGGTCAACCTGGACATGACCTACTACATGAACCTGGCCGGGGAGCACGCCTGGAAGTTCGGGCTGCAGTTCATCCGGCCGTTCGAGGACGTCGACGCCTCGACCTCGCATCCGTGGGTCGCCCTCGCCTGGGGGACCTACTACACCTGGCCGACGGGGGCGAGGGTCCAGGGCAAGTACGGCTACTACATGATCCGGGGCGACTGGGTCTCTCCCTACGGGAACTTCTGGACGCTCCACAGCGACAACTGGGCCCTCTACCTGCAGGACTCGTGGACGATCGGGGACAGGCTGACCTTGAACCTGGGGCTGCGGACGGAGAGCGAGTACGTGCCGGCGATGACGAAGGACACGACGCTTCCGGGCTACAAGGCCAAGCCGATCCAGTTCGGGTTCGACCAGAAGCTGGCCCCGCGGCTGGGGGTGGTCTACGACGTCTTCGGGGACTCGAGCCTGAAGGTCTTCGCCAGCTACGGGGTGTACTACGACGTCATGAAGCTGTACATGGCGGAGGGGGCCTACGGCGGGTTCAAGTGGCAGACGAGCTACTACACCCTGGAGGACTGGGACTTCTACAAGATCGCGGCCTCGGGGGAGATCAGCAACAAGGCCGACCAGGCGGCCGGCGGGACGTACTTCGGTTCGCGGAACTGGCGGACGGGGTCGTTCGAGGAGACCGAGCCGGACATGAAGCCGGTGGGCCAGTCGGAGATGTCGTTCGGGGCGGAGAAGAAGGTGACCGAGGAGCTGTCGTTCAGCGCCCGGTTCGTCTACAAGAGCATCATCCGGACGATCGAGGACATCGGGTATCTCGACGCGGACTACCATGAGCAGTACTTCATCGGGAACCCGGGCGAAGGGCTGGCCAGGCCGGTGTCGCAGGGCGGGATCTTCTCCGACAAATACTGGCCGGCGCCGAAGCCGAAGCGGGAATATCTCGGGCTGAACCTGGCCCTGGACAAGCGGTTTTCGAACAACTGGCAGGGCGGGGTGAGCTACACCTGGAGCCGGATGTGGGGCAACTACGGCGGGCTGTCGTCGTCGGACGAGGGCGGCCGGAACTCGCCCAACGTCGAGCGGTACTGGGACCTCTGGTTCGAGCGGTACGACCTCCGGGGGAGACCGCTGGACGGGATCCTGCCCTCGGACCGGAGCCACTACTTCAAGGCCTACGGCTCGTACGCCTTCCCGTTCGGCCTGACGGTCGGGCTGGTCGGGTACGGCCGGAGCGGCCTGCCGCGGACGACGAACCTGAGCTTCAACGACATGCAGATCTTCCCCGACGGCTACTACGACACGAAGCAGCGGCTGCCGTTCACGGCTTGGGCGGACCTGTACGTCGAGTACAACGTCCGGATCTTCGGGAAGTACACGGTCAACCTCAACGCGACCTTCTCCAACATCACGAACACGAAGACGATCCAGGGCTACTACCAGAGGTACAACTACACGATGCTCCGGCTGACGGACGACGAGCTGCTGGCCCAGAAGACGAACTACAAGGACTGGAAGACGCTCGTCGCCGAGAAGGTCACGGTCAATCCGCTCGACCCGCGGTTCAATATGTGGACGAGCCGCTTCGGGACGTGGTCCTGGAGGTTGGGCGGCCGCTTCTCGTTCTGAGGCTG
>Ga0194112_10004864_pt1 | contig 18266 bp, 17 predicted proteins | sample TA2MahC400mmetaG_FD_146191 | JGI IMG/M metagenome (GOLD analysis project Ga0194112, IMG submission 146191) | Freshwater microbial communities from Lake Tanganyika, Tanzania - TA2015016 Mahale Deep Cast 400m | ecosystem: Environmental > Aquatic > Freshwater > Lake | place: Tanzania: Lake... | reverse complement strand
CGATGAAGGCGTTGGACTTCTTGGCGCTGATGCAGAGTCAGCGCAGCTCGGGCATGGAGTTTCATCGTTTTTCCTCCTTTGCCCGAAATTATAATGTATGTTAATGTATTGTGTCAATACCCCTACTCACTATCCACTATCAAATTTTCCTTGTGAAGCATTTCCCTGGCCATTGGGAAATAAGCCCTCCCAATTCTAAATTTAAAAGAATGCTCGATACCTTTCCCGGATCTAATTGACTCTCCCGGATCAGCACATCAATATGCAAAGGAGTTTCCCCTAAGAGATCATAGAGAATCTTTTCTTCCTCTGTGAGATCTGGCCTTGGAGTTTCGACCTTTTGAACTATCTCCTTTTCTCTCTTCCACTGCGGCAATATCTCTTCCAAGATATCCTCACTCGATTCAACCAACTTGGCCCCCTCTTTGATCAACCGATTTGTCCCCCGACTCCCTTCTGCTCCTACATTTCCAGGAACGGCAAAAACCTCTCTGCCTTGTTCCAATGCATAACCTGCTGTGATTAATGAGCCGCTCTCTGCGCTGGCCTGGACGACGACCACACCGATGGAGAGGCCACTGATGATGCGATTTCTTCTCGGGAAATGCCCTCCCTCTGGGGGTGATCCTATTGGAAATTCGGAAAGGATGGCCCCATGCTCAATAATCTTTCCAAAGAGGTTTCGATTCTCAGAAGGGTAAATCACATCTACTCCACAACCCAAAACGGCGATCGTCCTGCCTCTTACTGAGATCGCTCCCCAATGAGCGAACGAATCGATCCCCCTTGCCATTCCGCTGACGATCGTTACGCCATGACGGGCAAGTTCTTGACTTACCTTCTCTGTGATCCACCTGCCATATGGCGAGGTCTTCCTGCTACCAACAATGGAAACAGCTAACTCATCCTCTTCCTTTAATTTCCCCCTCATATAAAGAAGCGGTGGAGGATCATAGATATCCTTCAAACGCTTAGGATAGGCATCATCCTTAATAGTGACGATCGTTCCTCCCAATTCTTTTAATAAAGATAATTCCTTCTTCACTGCCTTTTCAAAGGGGCCTTTTCGGATCTCTCCAGCTACCTTCTCTCCCAACCCTTCAATTTTTAATAACTCCTTCATTGGGGCATGGAAAACTGCTTCTGGGGTTTTGAACCGGTCTAAGAGTCGTTTGATGAGGATGCTTCCAAGCCCAGGAGTAAGACTTAATGCCAACCAATAGAAAATATCTTCGGCCATATGGATTCTAAGTGGGAAATACTTCGCTTTTTAAGGTGGATGAAATGATAAAAAAAGGCTTAGGAGATGGAATGATCTCTCCAAAGCCTAAGAGAGATAAAGAGAGAAGATAACCCGCTCTTATTTCTTTTCTTCGATCTCCATCTTTTCCTTTAAATAAGGCTGGATCATATCTCCTTTCCAAATAGCATCAAAAGCTTCGATGATCTTTGCAGTATAAAAATTGCCATAATGATCGATGATCTGAAGGTTACCCATGATATTATACTTTCGACCCACTTTTTTATCCGTGACAGGATGCCTTAGCACTTCTGAGGCGCGAAAGACTGTGTATTTATTTCCAACCAAGATTGGTTCAGAAGTCTTAAAGGCCAGATAGACGATATCACCCTCTGCCATAAAAGTCTTCCCTTCTTTACTATCAAGGATTATGCCAATTCCCTTATAGTCAATATCAGAGACAAATCCTGCAGAGCGGACCTCGGGGAAAACCATGGGTTTTACCTCCGCAGGCTTTGCTTCAACGACCACTTCTGGTTTCTTTTCTACTTCTGGTTTCTTCTCTTCTGGAGGAGGTTCAGGCTTTTTAACCTCAACTACTTCTTTCGGCTTTTCTTCAATCACAACCTTCTTAGGCTCTTCTTTCTTTACTTCTTCAAGAGGGGAGAGTCGAATAGGCTGTCCTGGATAGATCCAATGCGGGTTACTAATATAAGGATTCCTTTGCCACAATTTTGGCCAAAGAAAGGGATTTTTTAAAAACCTTGATGATATATCCCAGAGCGTATCCCCTTGTTTGATTGTATATACCCCTTCTGGCCCCTTCTTCTCTTGTGCTAATGGGCAAAGAGCAAAACAAAAACAAAGGATTAAGGCCGTTATAATATTGAAACCCATCAGTTTTTTCATACTGAACTCCTTTCTTTTGTACAATTTGATTTGCTCAGTACTACTTAAGTTAAACCAAAAAAGAAATTTTTCTTAAAAATTAGCCTCTTATCATCAATTTGTCAAGAAAAATGTGAAGCCATACCTATACCAAACCATTTTCTCCTTGGACTAATTAACAGAAATTATTAAAAATTTTCTAAAATTTCTAAAAAATTTTCTTGAAAATCTATAAAAGCAGAAAGATTTTATGCAAACTTTTCATTTCTCTGTAAAAATTTTGACTTTCTATTTCACTTCCCAATTCTTATTTCCCACTTCCTATTTCCCGCTTTCCATTTCCCATTTCTTTATTTCCTATTTGTCATTTTTTACTTCTTACTTCCTATTTCCCATTTCCTATTTATCACTGTGATGTTTGCCAGTACTGAGCCAATATCATCTGAACAGTTAAGTTATGGTTAAGTTATGGGGTCAGACTTAAAGATTGAGTAATTGACACCTTCCAGGATATTTGCTATCCTTATGCCATGGCAAGAAAACCTCGGATTGAATACGAAGGCGCCTTTTATCACGTCATCACACGAGGCAACCAGAGGCAGAAGATATTCAAAGATCCTCTCGACTATCAGAAGTTTCTCGACATACTTACCTCATACAAGCAAAGATGCCATTTTTATCTCTATGCATACGTACTCATGCCCAACCACGTTCACCTGCTGATCGAAACAAAAGACATCCGGCTCTCCAAGATCCTCCAGGGGGTCCACCAGCGCTACACAATGTACTATAATCGCAGGTACAAGACTGTGGGGCACCTCTTCCAGGGCAGGTACAAAGCCATTCTTTGCGATCGCGACCGATACCTTCTGGCCTTGCTCAAATACATCCATCGTAATCCTGTGCGCGCGAAGATTGCTGGAGGTTTCGGCAAATATCCATGGAGTAGCTACTGGGCCTATTTGGCCAAAACCGATACATTGGGCCTCATCAACACCGACCAGGTTCTCCGGATGTTTTCTGAGAATGAAGCCAGAGCGCGGAGACACTATGAGGCGTTCATGAACGATGGGGTGACGGTCAAGAGGGAAGACATCTACGCGACCATTGATCAAAGAGTCTTGGGAGATGAGCGGTTTGTTGAAGAAGTTGTTAAAAAACACGGAGGGGATATCAAGAAAGAGCGGCGAAAAAAGGAGTACTCGTTACCGCAGGTGGTCCAAGCACTTGAGCGTCAATACGGGGTATCACTTGAGGAAATGCAATCATGGGGGAGGACCAAGGAAATCTTAACTGCTCGAAGACTCTTCAGTACCATAGCTAAGGAATATGGCTATACGGGGCGAGAGATCGCGGCATATTTGCAGAAAGACCCTGCGGCGGTAACGGGGTATCTCCGAAGGAGTGAAGACGTTCGGAGAGAAGTTGATACAGTGATGACTGACTTAAAGAAAGATTAACTCAATCTTTAAGTCTGACTCTTTATACTTTTATACTTTATACTTTATACTTTTATACTTTCTTCTGATATAGCTCCCGAATCGCTTTACGAAAAAATAACCTGCCAACAAGTCAATGCACCGGATGCACCATAAATCGGTGCCCCGGTGACCTTTAGCGTTGAGTCTGTAGAAAAAGTCTTGGAAACGTGATAATATCGCCATATAAGTAACACAAAACAGAGCGGAGACCGCTTAGGAGGGACTGAATGGGGAGATACAAGGATTATGATTATTCTCAAGGGAAGTTCATACCGATACACTTTGATCGGCAGATCTTGCCAGGGACTTTTGAGTATAGCCTTCGTTACCTCATTGATAATGAGATAGACCTCTCCACGTTTGATGCCCGGTACCGAAACGATGAGACCGGGGCTCCGGCTTATAATCCTGCGATTCTTTTAAAGATTATCCTTTATTGTGGAATTTGGAATTTAGGATTTAGGTTATTGCCCGGACCAGGCGGGAAAGCACAGGAGTAAAATTATTCTTGGATGAGGATAATTCGGATGGTCATGTGATCTTCCTTTTCGATCGTGGATCTCACCGGCTTCTTAACTTTCTCTTCTGCTTCTCTTCTCCTCGCCCCTGCTGGAAGACCAAAACCCTCTTTCACATCTTTCTGTGACATGATCTTGTCTGCCTTCGTAAAAGAACTCATCTCTATCAGTCCTTTTTCAAATTCTGAATAGGTGAAAACGGGTAAGGAGGCAAGGAGGGTATTCCCTTCTTCTTTGAGAACCTCTCCCCCAAATTTTTTGATTAGTTCTTGAATTTGGATAAGGGTTTTCTCCCGATCGGAAGTTTTCAATGTTAGTTCTTGAGGAGGTCTCGCAGCAAGAGAGGCCTTATCTTTCTCCACCCATTCCTTCTCCATCTTCTTCTCTTTTAAAAGAGGAGGTTCTGCCTTTACCATCTCCTTTGGCCGAGTTGACTCAACCGTAGCCACTTCAGTTTTTGGAGAAAGTGCATGAGATGGTATCTTTTTCTCATCTTGAACAGAAGGCTTTGATTCTGCCTTATACTTCATGGGATAGGTCTCCAGGGGAGATTGAGCGATCGCTTTCTCTCCTCTCATCTCTTTTGAAACGCGCTCTTTCTCCTTCTTTTCTACCTCTGAATAGGGAACTTCCTTTCTCTCTACAACCTTCTTCTGTAGCATCTCAACCGGCATCATCTTTGTGAGATAGAGGGCTAAAAAGACAATAACCACCATCGCCATTGCCTGGACTGGGATTTTCATCAAAGGAAATTGAAAGACTTTCCAAAAAGGCTTTTTCTTTCGTTCTTCCATCTTTTTATAGATCTCTGGGAGAAATCCTTCTGGCACCTCCACCTCATCAACCGAGTGAAGCCATCTTGACATTTGACCAAACCGTTCCCATTCCTTTTTACATTCTTCGCAGGAGGAAAGATGTCCTCTCACCATCTCCTCCTCCAATGGATTCAATTCTCCTTCAAACAGGGAAGAAAACTGATCTCTCGCTTTCTCGCAATCCATTGATTTCACTCCTTTTAATGAATAGCCTTTTCCAATATCTTTTTAAGATCCATTCTTGCCCTGTGGAGTTTTGACTTGATTGTTCCCTCCGGAAGGAAAAACAATTCTCCAATCTCCGCATAAGAAAACCCCTGAAGATCCCGCAGCACAATGAGCTCCCTCTGTTCTTCCTTCAATTTAAGAAGCCCTTTCTGGATCAATTGCTGAATCATCTTCTTCTCGTAGAGGGTTTCAGGATTATCAAAAGGATGATAAACGGATTTTGCCACTTCTCCATCCTCTGTCTCAATGGGATCGTCCAATGAATCGGAATTGAAGTATTGCCTCCGTTTAAGATATTTCCAATGGTTTCGACAATGGTTTAGGGTGACCTGAGTCAACCAGGGTTCAAATTTGTCATCTTCTCGCAGATCCTTGATCGATTCGAAGACGGAGAGAAAGACCTCCTGAGCTAAGTCTTTTGCCTCCTCCATATTTCCCAGCATTCTATAGGCAATGTTGAAGACCCTTTTCTGGTAGCACAGGATGATCTCTGAAAAGGCCCCTTTATCCCCGGCTTTGCAGCTCTTGATCACCTCTTTCCGAATTTTGGGAGAAGTTTCCATGAATATGCATTCTTCCCCTAATTGATATAGACAACAAAAATCAATTAAAGTTCCAAAAAAATAATCTTGATACTTCGACGGCGCCAAACCCCTTCCTTTAGGACGGGGTCAAAAGCCCCGCTCAGTATCAACCCTGAGCCCTCGGCCTGAGACTTCGGCGTGAGCTCAGTCGAACGCTCGGGCCGAAGGCAAACCCCGGGCTTTAGACCAGGGATAGTCGAAGGGTTGATTTAAGGGGCGTTATGAAATAACATAAAAATCGAATAGGTTATCAATTCTTAGCGGCACAGTTACGATAGCTGCAACAAATACGTTTATATCTTACGCCCACCTATAGGAAAGGACAGGAAGTTAGGTATTATTTTATTTTACCCTTTATCCACTCCTTGTCCTTCTTAAAAAAGGGGGTACATACACTATGTGAACCTCAATCGAGTCTTGGTTGGGGCGGACAATAGCTCTTCCTTTTCCCTAATCACTCTTTCGCTTAACGACTTTTGCGGGATAGCCGTTGCCATTTTATACTCCCCATTTATCGTTCAGGCAATCACAACGTTGAGTCCATATGACTTGAGCCGTTGTTGAATTTTCTCCACCTCTTCTTCACGAAATTGTACTGTTCCGCTTAACATGTACTCTCTTCCCAGTCTTGAGTATTTACTAGTCCCTAAAGGGTGATAGGGCAGAAGATCGACTTCGATTCTGGAGTCAAGATCCACCACAAACTCACCTAATCTCCGGATATTGTCATCAGAATCATTCAGTCCTGGAATGAGGGGTACACGGACGATGACCTGTATCTTTTGCAAAATGATTCGTTTCAGGTTATCCAGGATGAGCTTGTTATCGACTCCAGTCAATTCTTTATGTCGTTGCGGATCCACGTGTTTGATATCATAAAGAACCAAATCAGCATGTCGTACAATTGATTCGAAAACCTCCCAAGGGGCGTAGCCGGTAGTATCTAAGGTCGTATGAAATCCACATTGGTGAGACTGCTCAAGTAGATTTATTGCAAATAAGGGTTGGCAGCAAGGTTCCCCTCCAGAGAGTGTTATCCCTCCGCCTGAATTTCGATAGAACAAGGCATCTTTCTTAACAATCTCTATCACCTCTTCCACACTGATGAGCCTTCCAGATATTGCTCTGGCTTCATCCAAACACGCTTCAACACAAGCGCCACAAACCTTGCACAGTTCTCTATCAATTTCAATGTTGCTATCGTTCGTTATCTTATTGGCCCCGACTGGGCAGACCTTAATGCAACGAAGACATTTCACACATAGGGATTTAAAATAAAAAAGTTCAGGTCGTATCTCTTGAGACTCCGGATTATCACACCAGAGACATCTCAAAGGACATTCTTTGAGAAAGACCGTGGTCCTAATTCCCGGTCCATCGTTGATTGAATATCTTTGGATGTCAAAGATATATCCCTTGATGGCTGAAAAATCATTACCCACACTAAACTCCTTCAAACCTATATTCTCTCCTCTTGATGATCTCCTCTTGGACAAATTTTTCTAAGATGATAGAGAAGGCGCTAAAACCAGCTTCACGGACAACAAGGTCACGATAATTTTCAGGGTGGAGCTGAGCATCCTTTAGGGTGTTGGCATCAATGACATTGAATTGTGTATGGTGTCCACCAAGGTCCATGTAGGTCTTGATCAAGGAAAGAAACTTTCTCTTTCCTTCAAGGCTTTGAAACGCCGAAGGATGAAACTTCATATTAAAATGATTGTGAGCATATTTGATACAGTCGATAGCAGAAGTGGCGGACTTTATCAAGGAGGTAGGACCATTTCTATCTGTGCCCGGTTCAGGGGATACGGTCGCATCAGGTGAATGATTCGTTAACCGTTGTATAACGACTCCATTATTCTGCATGGCTGGCATTCCAAGGCCGACACGAATCAATTCAACCATTTTAAGCAAAAATTCCTCAGAGAGTTTATTATGGTAAAGTACAGAGAGTGCTGTCTGCGGAAGACGGTTTCGTCGTTACGCCTCAAGTACCAGGAAATCAAGTTCATTCGTAGCATCATCTCTTCAATTGCTCAGCCACTATGGCGTACTTAGATGTTTTCTCTAAATTAGGTGCCATATTGTCCTCTTGAGAGCTAACTTAGATCTTAAGTAAAAATTATTTGAAGGGAATCAAGGACTTCTTATTTGGTAAATTAAATAGATAAATTAAATCAATATCTAATGAAAGTCAAGGGAATTGTCAACTGCGGAAGCATCCTGGTGAGGAGCCAAAAACGATTTGATTTTTTGGGGGAAAGTTCTTATAATATAGAAAAACATATGAACCAAATTAAAAAGGAGGTGAATCTGAGATGAAAAGGGCGATATCTGCTATCCTGTCGTTGTTCCTGATCGGTATATTTGTTTCGGCCCTGGTGGGGTGTGGAGCAGACATCAAGGCAGAAAATGAGAAATTGAAGACCGAAAACACCAACCTCAAGTCAGACAACGATAAATTGAAACTCGAAGTGCAAAAATTAAAAGAAGAGATTCAGAAGGCCGCAGAGAAAGAGGCGAAGATCGGTTCTCTCACAGCAGAGAATGAGGCCTTGAAGAAACAGGTCGAAGACCTGAAATCACAATTGGCAAAGAGGAAGAGATAGCCCTGCGGTAGTAAAGAATAAAAAGGGAAAACCTAAGTCAAGGGGTTTTCCCTTTTTTGATTGGTCTCGCTCTCCATGAAAAAGCAACATGTTAAATCTAAAAGTCGATCCAAAAAGAAGTCGAAGAGGGGATTAACTCTCTACATCATTTTTGCCTTCATCCTTGCCATTTTATTCCTCCCCCTCTCCGGAGCTCTACTCTTTTTCTACTACTCTCATCAACTCCCTGATTTCACCTCACTGAAGGAGCCAAACCTTAATGCTTACTCCATTGTCTATTCCGAGGATGATGAGGTGGTGGGAAAATTTTTATTGGACAATCGAATCCCTATTTCTTATGAACGGATTCCAAAACCATTGATCCAAGCCTTCATCGCTGCAGAGGATGCAGATTTTTTTTATCACAAGGGGATTGACTATAAAGGAATTATCCGTGCCATGCTCAAAAACCTGATGGCTGGAAGGATTGTCCAGGGTGGAAGCACCATCACCCAACAGGTCACCAAAACCTTCTTCCTCACCCCTAAGAGAAGCCTTCTTAGAAAATTGAAGGAGGTGGCTTATGCATTTGGTTTAGAAAGGAATTTGACCAAAGAGGAAATCCTCTCCCTATATCTCAACAATATCTATCTGGGAAACGGAGCCTATGGAGTCGAGGCTGCAGCTGAGAGTTACTTCAATAAACGAATAGAGCAACTCCATCTGGCAGAGATAGCCATGATGGCTGGTTTGGTGAAGGCTCCGAGTCGCTATTCACCAATCAACAATTTAAAAAGAGCAAAAGATCGCCAGGCTTATGTGCTCACACGCATGGTTGACTTGGGTTTCATCTCTCAGACACAGAAAGAGAGGGCTCTTCGGACTCCCCTGAAGATCCAATCGAGGGAAAATGCTTATTTCAGCAAGGCGCCTTACTTCACGGAGTTCATCCGGCAACAGGTTGAAAGAAAATACGGCAAAGAAAAACTCTATCAGGAGGGATTGAGGATTTATACGACCATTGACCTCTCCCTCCAGAAGATCGCTCAAAAGTCAGTGGAAATGGGGTTAAGGGAATTGGATAAGAGACAAGGATTTCGAGGTCCGATCCAGACCCTCTCCCCAAAGGAGATAAGGGATCTCACCGGTAAAAAGAAAGGAACCTTGCCCCCCCTCACACAAAATGAGCTCTTCGAAGGGGTGGTCCTTTCCAAGGATGACTCAAAAAAGTTTTACAAGGTTTGGTTGGAAGACAGAAAGGGGATACTTCCTTTCTCCGAAATGGAGTGGGCCCTCCATATCAAACCCACATCTAACTTCAAACCAAAAAATGTGAAGAACGCTGGAGAACTGCTCAAACCAGGAGATTTGGTTCAAGTCAGAGTGAAAGAATTCTCCATGAAGGATCAATCCCCTTCACTCGTCTTGGAACAAGAGCCTCTTGTTCAGGGTGCCCTCATCTGCCTCGACCCAAAAACTGAATATGTCAAAGCTATGGTGGGGGGTCGTGATTTTAGCGAAAGTCAATTTAACCGCGCCATTCTCTCTCGGAGACAACCTGGTTCAGCTTTCAAGCCCATCATCTACGGTGCTGCTTTGGAGAAAGGCTATAACCCTTCCTCCATTTTAATGGATTCACCTGTAGAATACTCCGATCACGATGGGGGTAGTTATTGGGCTCCGAAAAATTATGATAAGAATTTCATGGGTCCTATCACCTTTCGGAATGCCTTGGCCCATTCTCGCAATGTCGTCACAGTCAAAATCTTGGAAGACATTGGCGTGGGTTACGCTCTCAAATTCATCAAAAAAATTGGGATTGAATCTCCGATCAAAAGGGATCTCTCCATTGCCCTTGGCACTTCAGGGATCTCCATGCTGGAGCTCGTATCTGCCTTCGGTGTCTTCGCAAATGGAGGCGAACGGGTCAAACCCATTTTCATAAAAAAGATCGTCACCATGAAAGGTGAGGTGCTTGAGGAAAATACCCCTTATATCGAATTAGAGGAAACAGATGAAGAAGAGGAAGTAACTGAATCCCCATCCCCTCCAGTTCAAAAAGAGCGTGTGATTTCCCCACAAAATGCTTTTATCATGACCCATCTCCTTGAAGGGGTCATCCAACACGGAACAGGCCAGAGGGCAAAAGTCCTTGGAAGGCCGATCGCTGGAAAGACTGGAACCTCCAGCGATTATGCAGATGCATGGTTCATTGGATACACTCCTTCTCTTCTTGCAGGGGTTTGGGTGGGTTTTGACGATAAGACCTCTCTTGGTAAGAATGAGACCGGTGCTCGGGCCGCTCTTCCTATCTGGATATCTTTTATGGATCGAGTTCTGAAAAAAATGCCCATCGAAGACTTCAAGGTGCCACAAGGGGTCATCATGATGAAAGTGAATATCGAAACCGGATTGCCCAGCGATGGAAGTTCTCAAGAAACCATTACGGAGGCCTTTGTTGAGGGGACCATCCCAGGGGAGAAGGAAGGTCATGAAAAAGAGGTTTCCTCCTCAGGGGCTCCGATTAGGGGATGGTCATCTTCAGATCCCTCTCGACCTCCTAGCACTGGTCATTAAACTAAAAATAATGTATCAATTTAGCTGTTTGAAATAGGGAATAGTTCCATTGTCTACCAGGCCTGTCATTCCTGCGGAAGCAGGAATCCAGATCTTACCCTTACCGCCCTGGATTCCCGTTTTCACGGGAATGACACTAAAAGGGAGACACCCAAATGAATTTTTCAAAGCACTAAAGTGTTACAAAATAACTAATTGCTTAGCCTGCGCATAGCAAAAAATATTTATGGAAGTGCCAATGAAAGACGAAGAACTAAAGGATATTTTGAATAACTTTAAGACAGTGGCAGTGGTGGGCATCTCATCCAGAGAAGATAGAGCCAGTTTTATGGTGGCCTCCTATCTCAAATCAAAAGGATATCGTATTATTCCAGTCAGACCGGATGGCGATAGGATCTTAGGAGAGAAGGTTTACCACAGCCTCACCGAGATCCCTAAAGAGATTGAGATTGATGTTGTGGATATCTTCAGAAAGTCAGAAGACATACCTCCCATTGTGGAAGAGGCAATTCAAAGGGGAGCAAAGATGATTTGGATGCAGGAAGGAGTGATCCATAAGGAGGCGGGTATCAAAGCTGAAGAGGCTGGCTTAAAGGTATTGATGGATCGTTGTATGAAGAAAGAGCACCAGCGTCTCCTTTAATTTTAGATTTCGGAATGCCGATTGCGGAACAATAAAGAATACTTTAAACTTTCATTCCGAATTCCACATTCCCTGCCTTCGGTAGGCAGGTACAATCCAAAATTCTAATATCCAAGGATGGTTCTTCGTCCATTATACCTTTCAGTGTCATATTGAGTTTGAACATCGACCAGATTCAATCGGCCAACAGCCTCCCCCAACGAAACAGCCGTGATCTGGCCATTTCGTAAGCTTACCATCTTTCCAAAATCCTCTTTCACGATCAAGTCCACCGAAGCGATTCCAAAATACCTTCCCATTCGTCGGTCATAGGCACAGGGTGCCCCTCCTCTTTGCAAGTGGCTCAGGGTGATGCTCCGCGTCTCTATTTTTGTTAGCTGGAAAATCTGCTTTGCCAAAAATTCTCCAATCCCCCCCAATATTTTATGGCCAAAACTATCGATGCCTTCTTCTTTTAAAATTTCAGAATATCCAACAGGTTTCGCTCCTTCTGCCACTACAATGATCTCATATCGGGCACCTTTTCTCCTCCCTTCCATAAGCAACTCGTTAATCCTCTCGATATTAAAATCGTATTCAGGAATCAGTATGATATAGGCGCCGCTCGACTCTCCTCCTTCCAAGGCCAACCAGCCTGCATGCCTTCCCATTGTCTCCACCACAAAGATCCTTTTGTGAGACCCGGCAGTCGTCCGAAGTCGATCAATTTCATCGGTGATGACATTGAGAGCGGTTTCAAATCCCAATGTATAATCCGTCCCGGAAAGATCTTTATCGATGGTCTTGGGAATGCCAACGACCTTCACTCCTTCACGATAGAGTTTATTGGCCACCCCGAGGGTATCCTCGCCTCCAATGGCCACTAAAAAATCGAGGTGAAATCGTTCCATATTTTCGAGGACGGTTTTGGATCGATCATTCTTAGGATCAAAGGGATTGGTCCGTGAAGTTCCCAAGTTTGTCCCTCCATATCGATCCCAGGTCCTCACCATCTCCTCTGTCAATGTCAAAATTCTCGATCCGGGGCTATCCTCACCTCCATCAGGTTGAACCAAGCCCTTCCAGCCATCCCGGATTCCAACTACCTCATATTGGATTTTCCTCATCTTTTGGAGGCGATCATCCAATGAGGTCTTCACCACCCATTTGATTGCTGAGTTCAAACCGGCACAATCCCCTCCACCTGTGAGAACACCTATTCTTTTCTTTTTCATCTCTTCCCCCATCTCTCCTAAAGAAGCCTTTTGCAGAAGGTAATCCGATCATTCCCCGGCCAATAATAATCAGAAATCCTCGACACCTCTTTAAATCCTCTTTTGAGATAAAAGTTTTGAGTCTTTTCATATTCGGGAATTGAAGATGTATCAGCAAGAATCAATCGCCCTTTCATCTTCCTCACTTCCTTCTCGAAAAAATCTAATAGTTTTGACCCAGCCCCCTTTCCCTGAAAATTTGGATCAACCACAATCCAGTAGAGGTCGAAGGTTCCTTGGGTCATGGGAGTCGGACCGTAACAGATATAACCAATGGCCTGATCGTGATCATCCACCATGCAGGCGATCTTATAATCCTTCTGATTTTGGTCCTCCAGGACTATATCAATTAACTCCGTTGCCACATCGATTTCCTCAGAAGTGAAGGCACGGGAATCAATCAGTATCGAATGAAGCCTCGTCCTATCTTTCAAAACGAGTGGTCGGATATCCATGGGGACTATTTGTTATAGTTTGATCTAAATTGAGCGATTCTATGCTTAAAGTAAGCATAGGTTGTCATTCCCGCGAAGGCGGGAATCCAGAACTCGTCCCTGCGAAAGCAGGGAACCATTAAGAACTGGATTCCTGTTTCCACAGGAAACCCTGGATTCCTGTTTTCCTGCCTACCGCAGGCAGGCACAGGAATGACAGACTATTATTTCACTTATTGGGCGATATTTCTTATTCATGTAACCTTCTGTTTTCAATGTCTTGTCTTATTTTTATATAAAAATCGCTCAATTTGGGTTTGAATAAGTTTAAATTGGATAAACCAGCTTATGGGCTTGTTTGATCAGGCTTTACGTTTTGATATTCCTAATCGACCTCCCCTCTTAAGCCTCTCATTTTTTAGATAGGGATTAATGGAATAGGTTCTTTATCGCCTCAATATTTTCGGAATGATCTTTAATGATCAGAGTGTTTGTCCTCTCATCCGCACTAACACGCCCACGTTCGCTTAGGAAAATCTTTATCACTGGAACTATGTCATTTGCCTTGGCATACTTTAAGCGAATCATCTCCGTTTTAAGGTCTTCCATTCTCTCCTTAGCCCTTTTTGAAGCCAATAGGTTTTCTTCTTCTCTTTTTAGTCTTTCAAGAGATGATATTTGGACTACATTTCCTATCCTCACCATGCCTAATGATTGAGGTTGAAGAATAACTTCAAGGGCCTCGTTCCAAGAAACATTGACAAGCCTCATCGTAATACTTCCCTTTACCTCGTCTCCAAGGACGATGTTAAACCCAGCCACTTCTGCAATGAGTTTGAGGATATTTCTGATATCCGCATCCTTGAAGTCTAAAGATATTTTTCGGTCAATATATTGCTCCGTTGTTTGAGCAAAAGGGCTTGGGCTCAAAGATAAGATGGAAAGGCCAATCAAAAAAGCAATCCAGATCTTCCTAAATTTCCTCATTTAGTGTCCCCTTTCCACTACCTTGACCAGGGTGTTAGCTGGAATGACCTGGTTGAAGTCCCCTCCATTGAGTAGAACCATTTCCTTCAGTTTCTCATTCGGAGCACCCAATGAGCGGAGTGCATTTTCAAGGGTATCCGAGGTCTTCGTGGCACGGATGCCGATACGGTCAGGCTTTACATCAATCCTTTTGGGGTCGGCAAGATCTTTGAATTGCTTCATGGTATGGTCGAAGAGCGCGCCATAATTTTGAAATCGTTCGATGGATGTCGAGCCATGGAACACAAAAATCTTTCTATCCTTCTCAATGAAGTAGGACGTCACCCGTAATATCCCTCTCTGGGTGCGAATATCTGAGATGAGTCTCTGTGACGTAAGACCGTTCACCAGGACCGCATCTGCCTTGAGCACAAGGGCATTGGTCTTGGAAACGAAATCCCTTGCAGCCTCTCTGGAAGAAGTTCCAACTATCATAAAAAAAAGGATGAGCGCATCCTGACTTTCGCTGACTATCTGTACCTGCGAAGGTCTGTTATTGACTTTCCATCTAACTGGAACAGGGAATTGGAACCGCAGAAGAGGATGATAGAAAACATTTTCTGCCACATATCCCTGCCGTGGATCATCTCCAAAAACGAGACCATCTATCTCTCTCAAATAACTTTCTTTATCCACTTTCGGATCCTTTAGGCCCAGCTTCTCTTGCCATTCCTTCGCTCTTACCCTGATTACCTGCACACGGTCTTCTGGGTTAGGGTGAGTAGAAAACCAACCTGGAAGGCCACTTCGATCAGAACCTGGATTCATTCGTTCCAGAGTTTCAAAAAAACGGGCCATCTGTCTGGCATCATAGCCTACCTTGCTCGAATACTCTACACCTAAATCATCCGCTTGCCTCTCATTATCCCTGCTGAACCTTAGAAATAGCATGCCTACTCCTAATTGTGCCAGGCTTGATAGGATGGGCATCGATTCAGTCAGGATCGCTCCCACACCTAATCCCACCTGAGCAAGTTGGGCTTTGCTATACTGTTGCGCGGAATGACGGGCTGCGATGTGGCCGATTTCATGTCCCATCACAGCGGCCAGCTCAGCCTCGCTATTGAGAGCGGCTAAAATTCCGCGACTAAAGTAGACATAACCCCCAGGCAAGGCGAAGGCGTTCACAACGGATGCATCAACGATTTTAAAATGGTATGTTAGTTGGGGTCGGTGGGATACTCTGCCTAACCTCTGGAAAATATCATTAAGGTAAGCTGTTAATTTCGGATCTTCATAGATACCGTATTCCTTAACCACCTGAATATCTGTTTCACGGCCGAGATTAACCTCATCCCTTTCACTTAGAAGCATGAGCTCCTGTTTTCCTGTTACAGGATTGATAGCACAGGAAGGGATCCAGAATAAAAGACCCATCAAAAAAAATCCTAAAACAGCTAATCGAGTATATATTTTCTTCATGGACCTCTCCCCATCCCTCTTTCTCTAATATTAAAAGGATAATGAAGAAATACGATTGTGTCAACTGATGGGAATTTTTAGAGGTATTTACTAACGAAGTTTTGATATGGAGCCGGTGGTGGGATTTTAACCCTCGACCTATTGTTACCTTAAATCTTGATTTCTTCGTTCACAGCATTTTACTCTTCAAATGGAGTAATATTTGTGTAAAAATTATTGTAGTGGGATTGTTTCAGTGAGGAAGAGATAAGCGTGGTTTCTCCTAACAGATGTCTGGGAAAAATAAACGTCAAGGTCCTAACAGGCCTTTGCCTTATTCATTTTATCGGGGACTTCTACGTCTCCTTTATCAATCCCCTCCTTCCTGAATTCGTCGAAAAGTTTTCCCTGAGCCTGACAGAGGTCGGTCTTATAACCGGCATTAGCCGACTTCTGGCCTTTATCATCCAACCGTCAACGGGTTATCTCGCAGATCACTACCGCACGCGGTTCTTCATTCTCGGCGGGCCACTCCTTTCCATCATTTTTGTTTCCCTCATTGGTGTAGTTCCGAGTTTCCCAATGCTACTTGCCTGTGTGGCCCTTGGCTCTATTGGTTCGTCTATGTACCATCCTACTGCGGCCGGAATGGTCTCTACCTTTTCCGGTTCCCATCCGGGCCTCTCCATGTCGCTCTTCAATATGGGAGGCACACTGGCCTTCGGACTGGGCCCTCTGTTCATCACATTTCTTGTTGGCCGTCTGGGTCTGTCCGTCTCGCCTCTTACCATGATCCTTGGATTGGCTGTGATGATCTTCCCCTACCGGACCGTCCCTCGCCCCGAAGAGGAAGGCCTAAGGCATCTCGGTTTTCTCGGTTCGATCCAGGGGGTCTTCAGCGACGTCTGGAAACCTATCCTCCTCATCTGGATCATCAGTGTGATCAGAAGTTTCGTGACCCAAGCCTTCGGAACGTTCATTCCGGTCCTCTGCGCCCAGGAAGACTATTCTCTACTCTCCATCGGTTTGATTGTTTCAATTTATAACATCGCCGGCGCCATCAGCGGATTGATTGCAGGTGATCTCTCGGACCGGATCGGATACAAACCCATCTTTTACGCATCGAGCCTCCTCTCGACGATCTCTCTGTTGATGTTTCTCTATCTCCCCGGCGGCTGGATCCATATGAGTGCCTTCTTCTCAGGGTTTTTCATCATGGCCGTCATGCCTCTGACGGTGGCCATGGGCCAGGAACTGGCACCGAGGGGACGATCGATGATCAGTAGTCTCATGATGGGACTGGCTTTCGGAGCCGGTGGCATGATGACACCTCTGGCAGGACACTTCGCGGACCTTTTCTCCATCCGTTCGGTCCTGACCGCACTGGCATTGCTTCCTGTTCTGATCGTCCCTCTTATCTATTTCCTGCCGGAAAAGAGGCACCGTATTTCGCCGGATGAAGAAAAAACCTTACGCACAAATGAATCACCAAACAGGTAGGCTTTGTGTCAAATTTAGGGTCACTCATTAAAAGGCAGCTGTGACAGCGGCCAAAGGGCGGGAGAAAATCGGGTTACATCAGTAAAAATAATTTAAATTCCGGTTGGTGAAAAATAGATTAGTTTTACCGATTCGATATTCATAATTTCCTATCCCTCTCAGTGTTTATCAATAGCATCGTCATAATTTTCTAACCTCGCATGGGAAAAGACGGTTGGACGTTGCAGAAGAAATTCGATCCCGATCTTTATCATTAGTAAGAAGATTAATATTGGCTGCCCCATCCCAAGGGTTTCCCCAACCAAAGTCGATCACCACAACGCCTGGGGGCGTTTCGATCAGGCCTGTTCCTTCGACAACACGTGCTTCCAATTCAATTTTTCCGAGCGGCGATTCCACCTCTGCCCACGAACCATTCTCTATCCCCCTCTGACGGGCATCCTGAGGATGAATCCAGACGAAAGGTTTGGGTTGGACCTTACTCACCTCTGGGATGTTCCGATGTTTGGTATGTGAATAGATCCCGGGTTTGCGGCTCGTACCGTTCAGAGGAAATTTTTCTCTGATTACCATTTCTTCTTTTCTCTCTATATAAGTAGGCATGGGGTCATATCCTGCCTTCTGGAACCTTTCGGAGAAGAATTCTACCTTACCTGAGGGGGTAAGAAGCTTCTTAGTTTTAAACTTTTCGTACTCGACCGGCGGTGTGGTGTAGACAATTCCCTTTTCTTTCATATCAGCAAAAGTAATGCCGGAAGGTTTGACCATAAAGTCGATCCACTCTTCATTGTTTTTGAACGGATAATGCTTCTCAAAGCCCATCTTTTGAGCTAATTCATACTCAACCTCAAAACTCGGCCGGGATTCGTGGAGAGGTTCGACGACTTTTCTTCGAAGCGCAAAGAAGCATCCCTCAGGGCTCGGAAAGGCCCTGTAACCGTAACGTTCAAGCCCACTCGCATCCGGAAGGACAAGGTGGGCTAATTCCGCGGTTGCCGTCAAAAAGAGATCGTGTACGATTAAGAGGTCCAGTTTTTCCAATGCCGCACGCGTCATCCTGGCGTTGGCCAATACTAAAGCCGGATTA
>Ga0194112_10004860_pt1 | contig 18280 bp, 5 predicted proteins | sample TA2MahC400mmetaG_FD_146191 | JGI IMG/M metagenome (GOLD analysis project Ga0194112, IMG submission 146191) | Freshwater microbial communities from Lake Tanganyika, Tanzania - TA2015016 Mahale Deep Cast 400m | ecosystem: Environmental > Aquatic > Freshwater > Lake | place: Tanzania: Lake... | reverse complement strand
CTTCTCCACGTGTCCCGAGATTCCTGTTCCTATCGGCAATCGGATCTCGACGAGCTCTTTTCCTTTAACGACCTTCGACCAGAGCTCTTTCTTGTCTGCATCGATGAGGTAGATTGTGCCCCGAGCGGCCTTGAGGTTCTTTGTAGCCAGGTCCAGAATAAGGGTGAGCAGTTCGTCCAGATCCAGCGTGGAGTTGAGAATCCGCGAAGCGTTGATGAGGGCCTCGAGTCGCCGGATCTGGGTCATGTCTTTCGCTGGCGCTTTCTTGGCTTGAGGCATCACGCGCACCTTTTCAGCGAGGGGAAGATCGAATCTCAGTTCAGCAGTTTCGATATGCCCTCAATTATAGGGTGAATCTAGCTCATTGTCAAATGCGAGCGATCAAGTGGTTGCATCCGTTTTTGTGGGGGGGTCACGCTGCGAGCGAGTTGATGCGTTGACAACGCAGGGCTAGGAGATTGTTAGCACCTCGTTTGCTCCAACTCATGCCCTGACGCTTCATCCTTTTGCCAACAACGACATCGACCATTTTTTCGATAACGCCTGAACCCCAAATCGCTCCTGGCCGGAACTGAAGCCCATCGCGATTTTGCTGGAGATATTGCAGAAATTCATCCAAGGCTTTTCGATGCTTCTGATCTGACGGACGAAGGCTCTCCACATAGTGGATGGCCGTGCTGACCAGGCCCGTTCGGACCAGACTCAAGAAGCGCTGTGCTTGATGCTCTAACAACACTTCGTGCGCTCGACGCTTCAGATGATATAAGTCCAGTGTGTACCGACTCCCTGGGAAATGTCCCTGGCGCACCGTGCTGATCCAGCCACCACCATCGGCGATGCAATGCACTCGTTCCTGGCTGCCTAGTCCTAAACTTCGGCAATGCGTATACCATTGTTCACCGAAGGCCTCTACATCACTGACACGTGCATACACACTGCGCTGTAACGTCTTTTTCCGCTTTCCTTTACCTATGCGCTTCGTCCCTCGAAACAACACCCCCACCTTGACTTCCATGCGCTTGCGCCCATACCGATCCCGCTCTGCCGCTTCACGACTGGCAATCATGGTCCCATCTAACTCCATGGTGGCCATCACCGGCGAGCCTGCCTTGTCTGGTCCAGCTTGCGCTCGCTCGTAGATTCTGGCTCGCTGTCTCTCTAACTGCTCCTGTGCTTGCCCTCTTCCTGGACAATCTTCCAGAGCCTCATCCGTCCAAGCTGCAAGCCAAACTCCTCCTGCAACAGCTCTGCACTCCATCCATACGGCCGTTCTACAGCTAAGCGCACGCACCGCTCGCGGGCTCGGACCGTCTCTGACCCTATCCCATACACATCACGTAACGGATAGATCCGATGCCCTTGCTTGTTCTGATAATACCGTATCTGAATCGTCACCTGCCCAAAACTCGTCAAAACCCTTCGCTGCTTTAAACCCTTGTTCTCGTATCCTCCCCACCGAAGAACCTCCCGGCTGGCCTCCCGATCCAAACTCTCCAAATATGCCTTCATCTCCTGCCTCATCTGCTGCCGATGACGCTCCTCCAGCTCTTGCTCAAATCGTTTGACTTCCTCGCTATACTTCTGTAGCTTGTCTTTGCATCCTGTAGCATGCATAGGGTTTACCTCCTACGATCATTCTGTTCAACTCTATCGTAGCGTAAACCCTTTTCTATTTCAACTCCCCCCCCCACTTTTACGGATGCTACTCGATCAAGTTGTAGGTGGGGACGACGTCCGGACTACGTTGTATCAGTCACTCCTGCGGAAGCAGAAGTCCAGATCTAAGCTAATTTCTGGATTCCCGCTTTCGCGGGAATGACGTCAGTCCTGCCGACTCCTTCCGCGTACACAAAGAACCAGCCCCAACCTTTCGGTCGGGGCTGTATTTGATGCGGCACGTCATTCTCATCAGGAGTCTCCTCCTGACACCTCCTGAGCCGACCACGAACGCCGGGTTCAGGTTGTGGATTCGCCAGGAAGAGACTCCCGAAATGCACAGCGATTGCTGCGCAACATTTCGGGAGTCTACAATGCGTGTACATTAAGAAACATATGACACCTCACGAGCCGACCATCGATTCCGGGTTCAGCTGTGCACTTGCCAAGAACCCATCAGGACGTAAGTCCTGACGGCACAGCTTGGGAGAACAATCCGTATAGAAACACACAGCCCCGGCCTTTCGGTCGGGGCTGTATGAGAAAGCGTGTTCGAACTTCGGAGAGGACTTACTTGACCAGCGTCATCTTCTCCCATTTCGACCGAATTTAGCGAGCGAAGCAAAGCTAAATTCGTCGTCGGAATGAGGATCCCGTCCCGCAGGTCGCGGGACGGGATTCGAAGCGCTTACTTAACTAGCGTCATCTTCTTGGACGACACGAACTTGTCAGCCACGATGCGATAGATGTAGATACCGCTCGGCAGGCTGACTCCAGAATCATCCTTACCGTCCCAACTGATGTTGTAGAACGCAGCGCTCATCCTGTCACCCGTCATCAACGTCCTGACTTTCATACCAAGCAGGTTATAGATTTCGAGTGTAACGGGAGCTTCCTTGGGCAATCCGAACCGAATCGTGGTGCTCGGGTTGAAGGGGTTCGGATAGTTCTGCGCCAAGGAGAACTCTGTGGGAATAATAGGGGTCTCTTCGATGTCCGTTGTTCCTGTGACTGTAACCTTGAACGATGTCTCAATTTGGTCATCATCGACGTCTGTTCCAATAACGGTAACGGTGACAGGTGAGCTTGCCGGTGTTGGCATCTTACCGAGAACCAAGAGCGTGTCGCTGCCAAGAATTGAAACCACAACAAATGTCGTATCCGAGGTTCTCGCAGACCACGTCAATCTGCCACTGTTCCCGGATACGACGGGCGGCGAGGACAAGCTGATCTTCCTTGAACGGGCACCATCAGGAAGCACCAAGTCTGCAATCGGGTTAGCAATTGCCAACTTGGCTTTCAAGCCGTAGGCGAATATGGCACCTCCTGGCGTCAAGCCGTCGCTTGCCCCGACACAGACGACAGTTGGCACTCTGTCAACAAGGTAATTGTCGTATCGCGCGCCGTGCAATGACCACGTATTCGTGAGGTCACTAATAGTTCCTGGACGGCGAATGACTCTGATATTGGCCACATCGTCGAAATCCGTAAACCCTTCGGCAGTCAGCTCCAGATTGAAAACTCCATCTATTGGAGCTTCTTTGGTTGCTATGTACCAGGCAAACGTCGGATATCGCGAAATGTGCACTCCTTGATCGACGCCATTCAGGATGGGCAAGCCAATCGTTCCTATTGGCCGTGCGTCTTCGTACCTGACAGTCGCAGAAACGCCAAGGTCTTTGCTTATGCCGACGAAGGTCAGCGACACGGGACGGTAATGGTTTGCGTCTCCGACCGGGAACTCGTTGCGCCCGTAGGTTGTGATATGACCGCTCTTAAGAGGTACAGAGACATTACCTACGACGTGGCTCCTCTCACCTGCGGCGACATTGTGCAGAAAACCGGAGGAGACCGAGCCGACTGTATTCTCTTTGAGAACGACGGAGCTTCCAGCTTCCGTGTACACAAGGCCTCTCTTGAAGGTCAAAGTCCTCTCGCAAGTGAGGGGTCCGCCGATGATTGTCACTTTGCTCCCAGAGCTCGCTTTCTCGATCGTGATCGAACCGACAGAAGACCCGGTGGAGGGAACCACGATGGTCTGATCGGTTGACCCGGCTAACGCCAGAGAACCGGTACCTCCGATGATTGGCGCGGTCGCTTTGGCAAAGGCAACATCAACTTCGATCTTGAGATGACCTAACGCAGTAACGAGAGTAGAAGTGCCTATGTTGACGCTGTTGCGAACTCCCAATAGTGCGCTGATCGTCACCGATGAGTTGATTGTGGTCTGCGCGTTGGGAACATTGTAGCTTCGTGTAAACACAAGATCTTTGACGCTGGCTGGCAGCTCCGCTCCGGTGGTCATAGCGCCATCTGCCTCGTAGACAACGTGGATCTCCTTGCCACCGAAAGCCAACGTGCCGCCATTGAGAACCACAGAAGCAGAACTCCTCCGCTTGATAGTGCCACGGTCGACCACTGTCAATGTGCGATCGGCTGTGGTGCCCAAATCTAGAACACCGGTCCTCAACTCAAGCGTGTTCACCGATCGGTCCCCTGGCAACTCAATCATGTCCGTGGGCGTGGTGTTCGCAACCCGGAGGGTCGTAACCAGCGCGGACGGCGTAGATGGCCAGACTTCTGCATCCAACAGTGTCCCATCTTTGGCCTGATCGACGACCAACGTGATCGTGCCGTCATATACAGGCGCTTCATCGAATCCGCCGGATCGATAGTTCACTGTCGCTGCATTGCCGACCGCTAGGATTGTAGTGTTGTTTGTGTTGGCGTTGTTAATGTCTGGTGTGGCCTGGACATCCAGATTGCCGGTCACCGTCACGACTCCCGTTTGGTTTGCCAGAGATTGCGTCGCATCTGCTGTAAATCTCAGGTTCGGAATCGAGAATGGGATTGAGCCATGGTTGAACACCGGCGTGTTCATAACAAGGTACCCAGTCGTCGCAGCGTACGAGCCGCTTGTACCGAGCTTTGTGTACGCACCAGTGATCTTCAAATCATACGCGTCTAAGTTCAGTTCGCCCCCGCTATGCACGAACGCCTTCGTGACTTCAACGCTGCTCGCAGCGCCCGTGAGCGCTAGGTGCACATCATCCGAGACGGTCAACCTGTCGATTGTCACATCATCAGATGCCTTGAGGATCAACGGTGGTCTGGCTGCGTCAAGCTCGAGAACAGCTGTAGCAGCAGCCGGCGGCATCGATGCAAAGATCGCCGTCCCAGCACCCATTGTCAGCACAGATCCAGCGGCCGTGAGTGTTCGACCGTCGCCGATCTGGATGCCTGCACCGATCCCGACAGATGATGCTTTGGTGACTGCGAGATTCCCCGAAATTACGAGGTTCTGACCCCCACTCATAAGCTCAAGATTGCCTCCTGCCGCGCCCACGGATACTTCCACGTTCGCATCGATTGTCGCGACGGCCGCGTTGATCGTCAAGGAGGTTGCTCGTATCGTTTCGAACCGGACGAGGCCGCTGCCGCTTAACCTTGCACCACCGGTGATGCTGTGCGCCGATCCACGCATCGTGAGAGTGTAGGTCGCGACGTCGATCAAACCAGCAACATGGTGTAAGTTGTTGCTGACCATAAGGTCCCCGCCTAGCGTCAACTCGTTGCCAGTATTAGCAGTTGCGATAGAGCCAAGGTGAGTGCTGCCCGCACCAGCGCCTGTTCCCATTCTCACCGTCAGCGTGGCGGTGGAATTCGCGAACCGTATCGTACCGTTGGCTGCACTCGGATCACCGTCGATCACGTCGTCCGTTCCGAATGCTCCAGCTCCCTCCGTGAAATCGGCACCCATCTGCCGATCGATGATGCCCCTCGGTCCATCTATCACGTTGCCAGACGAAACCACCAAGATCGGCGGCAGCAGGCCGCTACCCAAGATGGCTGTTCCGCCTGCGCGGCTGAGGATGAGGATGTCTTGAAATGAAGTGAAATCAGCAGCATCAAGGTTGACGATCTGGCCATCAATCTGCATCTCTGCGCCCTTCATCGTGATTGCCTGGTTCTGGGCGATGGCCAGCGTCTGATGCTGGTTTACCGTCAACTTCCCGTTAACCGTCGGAGATGCAGTCAGGGTCACAACGCCACGAGCGGGAGCACCTTTTCCATCTGTAATGGTTCCGGCCCCGTTGCCGCCATTGGCTGTTGCGACGGTGACATTGTTCAGCTTGTCGACCGTTGCGGGAAGTTCGTTCGACGAAACCTTGTCGTGCCCGACGTATGTCAGATTGACCATCGAGTTTGTCCCGATGATCGGGGCTTGCCGAAAAGTCCCCTTGTCACGCACGATCGTCGGCGTCACGGTCTCGTTGTCGATTGTGATGTTGTTTGTATTGTCGAATAGCCCGGCCGTCAGATAAAGAATGCCCGTGAACCTACCGATGCCAGCCAGGGCCGCAACAGCAGTGGCCACGTTGACCTCGAAGTCACCGAAATCCCCAGCGCCCCCGACGTTCTGCGTCGTACCGCTCATCGAAACGAATCCGTTGTTGATTGTCGTGTACCCCGTGATATTCACGAAACTCGCTACTCCGGTGATAACCACGTGAGCACCATCCAACTGAACGACGCTGGATGTGGAGCTTGTGCTGAAGACAACGTCACCCTGGACGCGCAATCTGCCTCCACGTATCGCAACACCAACAGGAAGCATTCTGTCATCTTGAATCCTCAGCGAACCCGGGACATAAGGTTCGAGAGTTCCAATCTCGAGGGACTGAAGGACTGATCCGGATGGTCTCCTCAACACGAGAGCGGTCGCTGAGCCATGCAGAATCTCAGGACTGCTGGCGATACCTCCGATTCTACAGGTGGAGCCCACGACTTCAAATTGACGAGGCGCTTCCCCCAGATCGATCGTCCCGCCCGTCAACTCCAGATCACCACATTGAATTAGACCTGCAGCATTGCCTATTCCATTTTCAGGATCATCGGTGTCCAGACCCTGGAGATCAAGGAAGCCACCATCGAGTATCAATCCTCCAAGGAGCCTGATCATCCCGCTCGTGAGGCCGGGGAATGCCATTCGACCGCCCGCACGACACAACGTTGAACCGTGAACGGTGATGCCTCCGTCCTGCAGATGGCTGAAGACAATCTGAGCCGAGCCGACGAGCGTCAAATCTCCCAGAACCGTGACAGACTTTCCGGCAGTAGGAACGCCGAAGAGGATGTCAGCATGTGGTTGCGTTCGCGAATTCACCATCTCCCCGCGAACAAGTAGATTACCTCCTCCGAACCGAATGATGCCGCCCGCTCCACCCGACGTGCCGACTTTCGACACGGTGATGTCGCCAACAGATTTTCCGTTAAAATCAATCTTCCCATTCGAACGCGACTCAGTGGGAGTGAGGAATGAGGTCAGGTTTGTGACTTCCCCGATTTCCATTGCCCCGGCAACATCGTTGTCAAAGACTATACAACCATTCCCTTCAAAACTGCCCGAATGCGTGTGCCCGCCCGAGAGCACGGCTGTGTTGACAAGCGATCTTGAAACAAATGCTCCCCCGCTGCTCCCGTTGAACGCGAATCTGATCGTGCCGTTTCCCATCGCCGTTGCCACCGACAATGGAGGCAAGTCGAACGACAGATATGCCGCATTGAAGACATCCCCAAGGTAGATGCCGCTGTTCAGAGCCTCAAATACAATTGATCCATTATCGTCATTGCCGGCAGCCGTCGCTGTTCCCTCAATACGGACGTTGTTCCTGATTGCACCGGTTATCGTTGTCGGCATGTCCCCAAATCGAATCTGTGCCTGACCACGGTTTGTGATGCCGGCACGCATCGTCAGCGTCGAAGCGAGCACGACGTCCCCGTTGATCACGATTCCGCGAGCCATCCTGTTGGCAAATACAATCGATCCGACTCCTTCGTTCCGAATCTCTCCCGAAACATACGTGATCCCTTCGACCTCCCGTCCAATGGTGACCGTTCCTGAACCCGAGTTTCTGATGGCCCCCTGTACCTCCGGTACCGTTGCAGACGAGACCCCGGAGAGCTTGATGTCCAAGCTCGCGCTTCCCAGCGCATTGATATGCCCCACTGCCGCGGCGACAATTCGAACCGACGCACGAGACGTCGAGCTAAGTGAAGTGGCTTCGAGCCGCGGCAATGCTGCCGAGGGTGCTGCCACATGGATGCTGTCACCGAGTCTGAAGGTAATACGACCGTTGGTAATTGACTGGACAATTGTGTGCACAGCGTGCTGTCCCTGCTGATTCCGGAGAACTAGCGTGTTGCTACCGAGGTCAAAAGGTGCTCGGATGAACAGCTCGCCATGCGCAGTAATGTTCCGGTCTGCGATGAGTCCGTAAAGCCCGCCGACCATCAAGTTTCTGCATGAAATGGTGTCATCCGCGGGCGGAAACTCATCGCCGAGAGTGACCGGCCTTCTCAGATTGTTATAGTAGAAGTCAACGTCGCCATCGTAGCGTATCCGTCCAACACAGGTTCCACCCGCTCTCGTGATGGAATTGCTCACCGTGAAGAGATTTGCCAGACTTCTAAGCTCTCCGCGCGTCAACCAGAGTCCACCTCGCAATCTGAACCCTTCACCGTCGAATAACACGGTATGTTCCCGCGGCGGTAGACTGTTATTGATCTCCAGCCCTGAAAGAATCTCAATCACGCCGTCAATGGCGCGCAGCGAGATATGCTTTGCTCCGGTCTGGACAATCGGGAGTTCACCCGTGTTCGGACCATACGCGAGTCCTGTGGCCGCGATGACGATTACGTCGCCACTCGAAGCAGACTCGATCGCAGATGAGATGGTACGCCGTGGTCCTGTTCTCACCCCCGAGACGACAGGCGCCAAACCATCGTACTCATCAGATCCAATCCCATTGTTCACATAAAGCGTCTTCTGCTGCCCCACGCCTTGCGCCGATGCGTGAACAATGAGCCACAGGAGAATGAAAAAGATTCCTTTGGTCCTGAATGAACCCGTCGAGCACACATGTCCCGCTATCTTCTTGAGAGCCATAGGTTGCAGATCACCGGTAACCAAGACTGTCACCTAAAAGTCATTCTGATCCGCCGGCGGCGGAACAGAATCTGACTCAGATCCTAATGCCATTCTGATGCGCCGGCGCAGAAGAATCTGACATATGCGCTCTCCTCAGATCCTTCGCTTCGACGGTGCTTAGGCTCTGAACTCCGCTCTTAATGACGTAACACTTGATCAGATCGTTCGCTCCGACGGGCAAGGGGCTTTGAGCTCCACTCAGGATTACGATCTGGTCCTTTTGGTTCAACCTCGTTTCTTGACCTGTCGCCCGGCAGGCTGCGCCCCCACGAACGACTCGTCGCTCAGTCGCGTAGGTAGCGGGCCGGGATTCATCCAACGGTGCCCAGCAAAGCCAGTCTGCCGACGCGTTCGTGAAGACTTAATTGTCCGCCCGTCTGACTAAAAAAAGGCATCCCCGCTGGGGGATGCCTTTCCATTTTCGGACGATATTGGCGGCAAGGTTACTTCAGCAGCGTCATCTTCTTCGATGCGTGGAAATCCCCCGCCTTGAGACGATACAGATAGATGCCGCTCGGCAGACTGACACCGGCATCATCCTTCCCATCCCACACGGCCTGATGAAAAGCTGCGCTGAGTACCTGGCCATCGATGAGCGTTCGAACCTTCACGCCAAGAACATTGTAGATCTCAAGACTCACAGGAGCCTCTTTCGGCAGCCCAAACCTCAACGTGGTAGTCGGATTGAACGGATTGGGGTAGTTCTGGCTCAAGGAGAACTCTGTTGGTACAATGTCCTTGTCACTTTCCACATCTGTGATCGTGAATTGCCAGAAAGTGGAATCCTTTAACCCTCCAGCATCCGCGAAGACTGCGGTAACAGTCTGAGTCCCCGCTACGAACGCAAACGTTTTCGTAAAGGTTGAATCAGGTCCGGTCTTTTCGACCACAGCGTTCACCTTCCACGTGTACGTCAACGCATCACGGTCCGGATCCGATGCACTCACCTTGAATGTGAAAGGTTTGTTGAATGAAATAACGCTCACACTCGCAGGGTCTCTGGAAACAAATACCGGCTTCCGATTCACGTTCGTGACGGTCACTGTCGCCCGAGCGGTATCTGCCATAAGACCGTCACTGACGACCGCGGTGATCGTGTATATGCCTGCTTGCTCATAGTTGGGCGTCCACGAGAAAACCCCGGCGGGCGTGATCACAGCACCCGCTGGCGGGCTAACCAATGAAAAGGTCAGAGGATCGTTGTCCGCATCGCTCGCCGTATAGGTGAACGACAGAGCCTGGTTTTCTGCAATCGTCGTATTCGCCAGCTTGTTGACAAACATGGGCGCTGAATTGGATGTGATGATCACCTTCCCGTCAACGCCGCCAACCGCAGGAACCCCCTCGTTATATTGGACGCTGAGGAATTTGACGTCGCTTGTTCCCACCCCTACGACAGTACCGACGAGATTCACCAACGTCCCGGTTCCGCTCAGCGCAGTCGTACCCGCGGCGCCAACCGTAATCCGCCCAGAAACATTGGTGTTCGGCACAATCGTCATTGCGGCTGACTTCGTTCCTTGAGCGCTAACGCCCGTCAGCTTGATGACCGTTGTGTCGAATGACACGGTGAACTGGTAGGATAGAACATTCAGACCTGTTACATCATCCGTCGCCACTGGTACTGTGATGGACGTTCCCGGTGTGGCCCGCAATGTCACATCGGTGATCCGAGCCGCTAGCTGCGGCACAACCACGCTTCCGCTCGTGACGGTGGCGGTCGGTGTTCCCTCATTGAACTTGAACGAAACGAAGGTCAACGGACTCGTTCCTTTTCCAACGAGGTCGCCAACTAGATTGATAAGCGTGCCACTGCCGCTGAGAGCTTGAGTGGTGGCGGCGGCAACCGCAATGCGTCCGGATGTAACATTCGGCACTATCGTCATGCCTGACGAAAGTGTACCGGACGACGAGATGCCGGTGATCTTGACGATCGTCGTATCAAATGTAACTGCAAAATCGTAAGCGATTACTCCCTTGCCAGTGAGATCGCCTACCGTGACTGGTATTGTTACTGAAGCTCCTTGCTGACCCTGAACAGTCGGCAAACTAACGCTGACTTGCGCAGTGCTCACAGACAATCCGAGGACAAGCAGAATCAGGACCAATACCAGCCGCTTCACCGATAGAAATCTAAAGTTTCTCATCTTGGCCCCTCTATATGTTTGGTCATGTATATCGGGTTTTCCCAGCAGAAAATGTGTGGGGCATCACGCGCCCCACACACCTGCTGCCCTCGACTACTTCATCAAGAGCATCTTCTGGGTAGAAACGAATGACCCTGCTTGAATGCGGTAGATGTAAAGACCAGTCGACACAGTCCGGCCACCTTCGTCTCTCCCGTCCCACTGGACTTTGTAGAAGCCTGCCTTCTGTTCTTCACTCACCAGCGTACGAACCTTCTGACCCAACGCGTTGTAGATATCCAGCTTCACAGAAGCTGACTGCGGTAGCTGGTACCTGATCGTCGTGCTCGGATTGAAGGGGTTCGGGTAGTTCTGCTCAAGAGCAAAGACGGTCGGAACCGCAGCAACCTCCACAGCTTCGACTGTCTTCCGTGCCTCATTAAGCAAAATCGAGGTCGAGAAGTTCAGGCGCTCCCGTACGTCCTTGAGGCGCAGCGTCACCGTGGCGAGATCGCCACCGGAAAGGGGCTTGGTGCCCGCCATGGCAATGCGCAGCTCGCCGTCAACGACATTGTGAAGAGCCTGCCATCCCTCGGGGAGCTTCATCGAGATTCCCTCAAGAGACACCTTCGACACGTCCATCGGGCTTCGCAGCTCGACGGAGTAGATGCCGCTGGCGTCTTTCGAGAGTTTGAGAGCCATCGAAACGACCTCTGGATTCTTCGTCGCGGAAGGCTCGCTCCAATTCAGCGAACCGATTGGCATCGCGTTCATGGCAGCGCCGTCAGCCTTTTTCAGAGATGTCGACGGAATGACGTACAACCCTGCCACATGCTGCAGGATCAACGCTGCGTCGAAGGCAGAGATCGTGCCGTTTGCAGAGGCATCTGCGGCAAACAACGCTGCTGCATCGGTCAACCTCGCGATTCCCGTAACGTGTTGCAGCACAAGCGCTGCGTCGAACGCAGAAATCGAGCCGTCACCGGACACATCGCCGCGGACGCGGCTCCGGTTGACGCTTACGCTGATCGAGAGCGTGTCCGTGCCCGGCACGTCGCCGGCGCCAGTGCTGACACCATCTGTTACTGCAACGCTAATCGCGTAAGTGAGGCTCGCATCAGCAAACGATGGCTTCCAAGTGAGCGCACCGGCGGCGGTGACTGTGGGATTAGCGGAAGCTGCTGGGTTGATGCTCACAAAGCTATACGTGAGAGCATCACCATCAGGATCAGTCGCTGACAGCGTCAGCTTCAGCGTATCTTTGTCAGTGATGGTTTGAGCAGAAACTGCCGCAAACGCTGGTTTACGGTTCACATTGACAACTGTGACGGCTGTCGTGGTTGTGGTTGTGAACTCACCGTCGGTTGCAGATACTGTGATTGTGTAGTTGCCAGCCTGCGCATACGTCGGTGTCCACGTAAATGCACCCGTGCTGCTGTTGATTGACGCACCAGTCGGCGGACTCACAAGCGAATATGTGATTGTCTCGCCAACGTCCTGAGGAGTAGCGGTATACTGCAAGCTCAGCGCAGAGCCTTCATTGACTGATGCAGTCGTCGGCGCAGCCGTGAACGCCGGAGGACGTGTCGGGATACCAATTGAGAACCGTGCGCCTTGCGTCACGACACCACCGGTGGAATTGGTGTTTCGCACAGTGACAACGGAATCGCCTGCCGACACTTCAAGGATATTGCTGTAGTTCACCCCCGAGCCTTGGATCGACCACGGGTTGATTTCAGCCGCACCATCAAACCTGCGAATGATTCTCAAGTCGTCGACCGTCGTGAATGGGCGACCCAGGTTCGTTCCGACGAGTTCGACATCAAACGACTGAGATGCGCCGAGACTGATGGTGGACCTCACAAGCCAGTAGAAGTCGGGATAGCCGCCGATCCTCTTATTCGTACTCGGATCAAGTACAGGCAATCCTACGCTTCCTAGCGGACTTGAGTCAATGTGCTTCACCGTAATACTCGTCCCCGTGATCACATTGCTCGGGAAGGTAATAGTATACGGACGATATCTCGTCGATGAGCCAACCGGATATTCATACCTTCCGATTCCCGCTGCTCCTGCCGGAATCGCCCGCTGAAGGTTCCCGATTACATGGCTTTGGTTAGACCCTGTTACTCCAGCCCTGGTAAAGCCGGGGTTAGCGCCAAGAATCAGATTGTTGGTTCCGGTGTTGACGAGGCCATTCGTAAGCGTGAGCAGCGTCCCAACTGTTAGGTCTGCACCAGTAATGGTTACCGTGTTTGCAGCACTGGTTTTGTTGATTGTCACGTTGGGTATCGTCGTGGCCGCCGCCAACGTAATGGCTTGATCATTCGATCCGGTGAAGCTCAGGGATCCAGCCCCCGCGATCGCACCTGTGCCCGAAATTGTGAGGTCACCTTGGAGCACCAGGGTTCCAGTGACCGTGACAGTGACGCCTGTCGCGACAGAAACATTGCCCACGATAGTTGTCGTGACGGCCGCATTGACAGTCATATTGCCATTGATCGTCGCCGTCCCACTGACAGTCCGAGTCGAATTCAGACTCACAGAGGCACCCGAAGAAACCGTTAGATTGTTTACCACCGTGGGTGCACTATACTCTGGACCGCTGTTACCCACTGCACCGCTGGTGTATGTAAGATTGATGCTCGCGGCACTGAGGGCTCCATTCGTGGTGTTTCCATCTGGATCGAGGTTTACAGTAGCATTGTTGGTTCGTGACACGGTACTTCCGCTGGCCAGCGTTACAGTGATATTATCCGCCGTACCGAAGACACCGCGTGTCAGCGTCAAGTTGCCGTTGATAGTCCTGCTTGCTCCGAACCTCACTTCATCCCCGGCCGTGGCCATGTTTACCGTGACATTGTTAGCAAGCGTAGTCGGAGTGGTCGGCCAGTACGTCGAGCTAACGGTCAATGGAGCACCGGTGCCCGTAAACGTATAGTTTGCCTGGCCTTGCGCAAACGTCGGCGCTACATCAAGCATGCCTGCAGTTGTGGCGGTAATGGTGGGAACCGAACCACTAGCCACTCCAAGAGACAATCTCGCAACGCCGCCGACCGTATGGGTAAGTGTAGCGTTGTTGAGGTGGAGATTATCCGTCACCGTGAATGCTGCCCCTGTTACGACCGTGAGACTACCCGAGATCCGGAGATTCGGAATACTAAAGCCCGAACCTTGTGTCAACGCGGTAGTCACATCAAGATAGCCTGTAGTTGCCGCGTAAGTGCCGGCGGACCTAGTGAATGTCGCTACGCTGATATCCCTTGCGCCGAAGTCAAGCAGACCGGATGTGTGAGTCAAAGTGCCGCTAACGGTCAATGTACCTGCAGCGCCCGCTAACGTTACATTTCCATTGATCGTGAGATTGCTCAGCGTGGTCGCCCCAGCAAGGGTAACAGTAAGTGTCGTTCCAGTTGCCGGCGCAAACGTTAAAGCACCCGTACCTGCGGCCGACGCGTTCGATGTCAGGCTCAGTGAAGTCCCGGAGATCGTCACTGCCGCCGTGTGAGTCAATGTTCCCCTCGTCAGCGTCACCGAGCCGCTCAAGATCAGCGGGTTGGTCTGCACCGTCAAGAGCGTGCCTGCCGCATTAAGGTTCATCTCGACATTTGCAGCAATTGTCGCGGCAGAAGTATTTACGGTTAATGCCTGATTAGCCGACGCGTTGAAAACAAGTTTTCCGGTCGCGCTGCTTGTGATCGTTGCTCCCCCAGTTATCGCTGGTGCAGTTCCCTGAATCGAGAGCGAATAATCACCAAGGGATATTGTGCCGGCCGCATGCGTCAAGTTGCCCGATGCAATGACGTTCGACGCCAGCGTGATTGTATTATTCGCGTTGGCGGTCGTGATGTGCCGAACATGTGGTCCTGCACCCGTAAATGAGAGCGTGATGGCAGCAGTGCCGTTGGCAAGCGTCAAGTCTGGATTCGTTCCGACGCTGATCCCGGTGGACCCGGAGACACTGTTGCCACTCGAGCCAGCGGCGACCCGGATTTCTGGCAGAGCTCCTGCCGCTGTTATCGTTGTGCCCGTTGCGCGATTCAGATTGACATAGCCTGTCGTGGAAGTCCAGCTCCCATTGCTCACGATGGACGCACCGTTTGCCGTGACCACCTGGCTGCCAATTGCAAATGTTTGACCAGAATTGATCGTGAGCGTCCCCGAGAACTCAAAGTCGGCATTCGCCGTAACAGTGGACGAACCGGTTGTTGCTATTGTCATGCTCGTGAGCTTGTTGGACCCTGATCCAGGGACCTCATTAGAGAAGGTCTTGGACCCACCGATGTACGTAACGCTCACGTTGCTTGTAAACGTTGGCGCCGCAGCGAAAGAGCCAGCGTTGCGCACAATAGTTGGGGGACTGGTTGCGTTGTTGAATGCAATGACGTCAAGCCCCGCACCGACGGCAACTGTTCCGTTCGTGAGGTGGAAAATCCCCGTTATTGTATAAGTAACGGCACCTCCTGTACCGTCTGTGAACGTAACTCCAGCTGCGTTGTCACAAGCGATGTTGGAAAAGCTACCGGTGCCGTCAACTGTTTGAGCACCAGCTCCTTGCATCGTTACAAATCCTGTGGACGAGGCAGTGTAGCCACTGTTGTTTACGAAGTTGCCCTGGAGAAAGATAGTGTTCGACCCCAGGGCCACGCCATTTGCGGCGCCACCAGACGTGAATGTCACGTTGCCGCCGACGATGAGGTTCCCGCCCAAGAGACTCCACGTGGGAGCGGTCGGGAATGTATTGTTAATGTTCAAATGCCCCGGCCATGTCACACCGACGCCAGACGTGAGAGTTTGAGCGCTCACGGCTCGGTTGAATACCAACGTCGTTGCAGCACCTGTTATCGTCACTCCTGGAGAAATGGTACTCGTGGCACCAGTGACGGTAAAGTTCTTCGCGCCACCTCCAAGGGTGAGGGTACCTGCCGTGAGGCTAAAATCTCCGCTCACAGTTATGTTACCGCCAGCACCGCTCGTTCCGCCATGATTAAGCGTTCCACCACTGATTGAGGCATTTCCAGTTATGCTCAGGGTGGCAGTGGTCACAGCAGCCGCGCTAAACGTTCCGCCCGTCTGAGTGTAGGCTCCATTGATGGTTATGGTGCCTGAAGTAGCCGTCGTCGAAATCGTTCCTGCGCCAATCGTGACATTGCCACCAGTGGTGACCGTCAAGGTGCCGGTCGTGCTCGCAAAGGTGATCGATCCGGCTCCCGTCTGACTGAGAGAACCTACACTCACATTCGTCCCCGTGCTATTGAACTGTATTACGGCACCCGAGACAGTCCGTGCATTCGATACAGAACCGGTTACAGTTGCCGCACCAGCGCCAAAAATTATGTCGCCTGTTCCAGCGCTGGCATCCAGCGAAACGTTTCCGTTTACGGTAATAGCCCCGGTCGCTCCGGCCGTGAAGTCAATGTTTCCGTTCGTACCGCCAGTATTAGCCGAGTTATTCTCCACGTTTTGGTTCGCAGCAACCGTGCCGACTGTCACTGTGCCCGCCGCACGCGCAGAGAACAAGATCGTTCCGTTCCCAGCCGTGCCCGCGAACGTGAAGCCATTTGAGCTATTCCTCACCCCGCCCGTAAAAGTCACATTGCCGCTTGTGTTGGCGAAGGTGATCCTCCCATTGCCAGTGAGTAGTCCTGCATCCGGCGCCGCACCAGTCAATGTGAATGTGCTGGCAGCTGAGTTCGTCAGCAGTCCAGTGATCGTTACTGCGTTCGTGGTACTACCAAATGTGATATTTCCCGAGGTGGCAAACCCACCAGTGGTGTTTCCACCCCCAGTCAGACTCGTGGTCCCCGCAAAGCTCACAGAGTTAGTGACGGAACCTCCTATTGAGACAACGCCATCTCCAAAATTTATGTTTGCAGCAGCGGAGATCTGCGCTGTGTTCGAGCTGTTACTCAGAGCTCCGGAATTGGAGACATTACCAGTCACGGTAATGTTCACGTTAAGAAACGTGATGACACCAGTTGAACTATTGGAAACGTTCCCACCAATTGTCATCGCGGAAGATACCGTAACTGTCTGAGCACCATTATTTGTCAGACTGCCGGTGATACCTGTTGCGCCGGTCGGTGTAGTAAGGGCAACTGTGCCCGAATTCACTGTCACATTGCCATCGATACCTAAAGGTCCGTTGATGGTCAATGTCCTGATCGTGGTTCCCGTATAGGAAACGGTAAGGTTCGGGAGTCTACCCGCACCAGGATTGAATGTGACGTTACCCCCTGACATAACGATATTCAGACCGCCGCTCCCAACTGCAGTGGAAGTGATATTTCCAACATTAGTATGAGTGACGGCACCACCAGCGTTCGCCAGCGTCAGAGTATTGGAACCTAGCGCCAGCACTCCGGCGGCATTGTCAACTGTCAGCGTACCGTTCACGGTGATATCTCTATTGACAGTGAACGTAAATGCGCCTGATCCCGTCAGATTGTTGAGTGCTGAGGTCGATGTGGGAAGCTCTGGTCCGATAGTCTTGCTGGCACCAGAGTACGTCACGTTCACCGTGCCCGCGAACGCTGGCGCTACATCGAGAACTCCAGCTGTTGCCGTCGTTCCATCGCGTACTATGCTGGCTCCGCTGTTAATGGTAATGTTGTTCGCGTTCGTCACAGCACCTGCGGTGAGCGTCAACGTGCCAGTACCTGCGAGCGTGAACGGGGCTGTAAATGTCGTGTTCGCCCCAATTGTTATGTTGGCAACCGCTGGCGAACCACCAGTTGAAGTGAAGGTCAGCGTCTTGGCGCCTGTGGCCAAATTGCCGTAGGCCACACCAGTGTATGCGACAGAAATCACGTCGCCGTTAACCGCTGCCGCAATCGCGTTCGCGATAGTCAGCTTTGGACCATTCACGCCGTCTCCTGCCGGTGTCGCCTGCAACCCGTTATAACCGTCTTGCCCAACTTGGTTATTCACGAAGTAGGTCGTCTGCGCGAATACCAAGCCGCTGAGTGCCAAGGTAAATACGAGCACCAGCCAGGCAAGTCTTACAAACGTTCTTGTATTCATTTAATCCTCCGAAAAGAGATGGTTTGATTAAACTACTACAACCCTTCCCTCCTTCCACGCAGACTCGCGAGGCAAAAGCACTCCCCGGGAGTCTCGCCGGCAGTGTCAACTCGAGTTGATTCCCTCCATAGCGTAGCTCCTTATGTTAGTGGTGATATTCGCGTGGATGATCGATGTCAATAGACTTGTAGGACTTGTGAAGCGTTTTGTGGGGAACGTTAAGGTTACAAAATGATAGATGGAGAGTCCCGTCGAACTCTCACCCGCAAATTCTCGCACTTAATCTACCACTTCGCGGTGCGGAAAAGTGACTCAAATTGTCGTCCAAATATAGGAACATTAACGGTAGTTGTCAAGCGTTTTTTCAAGGTACACCCTCGTTCGGCATTGTCTTTCAAGCACTTCCACCCTGGTCGGGGCGATGGAAACCTTCTTACCCAGAATGCCGCCGCAGGAGGATCCCTTGCAGGTGGGCTGCAAAATA
>Ga0194112_10004857_pt1 | contig 18283 bp, 13 predicted proteins | sample TA2MahC400mmetaG_FD_146191 | JGI IMG/M metagenome (GOLD analysis project Ga0194112, IMG submission 146191) | Freshwater microbial communities from Lake Tanganyika, Tanzania - TA2015016 Mahale Deep Cast 400m | ecosystem: Environmental > Aquatic > Freshwater > Lake | place: Tanzania: Lake... | reverse complement strand
GAGGTAAAATAGGTTGCTTATTATATTTGAGAAATTCTGTACGGTAGAAGCCAGAAAATACTGGTTTTACAGAATATTAATAGGGGGTGGTGAAACAAAGAAGACCTGATTAAAAAGGGATTGCGACGATGTATTCAGACACATATCTGCGATCAAATTCAGGGAAACAAAGAAGACCTGATTAAAAAGGGATTGCGACTCTTCTGTCCTTTTTCACCTCAGTTGGTAGCAGACAAGTGAAACAAAGAAGACCTGATTAAAAAGGGATTGCGACATCGCCCCAAGAAAGCTCATACAATTCCTTGGGGACGAAACAAAGAAGACCTGATTAAAAAGGGATTGCGACTCAAACATAGGGTTACCAGTTATAGCGAGAACATTCGAAACAAAGAAGACCTGATTAAAAAGGGATTGCGACAGAAGTAATCAAACATAGAGTTACCAGTTATTGCGAGGAAACAAAGAAGACCTGATTAAAAAGGGATTGCGACTTTAAAGGAGCACCTATACCACAGTGTGCACCCATGAAACAAAGAAGACCTGATTAAAAAGGGATTGCGACACAATACATCTCCGGGGTACCGCTGGGCAGTCTCCTGAAACAAAGAAGACCTGATTAAAAAGGGATTGCGACTCGTCCCCGATTTTGTGTGTTGTGTTGATGTCGCAGGAAACAAAGAAGACCTGATTAAAAAGGGATTGCGACCCTCGGTATAGACCCCCCTGTTAATAACTCAACCTGAGAAACAAAGAAGACCTGATTAAAAAGGGATTGCGACACCTGAGCCCCTACAGCGAGCCGTTTACGGTTTAAGAAACAAAGAAGACCTGATTAAAAAGGGATTGCGACCTTTCTGCAATTTGTTCTATTGTTTTAGTTCCTTCCGAAACAAAGAAGACCTGATTAAAAAGGGATTGCGACAACCAATCGAGTTCTTTCTCACACCGGGATTCTGAAACAAAGAAGACCTGATTAAAAAGGGATTGCGACGTCAAATCAAGATACAGTTCTGGGTCCCAAAGGAAACAAAGAAGACCTGATTAAAAAGGGATTGCGACAAAATAGAAGAAGAACTGAACCCAATACAAGACGAAGGAAACAAAGAAGACCTGATTAAAAAGGGATTGCGACTCCTATTCCTATTCTGTTGAAGTTGTTGTGTATTGCTTCGAAACAAAGAAGACCTGATTAAAAAGGGATTGCGACGAACCGCTATACTTAGCATCTAAGTCTCCTTTCGTGAGAAACAAAGAAGACCTGATTAAAAAGGGATTGCGACACAAGGATCGGTTGAAGAAGTCCGAGCTTTTTCGAAACAAAGAAGACCTGATTAAAAAGGGATTGCGACGACGAACAGTCCCCGCCTTTGTGTTATTCGGGTCCGAAACAAAGAAGACCTGATTAAAAAGGGATTGCGACGTTTTTTATATACCGACACCTTACTTCCCGCAGGGGAAACAAAGAAGACCTGATTAAAAAGGGATTGCGACACGAGCGTGAAAATCATCATATGGCGTCATCTTTGGAAACAAAGAAGACCTGATTAAAAAGGGATTGCGACACTTATAAAGATTGTTAATTGACATTTTAAACCTCCGAAACAAAGAAGACCTGATTAAAAAGGGATTGCGACGATGTCCTCGAAGATAAAATGAGAAAACTTAACTAACGAAACAAAGAAGACCTGATTAAAAAGGGATTGCGACACCTTACTTCCCGCAGGGCTTGCGCTGAAGATTAGAAACAAAGAAGACCTGATTAAAAAGGGATTGCGACTGAGAAAACTTAACTAACTAACACCACGGGGCCGAGAAACAAAGAAGACCTGATTAAAAAGGGATTGCGACAAGACTGGCACAGAAAAGCTGATATAATTGATGAGCCAAAGAAACAAAGAAGACCTGATTAAAAAGGGATTGCGACTTAAATCCCCAGTAGAGATACACAGAGCTTCCGAGAGAGTGGAAACAAAGAAGACCTGATTAAAAAGGGATTGCGACGTCTATACACAGGACGTATCTGTACCATACCGTACTTCGAAACAAAGAAGACCTGATTAAAAAGGGATTGCGACACTCTGTGGGAAGGTGTGTTTAAAAAAGTGTGCGTGAAACAAAGAAGACCTGATTAAAAAGGGATTGCGACGAGGGCGCTCCCGCCTGAGTGGGGATGAGCAGTGTAAGAAACAAAGAAGACCTGATTAAAAAGGGATTGCGACCTCTTATTTAGTGGTGTACTTGTTGTCATGTATTATGAAACAAAGAAGACCTGATTAAAAAGGGATTGCGACAATCCCCAGTAGAGATACACAGAGCTTCCGAGAGAGGAAACAAAGAAGACCTGATTAAAAAGGGATTGCGACCCTGTACCCCAAAGCGGACCAGAAGATATTGACCAGAAACAAAGAAGACCTGATTAAAAAGGGATTGCGACGCCTTGATATCACAACAACCCTACCATAGGAGGGAAACAAAGAAGACCTGATTAAAAAGGGATTGCGACTTTCTTGCAAGGTCGGCGCATTTGATGAGTAATTTTGCGAAACAAAGAAGACCTGATTAAAAAGGGATTGCGACGGAGACCGAAAAAGCAGACCAACGTGAAGAAGTAGAAACAAAGAAGACCTGATTAAAAAGGGATTGCGACGTATCGAGCCTATCCAATTTGAAGATAGACCCCGAAACAAAGAAGACCTGATTAAAAAGGGATTGCGACGCCTCAGTTCATCTATCGCCCTTGCATCATTGCCATTTGAAACAAAGAAGACCTGATTAAAAAGGGATTGCGACCGTTTTCATTATCCGGCCTTCAATCTGGAATAACGAAACAAAGAAGACCTGATTAAAAAGGGATTGCGACGCAAGATTAGACTCATCATTGTTCATCGAGTTTCCAGAAACAAAGAAGACCTGATTAAAAAGGGATTGCGACACGGAGACGCTCCTGGGCTCGCAAAGCTCCTAAGAAACAAAGAAGACCTGATTAAAAAGGGATTGCGACAGCTTCCTGATTGGCCATTGCAGCAGCTTTGTTTTGAAACAAAGAAGACCTGATTAAAAAGGGATTGCGACACCTCCGCGTCTGAGGCCCGGAGGGGCATGAAATTATGAAACAAAGAAGACCTGATTAAAAAGGGATTGCGACAGATCTGTGTCCCATTCTGGATGCTCATCAGGAGATGAAACAAAGAAGACCTGATTAAAAAGGGATTGCGACTTCCCTGTAGATTGTCTTACGGGCAGATCGATGAAACAAAGAAGACCTGATTAAAAAGGGATTGCGACTCTTTCTTTGAAACGCCTGCGCCAGCGATAAAGTGTCGAAACAAAGAAGACCTGATTAAAAAGGGATTGCGACACCGTGATTGAGGCAATTATCAACCCGACAGAAAAGAAACAAAGAAGACCTGATTAAAAAGGGATTGCGACTTACAGATATGATGCACGGTTGCCTGCTTTTCGGGGAAACAAAGAAGACCTGATTAAAAAGGGATTGCGACCGACTTCGGCACAACTTTCTGCAAGTTGTTCTATTGTGAAACAAAGAAGACCTGATTAAAAAGGGATTGCGACAAGGGTATCTATTAACTCTTTTAATTTCATCTTTTCGAAACAAAGAAGACCTGATTAAAAAGGGATTGCGACATCCCAACATCATATCACCTATATCAAGGTAGTGATAGGAAACAAAGAAGACCTGATTAAAAAGGGATTGCGACTCTATTGTTTTTGTACCTTCTTGACTCCAGTCAGGAGAAACAAAGAAGACCTGATTAAAAAGGGATTGCGACTGAGTAATTTTGCAAATGCTTTTTGATTTCTTTTTTTGGAAACAAAGAAGACCTGATTAAAAAGGGATTGCGACGAAGAAAGAGAGACCCAAGGTCTTTCTGTTGGTCTTACGAAACAAAGAAGACCTGATTAAAAAGGGATTGCGACTTATAGCGTTCCGAATCCCAATCCTCGAAACTAAGAAACAAAGAAGACCTGATTAAAAAGGGATTGCGACGTAAAGGCTCTGGGATACTTGATTTTTCTCTTAACGAAACAAAGAAGACCTGATTAAAAAGGGATTGCGACATTTCTGTTTTTTTATACAAACTATCAAGCCACGCTGAGAAACAAAGAAGACCTGATTAAAAAGGGATTGCGACACTTTTCATCACCAAATATCGCCTTAATTTGAAACAAAGAAGACCTGATTAAAAAGGGATTGCGACCTCATTTGTAAATTTATAGCGTTCCGAATCCCAATCCGAAACAAAGAAGACCTGATTAAAAAGGGATTGCGACAATGTCGTCTTTGATGCGTTTTAATAGTCTCCGTGCTGAAACAAAGAAGACCTGATTAAAAAGGGATTGCGACCCCTATGATTTTTTCTATTTTCATCTTTTTCCTCTGAAACAAAGAAGACCTGATTAAAAAGGGATTGCGACCATCAGAAAGAAAGGAGTATAAAAAAATAAGTTGAGGAAACAAAGAAGACCTGATTAAAAAGGGATTGCGACTCACACACAAAATACACATATATGCGAGTTATGTCGCAAGAAACAAAGAAGACCTGATTAAAAAGGGATTGCGACCTACCATATGTAGCCGCAACGAAAACCGCCCTGAATGAAACAAAGAAGACCTGATTAAAAAGGGATTGCGACCCAGAGAAATAATTGGCAATTCAAATGCGTTGTCGAAACAAAGAAGACCTGATTAAAAAGGGATTGCGACTCTTTCTACATCACCATACGATGCCGCCCATACGAAACAAAGAAGACCTGATTAAAAAGGGATTGCGACGGTCAAAAATGACCACTGGCCCTGTTACCGGACTGTGAAACAAAGAAGACCTGATTAAAAAGGGATTGCGACTTAGGCAATCGGGGCAAAGCCAGATATGTCTGAGTAGAAACAAAGAAGACCTGATTAAAAAGGGATTGCGACAGCGGCTGAAGCCGAAGTGAATTAGGGATTAGTGAATTAGTGATTTAGTAAAGCTGACTCACTAACTCACTTGTGTCTAACTCACTGCTTTAGCTGACCTGATTAAAAAGGGATTAATGTAGGCTTTTGCCGACTAATTGACCGTTTTCCATTCCTCTGTTAAGATTAAAATCATGCGTGAAAAACTGAACAACCTTCCCTCTCAACCTGGCATTTATCTATTTAAAAATAAAAAGGATCGAGTTATGTATGTAGGGAAGGCAAAGAACCTCAGGAATCGTCTGCGGAGTTACTTTCAAAAAACATCAAAGCTTGATGTCCGTAAGGCAGCCATGATAAGAGAGGTGAAGGATTTTTCTTATATTGTTACAGCAAATGAACTCGAAGCATTCGTACTTGAAGCAAATCTTATAAAACAATACAAACCAAGGTTTAATATAATCCTCAGGGATGATAAAAATTATCCCTACATAAAACTGACTGTAAATGAGCAGTGGCCAAGGCTTGAGGTGGTAAGGAGGATTAAGAAAGATGGTGCATTATACTTTGGTCCCTATGTGCCTGCAGGCTCGATGTGGGAAACCCTTGCTTTTATACGAAGAAACTTCCAGATAAGAGGTTGTCGTTATTCACTCGATGAACCATTGCGGCCATGCATCCAGCATCAGATTGGAAGATGCCCTGCACCATGTGCCGGGTACATAAACAGGAAAGACTATCTGAAGCTTGTTGAAGAGATAAAACTCTTCCTGAGAGGTGAGAAAAAAGAGCTGATTGAGGGACTCAAAAGAAAGATGACACAGCTTTCAGATGATTTGAGATTTGAGGAGGCTGCGAAGATCAGGGATAGGATTAAGGCACTCGAGAGGCCATGGGAATCACAAAAGGTAGTTGCGCCTGAACTCGGAGACATAGATGTAACAGGGTTTTATAGAGATGATAGTGTTGTATCATTTAAGGTCTTTTTCATTCGAAATGGGATGATGATCGGTTCAAAGGATTTTTTGATTAAAAATAGTAAAGATGTCTCTGACCGTGAATTACTCCACACATTTATTACACAGTTTTATTCAAAAGAGATTATCCCTCCATCCGAAATAATGGTACCTGTGATACCTGAGAAATCAAAATTGCTTGAAAAGTGGCTCAGGCAGCAAAAAGGAACAGGCATAAAAATATCTTCTCCAAAAACAGGAAAGAAAAAAGAACTTGTTGATATGGCATCAGAGAATGCATACCTCACCTATAGTGGCAAGAAAGAATCGAGGGTTGAGAGTCTATTACATGAGATTAAGGAAAGATTGCAGCTTAAGAAACTGTCTCGGGACATAGGTGCCTTTGATGTATCCACTATCTCAGGGAGTGAATCTGTTGGTGCGTTCGTCTGCTGGTCAGAGGGCGAGTTCAAGAAGGATATGTATAGAAGGCTTAAGATAAAGACCGTGCAGGGAGTTGATGACTATTCGATGATGGAAGAGGTCATCGGGAGAATCATAAAAAATCTCGAGGGAAAGTTGCCTGACCTCATTATTATTGATGGAGGGAAAGGACAGCTTGAAGTAGCGAAAAAAGTTATAGACAACAATGCTGCATTATTTCGTGAACTCCCCATGCTTGTTGCTATTGCGAAAAACCCTGACAGGGCATACCTCACCACATCCAAGGACCCAGTGTTCCTTGATGACGGAAGGCAATCATCTCTGCTCCTTAAAAAGATACGGGATGAAGTGCACAGATTCACTATCAGTTACCACAGGAAGTTAAGGGATAAAGAGCTCATAGAATCACCTCTTGAAAAGATTCCTGGCATAGGAAAGAAGAGAAGACTTGACCTTTTGAGGCATTTTGGTAGTATAGAAGCTATAAGAAATGCAACTATTGAAGAAATAGCAAAAATGAAAGGTTTCAATAAAAAGGTTGTTGAAAACCTTTTACATGAATTGAGGAGGGGATAATGATACACCTATTTTTATTAATTTTAGTTCTGTCACTCCCTGTTTATTCTGAAGCAGCATACAAGATATTTCTCAAAAACGGTTCTGTCATATCAGGAGTCAGCTCATTTGAGAAAAAGGCAGGGGAGGTCACTATTTATTTCGGCGGAGGCTCACTCGGGATATCTGAAAAAGATATTTTGAAGATTGAAGAGACCGCGGCGCCGGAAAGAGATTTCCGCTCACAAGAGGTACCCGAGAAACAAGAGAAACCAGAAGAAGCAGTTGTCCCAACTCAAAGACCTGATGCAGATAAAAGTGGCAGAGTGAGTGCATTACGATCTCAGTTAGAGTCCATAACTTCAGAGATAAAGACTACAGAAGAGGAGGAGGCCAGGATAACCACCTCAATAAATGAAAAGCGAGGCAAGAGATTTAAATATAACATTTATCAGTTACGACAGTTAGAAAAGGAGGTAGAGCCTCTCCAGCAAGAACTGTTCGCTATCCAGCAGAAAAAAGCAGAGCTCTTGCAACGTAAGGCCTCTATTGAAGGTGAACTTAAAGCACTGGAATAAAAGAAATGCAGCAGGCTATTGAAGCATATCTTAAAGAAATCTTTGGACCATCTGTCAGGCTCCTTGAATTCAAGCGTCTTGGTTCTGGTGTTCATGGAACCGGGTTTCTTATAGAGATTGAGACTGAGAAAGGCAGGAAGTCTTATGTTCTGAAAGACCTCGCTCCAGAAGGACTCGGCCACGACTATCCTTCTGATAGAGCAGCAGTCTTCCTCCTCGCACATGAGACGTATGGAAAACTTCCTAAACACGTAAAAGCAGTTGATGTTATCGCGCTCAAAGAGGATGGCTCAATGAAATCCATCGGCGGTGGAGTTGATTACTTTATGCTTATGGAAAGAGGAGAGGGCGAAAATTATTTTAATGACCTCGCTGCATTTTCTGAGAAGAATTCACTCGATGACAGGGATAGAGAGAAGATTGAGGCCATGACGTCATATCTTGCTGAGATACATACAGTCAAAAAAGACTCCAAAACTCTCTACTGGAGAAAGCTTAGAGATACCATAGGCCATGGAGAATGTTTGATGGGAGTGTTCGATACGTATCCTGATGGAACCCTGTCATATGAGGGGATGGCTGAAATAGAGAAAAAATCCATTGATTGGAAGTCCCTCCTCAAGCCGAAATACAAGAGGTTGTCTCAGATACATGGAGATTTTCATCCGGGCAATATATGGTTTACCTCCCCTTCACCCCCCCTTAACAAGGTGGGGGGGGTTACTCCGAACTCCGAACTCCAGACTGATATCGATTTTGTTTTGCTTGACAGAAGCAGAGGCCCATGGGGTGACCCTGCAGATGACATCACTGCACTCACCATCAATTACATATTCTTTTCTATAAAGCATCATGGCTCTGTGAGGGGACCTTATCTCGAGGGGCTTACATTATTTTTTGACAGATATGTCACCTTAACTGGTGATAATGAAATCTATGATGTTGTTGCACCGTTCTTTGCCTTCAGAGGTGCAGTCGTCGCAAACCCAATTTTTTACCCTGAGCTCACACCCGAACAGAGAAAGCTCATCTTTAAATTTGTCAATAATGTCCTTGATGATGAGAGATTCAGGATAGAAAAGGTTAATGATTATCTAACCTGAGAACCTTATATAATTCTCCCAGTAGAGTAAAAGCTCCCTTGTTGCCCTGAGGTCACCGACACAGTATTTTGCAATATCAAGGTATCTGCCTGCCTTGAAAAGCTCTTTCACCTCTAACCCTGTAATGCCACCTTCTTTAGGACTCTTTATCCCGAAGGTCTTGCACCACATATCAAGACTGAACCTTTTGCGTGAGGCACCATAAAAGGTGAGCTGATCGAGTAAGTCTATATGTGTCTCATTATATCTGGAAGGCATCAAATCCTTTTTCGGTTTTATCCTGTGAACAGCAGAGCGGATTAAAATAAAAGGACAGTCAAAACTCCTGCCATTAAAGGTAATAATTTGGTTGTAGCCCTTAATGACATCCCAGAATTTCTCGAGGATCTCTTTTTCTGTCCCAGCCTCATATCGCACATTGTCTTCTTCGAATGGAAGCAACAGGTCGCCTGATACCTGGTAAAATACAATGCCCTTTTGTATATCGGGATTGAGTAATCCTATTGTCACTATTTCAGCAGTAAGAGGATACAGGGAAAGACGATCCTTTATTTCTTCCTTTTCATCCTCTGTCTCTGCATACTTCAGGAGGTATTCTTGAGTTGTTGTATCAAGAGACTCAAAATCTCTTCCAACTGTCTCTATGTCAAGGATAACTCTGGACATTTTCTAAAAGATACCCGATTCATGATACATGATTCATGATAAAGTTTTTCTTATCTTGTATCTTGTATCCTGTATCCTGCATCCTGTATCCTGTATCTTGCATCCTGTATCCTGGTCATGACGCCTTTGGCAATTCCTTAAATATCTTCCATGTCTTAAGAAGGTCTATAGCCCTCTGAAGTTGAGCATCTTCTTTCTCCTCTACCTCTATAACTGCCACCTCCTCAGGTTCTTTTGGTTTCTCTTCTTCCTTTTCGTTTCTCAGATGCCTCTCGAGATCCTTCTCTCTGATTACAAGATGTTTCTTTTCTCCCTCTTTCACTTCGAGTTTCACAATGATATCAGGTGTGATCCCGGTAGACTGTATAGAAGTCCCTTTGGGTGTGTAATATCTCGCAGTAGTAAGCCTTAGGCCTGAACCATCACTGAGTGGGATTACTGTTTGTACTGATCCTTTTCCAAAGGTCTGGGTACCAAGGATGACCGCCGTATTCCAGTCTTTTAATGCACCCGCGACAATCTCTGAGGCACTTGCACTTCCCTGGTTTACCAGTACTACCGTCGGGAGAGTGAAACTATACTTCCCTCCTTCAGTGTAAAACTCTGTTCTCTCACCCGCTCTGTTCTTCATGTATACCACTAATTTACCCGGAGGCAATAATTGGCTCGAAACAGCAACTGCGCTATTGAGAAGTCCTCCTGGATTATTTCTCAGGTCAATGATAAGAGAATTTATTTTCTCCTGCGTCAGCTTTTCAATAGCATTCGATAGGTCCTCTGCTGTTTGCTCCTGGAACTGGCTTATTTTTATATACCCTATACCATTCTCGAGCAGCTTTGACTTCACACTCTTTATCTTTATTACCTCTCTAATTATTGTAAAATCCTTTGTCTCCTTCCATCCTTCTCTGAATATAGTTATGATGACAGAAGTCTTAGGCACTCCTCTCATCTTACTCACCGCCTCATGAAGGCTCATGTTTTTTGTAATCTCATTATTTACCTTTATGATTTTATCGCCAGCCTTTATTCCAGCCTTATAAGCTGGGGTATCCTCTATAGGAGCAATCACTGTCAGCGCACCATCTTTTATTCCTATCTGGATTCCGAGACCTCCAAACTCTCCCTTTGTTTCAACCTGCATCTCCTTGTACATTTCAGGTGTCATAAAACCTGAATGGGGGTCAAGGGAGTTCAGCATCCCCTTAATCGCACCATAGACGAGGTCCTTGGGTTTTATATCTTCTACATAGTTCTTCCTGACAAGGGACAGTGTTTCTGTAAAGACTTTGAGTTCCTCATATCCCTCCGCTGCTGCGCCCACGCTGGTTATAGACCATCTCCCGACGAGAATACCTGTAGACGCGATAATAAAAATAAGAACCACTATCAAGGTTATCTTTTTCTTGGTCATTTTGTTTTATCCTCCAAAATTTATCTCTTTCTCAGCCATTGTAATGGATCGAGGGCCTTACCTTTATATCGCACTTCAAAATAAAGGCCCGGCACATTCAGGATACCTGAATTCCCTACCCGTCCAATTGTCTGTCCAATAGTTATTATATCTCCTACCTTTGAAAAAATCTCTGAAAGGCTTCCATAGAGCGTGTGATACCCGGCTCCGTGGTTTACAATCACGAGTTGTCCATAGCCCTTGAACCACTCTGCAAAAACTACCTTGCCACTATGTACTGCTTTTGTAATGAGATCATTGTCTGTCTTTATGTATATGCCACTTCTGAATATAGATGTATTAAACTGTGGATCCTTTTGAGAACCGTACGGGATTGCCACTTTTCCGTCAACAGGCCAGGGAAGTTTCCCTTTAAGTACCGAGAAACCCTTTGCATGGTAGGTATCTATCTGCTCTGTCTCTTTTCTTATAATTTCAAGAATTCTTTTTGAAGACTCTTTTAACTCCTTCAACATCTTTGCATAAGAAGCTTCCTCTTTTCTTACAGATGCGAGTAACATTTCTTTTTCCTTCTTCTTTTCTACAAGGGCTTTTTCCTCATGCTTCACTTTCTCCTGATTTTTCTTGAGTTCCGCCTTGAGCACCATGAGCTGCTTCTCTTTCTCATGAAGGTCCTTCAGGTTGTCTTCATAGGTGTTCAGCACCTTGTGTTCATAGGTTGTAATATAGTGCAGGTATTTCCACCTTCTCATAAGTTGAGAGATGTCATCAGTACTCGAAAGTAACATCACGATGTCCCCGGAGTGTCTGTATTTCTGCATAGCCCTGAGTTTTCTCTTGATCCACTCCTTTCTCTTTTCGATATTACTTCTGGTAAGAGAAATCTCAGCCTCTACCTGTGATATCTTTGACTCTGTATTTGCGAGCTTCTTCCTGTATTTCCTGAGTTCAGCCTCTACTTGGCTTATTTCTCTATTGGCTTTTTCAATATCAGAAAGGATCGAACGTTCACGACTTTTTACCTTGTCAAGTTTTTCTTTGTGTGTCTTTATATCTTTCTGTATTTTCTGATATTCTTCTTCCGGTGAAGCAGCATAACAATATGACGCAAAGGGCAAGGAGCAAAGGGCAAGGAGCAAAGGACAAAAGGCTAAGAAATAAAGTGCGATATTCCTTATGCTCTTTGCTCTATGCTCTCTACTCTGTACTCCGCGCTCCATGCTTAGTATCTGATCCTACCGATTGCGATTGCAGCACCTGCTATCCCGAGGGAGAGCCCTATAGGGGGAAGAAGAAAAGATATATTAGCCGGGAAGATGAGTGCATTGAAGATGGGGATAGTATGACTGAGCCTGAAAATGACGATGTAATACACCAACAAAATACCTAAAAGACTTAAAAGACCCCCACTCAATCCGATAAAAGCACCTTCTATGATAAAGGGTGCTCTTATAAATCCTTTGGTGGCTCCGAGAAGCTTGTAGGTTTCTATTTCTTCTTTTTTTCTGTAAAAGAGTATCTTCACTGTGCTGTAGCAGACAAAGATCACACTTGCAGACATTATCATAATAAAGAGTATGCCGATAGTTTTCACACCGGTTTTAATAGAAGATATGGCGAATAAGAATTTTTCTCCGTATTCAACATCATCGACTCCTTTTGTCTCCCTTAATCTTGTTGAAAGTTGTTGTGCGGTCTCAGTACCCACTGCCTCTTTTTTAAGCTTTATCTCTATTGAATCAGGAAGGGGATTCTCTTCAAGGCCCTCAAGCACGTGATCTGTGCCCTTTAACATCGTTTTAAGTTCTTTCAGTGCCTGATCCTTTGGAATATACTTCACCGATTCTACCGCATGCTCTTTCTTGAGAGTATTCATTATGTTTTCTACTTCTCCTCCTGAAAGCTTATCTTTCAGATAAAGCATCATCGAAAATCTCTCAGGAAGCTTTTGGGTTGCAACATCAACATTGTAGACAGACAGAACGGTAAGTGCAGTAATAAGGAGACTTGCTGCGATTGCCAAAATGGAAAGAAGATTTATCCACTTTTCATGTAATATGCTCCTGAGTGCGAGCCTGAATGCGAAGGTGGCCATTTAACCACGTTCCTCACTGACAAGGTTGCCGTTGTCCAGTTTGAGTACCCTTCTCCCTGTATCCCGGAAAAGTTCTCTGTTATGTGTTGCAATAATGATTGTGGTGCCGGTTGCGTTAATATTTTTAAATGTCCTCATGATACCTGCTGATGTATCAGGGTCAACATTACCTGTTGGCTCATCAGCAAGAAGAACTGTAGGTTCAGAAACAATTGCCCTTGCGATCACAACCCTCTGTTGCTCTCCACCGGATAAGGTATCCGGGTAATAATCTGCCTTATGCCTCAGATTTACTGTTTTAAGTGCATCGAATACCCGCGTCTTCACATCTTTATCATTTATTCCTCTTATCCTGAGAGCAAGTGCAATATTCTCAAATACATTCCTGTTATTCAGGAGCCTGAAATCCTGGAACACAAACCCGATCTTTCGTCTTAATAAGGGTATTTCTGATTCTTTCAGTGTATTGAGTTCCCGACTATCTATTGAAATAGTCCCTTCATCAGGTTTCTCTGAAAGATATATTAACTTGAGCAGCGTTGTTTTCCCTGACCCACTTAGCCCTGTGATAAATGCCATCTCCCCTTTTTCGATGGAAAAGGTTATATTCCTTAAGGCTGTCTGAGTATCATAGTGTTTTGATACGTTCTCGAAGTTTATCATACGTTTAGTAACAAGTAACGAGTTAATAAAACAATAAAGAATATTTTATGTTCTTTACCTATACCTTTTAACTTGTTACTTCTCATTTCTTTAGTGCCTCTTTGACTGTTTCCACAATATCATCTGCAGTAAGGCCATAAAGTTTTAATAATTCCTCTGGCTTTCCAGAACAACCAAACGAGTCCTTTATCCCGATCCTTCTCACCTGAACAAGAAAGTTTTCAGATAGAAATTCGCTTACCGCACTTCCCAGACCACCTATAATCGAATGCTCTTCGGCTGTGACAATGAGCCTGCATGACCTGGCAGCGTTGAGTAACGTCCCGGTATCGAGAGGTTTTACAGTAGACATATTGATTACGCCAGCATCTATGCCAGAATCGTTAAGAATTCTTGCAGCCTCAATCGCAATGGATACCATAATCCCCATCGCCACTATATTTGCATCCCTGCCTATATGAAATGGATAAGCCTTTCCTATCTTAAATTCATACTCAGCAGGCATCACTGCGGGAACTTTAGCCCTCCCGAGCCTCACATACACAGGACCATAAAAATCTGCGATCGCATTTATAACCTGCATTGTCTCATAACCATCAGAAGGGACAATGACAGTCATATTCGGGAGAACCCTCATAAGTGCAATATCCTCTGTTGATTGATGTGATGCACCGTCTTCTCCAACAGTAATACCACCATGACTTGCAATAAGTTTCACATTGAGATTCGAGTAACACACTGTCTGTCTTATTTGCTCCCACGCCCTTCCTGTCTCAAAGACCGCAAAGGTCGATGCAAAGGGAATTTTTCCTGAAAGTGCCAGTCCGCTTGCAGTGCCAATCATATCCTGTTCAGCGATCCCAATATTGTAGAAACGGTCAGGAAATGCCTTTGCAAACTTCCCTGTCTTTGTCGAGCCTGAGAGATCTGCATCAAGGACTACAATGTTATCTCTCTTTTTACCAAGTTCAAGAAGTGTCTCTCCATAGGCATCTCTTGTTGCCATTGATTTCCCGACTATGCTCTGCCGTCCTTCTCTTGTATCCTTGACTATTTCACCCATTGCCATCAAGTTCCTTCAATGCCATTTCAAGTTCATCACGAGTAGGTGCGATCCCATGATACTCAACTTTACCTTCAAAAAAAGAAACACCTTTCCCTTTAACCGTGTGGGCGAGGATTACGCTTGGCCTTCCTTTGACTGTTTCTGCCTCATCAAAGGCATTGAGTATTGCTTCCATATCATGACCATCAATATCAATCACATTCCATCCAAAGGCGCTCCATTTAGAGGCAACAGGCTCTATAGCCTTCACTTTTGATACAGGGCCATCTATCTGGAGGCCGTTGAGGTCTATTATTGCACATACGTTGTCAAGCTTGTAATGTGCTGCGGTCATTGCAGCCTCCCAGACCTGACCTTCTTGTGTTTCACCATCGCCTAAAAGACAATATACCCTTGAATTGAGATTGTCTATTTTCAGTCCAATCGCAATTCCATTTGAAACAGAGAGCCCCTGTCCAAGAGAACCGGTTGAGATCTCAACACCCGGAAGGGTTTTTGAACAAGGATGGCCCTGAAGAGGACTGCCTATTTTACGAAGTGTCTTAAGCAGCAAGGTATCGAAATAACCTGTCAGAGCTAACACAACATAAAGCAACGGCGCTGCATGTCCTTTTGACAGGATAAATCTGTCTCTTTCTCTCCAGTTTGGGACATCCGGTCTGTGACGCATCTTGTAAAAATAAAGTGCGGTCACCACATCAGCTGCTGAAAGTGAACCCCCTGTATGGCCTGAGCCTGCTTCCGTGAGCATCTTTAGTATCTCAATCCTTACCCTCTTTGCCTGTTGTTTCAGAAAGGCAGTGTCTCTCTTGTCCATTTACTAATGAGCTCCTGCTTTTTTAGTATCTTCAGGTTTTTCTGCGCTCGTATATTTTCCTGAGAGTAGTTCTTTTATCATACTTCTGTGTTGTTCTTTCATCAGCTTTCCGACTTTCTCTTTATAATCAGACCTCTCCAAAATATGTGCGTAGCTGGTCTTTTTGGATGCGAGGATTGCACCCTGCGAATAGAGAAGTGTCACCACTACAGGATTCTTTATTCCGTTATCCTCTGTCTGGATGTGGTATGTTGTCCCTTTGTATGATATGTTGGTATTGTATCCACCAAGCATTTTCTTAATTGTCTCAATAGTTTTTAGACTATTTTTAATTATATATACCACGGGCAAAAAAAGGAAGAGGGCGAGTTGTGCGCGTGATGTCTATCAATCGTGATGTCAATCAATAATGAGGGTAGAAAGAATTTGAATCACAAAGGTATAATGCCTTTAATGGTATAATGCCTTTAATGGAAAGCTCTCGTTATTTAAATGAACTCTTAAAATGCATTCGTTGCGGAAGCTGCAAGGCCTTTTGTCCAACGTATGATGAAGACATGACCGAGGCAATGGGTGCAAGGGGAAGGCTTGCACTTCTCTGGGGATTCTCTACAGGACAGCTGAAGCCATCAGCTGTCCTCAATGACCGCATATTTAGTTGTATATTGTGTGGTGCATGCTCAGGATTGTGCCCACTTGAAATTGATATAAAAGAGCTTATACACCTTGGCAGAAGTCTTTTAAAGGGTTCAGATGTAAAAAGGCGATATCTTCGTCTCCTCACAAAATTTTCTTCAAAAAGGTCTGAACTCAGCTTCAATCTCCTCAAGATAGCCCAGCATATGTTATTTCCCTATCTTTTGAAAAAGGGTATCCTCCCGTTTCATATTGAACTTCCTGAACATCACCTAAGAGATAGAGTTCAAATATTCACCGTATCGAAAAAGAGAGGCAGGGTTGCAGTTTTTACAGGGTGTACAGTGAATTTTCTTTATCCACATTTAGGGGAATCACTTATTAATGTATTACAAAAGCTCAATTATGAGGTTATCTTGCCAGTTGGTGAGGTATGCTGTGGTGCGCCCCTGAGAACACTCGGCCTTGAAAAAGAGGCGATTGAACTTGCAAAAAAGAACTTCAGAATATTCAGTAAGCTGAATGTTGATGCAATACTGAGTCTCTGTCCCACATGTACACTTACTCTCAAAGAAGAATATCCAAAGCTCATCGGTGAAGGCATTGAAAGGGCAATGGACATATCACGCTTTCTTATAAATAAAATAGATTCACCTCTTCCATCTCTCGCTTCCCAATCTGTGACTGCAACCTACCATGACCCGTGCCACCTTAGTTACGGGTTGGGTATTAAAAAAGAGCCGAGGGAAATCTTAAAAAACATTGGCATCAATTTAATAGAGGCTGAGGAAGAGCGATGCTGTGGATTCGGAGGCATTTTTAGTCTTTCTTTCAAAGAGCTCTCACAGGGACTTCTCGAAAAATGCATCGGAAACTATACTAAAACAGGAGCAGAGATAATTATCACTGCATGCCCAGGCTGCATGATACAGCTCACAAAAGAGATGAAAAATAAGCCAGTGTTACATTTAATAGAGGCTGTAGAAGAGGCATATAGCAGCAGCAATGAGTAACTAATTTATAGTATAATGCTATCAGCGTAAAAGACTCTTGATGATTTTTCAGATTTCCACTTTATAAAGAACTGACGAGGAGGATTTATGAAATTTTTCATTGACACTGCAAATATTGATGAAATCAAAAGGGCCTGGGAACTTGGTGTGATAGATGGGGTCACCACAAATCCGTCTCTTATATCAAAGGAGGGGAGAGAGCCGATTACATTACTCAGGGAAATCTGCAGCATTGTCAATGGCCCTGTGAGTGCTGAAGCAGTCACCCTGACTGCAGATGAGATGGTCAAAGAAGCAGAGTCCCTTTCAAAAATCCATGAAAATATTGTGGTAAAAATCCCGATGACTGAGGAAGGGCTCAGAGCAGTAAGAAGATTATCAGGCATAGGGATCAAGACAAACGTGACTCTTGTTTTTTCTCCAAGTCAGGCTCTTCTTGCTGCGAAAGCTGGTGCTACGTATGTGAGTCCCTTTGTTGGGAGACTTGATGATATAAGCCATTTTGGAATGGGAATTGTCAGTGAAATATTAGAGATTTATGAAAACTACATCTTTGATACCGAAGTAATCGTTGCGAGTGTGAGGAATCCGCTCCATGTAGTAGAGGCTGCAAAGATGGGAGCTCATATCGCAACCATCCCTTATTCTGTTATACTACAGTTAATAAAACACCCGCTTACAGATGTAGGCATTGAAAAGTTCTTGAAGGACTGGGAAAAAGTACCAAAAAAAGAAAAATAGTGAAGAAAGATATTTGGCAGAAGATAACCCCTTCGCTCATTCTCGACCCCGATGAATATCGGGGACTCCGAGGTGAATTCTGTTGAAGACAGAATTCAAAGCCGCTCAAGGGTTACCTTCTGCCAAATAAAAATATAGGTTTATAAATTAGAGTTTCGTTATCAAAAATAGTTTGAGGAGAAAAAATGCCAATATATGAATATAAATGCACTATCTGCGGTGAGGACTTCGAGAAACTTGTTTTTGGAAATCAGGAAGTGAGTTGTCCTCAATGTAGCTCTCAAGAGATAAAAAAGAAGTTTTCTGTTTTTTGTGCCACTGGCACTCAAAAACCCCTTGCTGGTACAGGAGCAGCCTGCACCTCCTGCAGTAAAACCTCGTGCAGTTCATGCGGCTAAGACAATATCAATTCTCCCATACCCTAAGATGAAAGCAGGGTTTTATCAATTTGCACCTGACTTTGGCAACAAAGACGGAAACCTGAAAAAGGCCCTGTCTGCAGTAAAAGATGCTGATGTAGACCTTCTCGTTCTTCCAGAGTTTTTTGCTACAGGGTATCAGTTTGTCTCAAAAGATGAGGTAGCAGAGCTCTCAGAGCAGATACCAGAGGGACACACA
>Ga0194112_10004853_pt1 | contig 18301 bp, 20 predicted proteins | sample TA2MahC400mmetaG_FD_146191 | JGI IMG/M metagenome (GOLD analysis project Ga0194112, IMG submission 146191) | Freshwater microbial communities from Lake Tanganyika, Tanzania - TA2015016 Mahale Deep Cast 400m | ecosystem: Environmental > Aquatic > Freshwater > Lake | place: Tanzania: Lake... | reverse complement strand
GTCCCAGCGCGATGGCGCGCGTCGTGGTGGCTTGCGCTGGCGATAGCGTGGTGGCCCAGATCCAGCCGGAAGTTTCCAGGCGGGCTTCCCCGCTCAACTGGCAGCGCACGGTGTAGGATTCCAGGGAGCGGATCACCCGTACGGGGGCCTGGACCTGGGGCCAGGAAACCAGATCGGGGAAGTCCCACCAGCGGCAGGTACGGGAGCGGTACTCGCCAGCCTGCGGGGCGACCCGGTCGAACAAGCCGGAGGCGTCCTGATAGAGGTTGCGCCGCTCGTCTTTGAGCACGACCAGAGCGTGTTTGCGGCGTTCCAGCAGGAAGTTGAAGAACGGGGCGGTGGCGTAGAGTCCATCGGCCAGGACCACATCGAAAGCGCGGGGATAGCGGGGCAGTACGCGCCGCAGCAGCCGCAGGGCGGCAGTCACTTCGTCTTCCCCAGGGCGTTGGGGTTCCAGGCCCAGCAGCAGACGAACCGGGGGGCGGGAAGGGCGTGAGGCCGACAGCAACAGCAGCGTCACCTGGCGGTGGTAGTACTGGATGCGGTCCCCTAGGCGCGTGTGGATGGTGCGTTGCAGACACCCGGGGCAGCACCGGCGGTAGCTGGAGTGGCTCTCATGCCCATCCAGGACCGCCACCGCCAGGCCAGTTAGGTCCGGCAAGGCCTTGTTGCGCTTGAGCCGTTCGTAGACGTGGTGGATGCCTTGGCGCAGCCCGTCGAGGTCGAGGGCGGCATGGATGTTGGCAATGGTGTCAACACTGCATAGGGGCTGCTTCAACCAGCGCCGCCAGAAGCGGGCCCCGGCGACGGTCTCCAAGGCGTTGAGGCTTCCCAGGCGCGCCCAGAACATGGCCACAGAGACCTGCACGGCCAGCGCCGTGGGAACGCGCGGCTGCAAGCGCCGGTCCGTGAGGGCGGCGACGATCTGCTCGGTGAACTGAAAGAGCTTGTCCGCATAGCGGACCAGTCGTTGTAGAACGGCGCTATTACTTCCTTTCGCGCAGACGTTTCCACTCCAGCTCGGAGACTTCTTCAATGAGTCGCTGCATCTGGTGGTAATCGGCGACCGCTTGCCGGACGCGTGCCTCCCAGGAGGGGGGGACGCAGATCTGCCGCAGTTTCCCGTGGTGGCTCTGGACCAGGTACAGGGAGGTATGCCCCTGGTGCTGGGTGACGCAGCGGCAGGTGGGCTTTCCGCAGCGGCGGGTGCGGAGCGACAAGTTTCCGCGCAGCAACCACTGCGTGCTGGCCAGTTGGGCAAGGCGGGAGCGGAAGCTACGTTCTGCGTCCGAGAGGGAGGCGCGGTTCATGGGGGCTCCTGTCTGATATATATACTATATCTCAGAGGAAGGAGTCCATCAAGACCCAAACGCGAATAGGAATCTGCTCGGTGCGAGGACCGCCTAGCGGGACTTTACTGCGGGGAGCAGGACGGGGCAGCGGGGTGCGTGGATAAGTCCGTGCGGTAGAAGCGTTTGGACGCGCCAGCCCCCCAGCCTTCTGGCATTACCCTGTCTGAATCATTTTCCTGTGAAAATATGGCCCATGGTATTGGCATCAGCGAGCAACTGGTGTATTCTGGTATTACCCTATATGGCTGCTCTTATCGCCAAGAAGAAAGGCCACCAGCTCTACTACTACGTGGTCACATCCGCCCGGGTGGAGGGCAAGCCCCGCATCGTGCAGCAAACCTACTTGGGCACGGCGGAACGCTTGGCCGCCTTGGTCAAGGACCGTGCCGCCCCAGTGCCGCTATCGGCTACTGCCATGGAGTTCGGTTTGCCGGGCGCCCTGTGGCTGGCCGCCCAGCAGTCGGGCACCTGGGAGGTACTGGCCTCGCTGTGGCCACCGCCACGCTCCGGCCCCTGCCCGGCCCACTACCTGCTGTTGGCGGCCATCCACCGCATCGGCTGCCCCGGCCCCAAGACCGAGGTGGCGGACTGGTATCGCCGCAGCATTCTGCACCCCCTGTGGGGCTTTCCTCCGGAGCGCTTCACCTCCCAGGCCTTCTGGGACTGCTTCGATCAGATTCGCACCGGGGAAGGCCCCGACGACGAACTGGAGGCGGCGCAATCGCGCTTGCTGGGGGCCTGGCAGAGCCGGCAACTGGTCAGCCAGCGGTTGCTGGCCTACGACACCACCAACTTCTACACCTGCATCGCCAGCCCCAACACCCGCACGCAGCTGGCCCAGCGGGGACACAACAAACAGGGTCGGCATAACCTGCGGCAGGTGGGCTTGAGCTACGTGCTGGATGGGGAGCATGGCCTCAGCCTGTGCCATCACGTTTATCCGGGCAACGTGAATGATTGTGAGGAGCTACCCGCGGCCTTGGCGCGCATGGTCCGCCTGCTGGACCAACACGGCATGGCTCGGGGCAGCGTGACGCTGGGGTTGGACAAAGGATCGGCGGCCCTGGCCAACACGCTGGAGTTGGAGCAGGCCGGGCTGGGCTGGATCACCGCCCTGCCTTGGAACCAGGCGCCGGTGGAGTTGCGCGAGCGCAGCGCCGAGGAACTGGCGCCGCTGAACAGCGCGCAACCAGGCGTACGCGCAGCCGCCCAGCGATGCGTGGTGCACGGCCAAGAGTACCGGTGTGTGGTGAAATACTCGGCGCCCTTGGCGGCCGAGCAACTGCACAGCCTGACCACCTCGGTCAGCAAAGCCCTGCAAGCCATCCAGCGGCTGTCGCAGGAACTGGCCAAGCCCGGGGCCCGCTTCACTGAGTCCGGGATTCGTCACAAGATCAGCCGCTGGTTGTCGGCGGCCTTTGTGGCGGAGTTGGTGCGCTATGAACTGCAACTGCGCGATGGCCGCTGGCACTTGCAGTTTGACTTCGACCACACCGCCTTTGAGCGGCTGCTCAAGCACCGGCTGGGCCGCACCGTGCTGTTGACCAACCGGCTGGACTGGACTGCCGAGCAGGTGGTGAGGGGCTACTCGGGCCAGCAGCAGGTCGAGCAGGTCTTCCGGGGCCTCCAGGACGGGCACTGGCTGGGCTGGGGCCCGATGTATCACTGGACCGACAGCAAGATCCGCATCCACGCCTTCTACTGCATGTTGGGAATCTCGCTGCTGCAATACCTCCACCGCCAGGCGCAGGCGGCTTGGCCCGGCCTGTCTCTGGAGCAGTTGCGGGAGGAACTCGCCCAAATCCAGCAGTTCACGCTGCTGTATCCACCGCAGGGCCAGAAGGGTCCCCCTCGGGTGGCCACCGTGCTGTCCAAACAGACCCTGCCCCAGCAGAGCTTGGCGGAGGCGCTGGGCCTGAATCAACTGCGTAGTACCCCACCTCGGTAATACGTCAGACTGTCCACAACCTGCTCGGATCGCAGCCACTTACCCGTGTGCGATCCGAACCCGCGGTAAAGTCCCGCTAGCGAATCCCCTGAAACGTCAGGGCCTTGGTTCAGCTACAGAAGTCGGTTTCGGAATCGCTGGGCAGTCCCAGCATAGCGTGCGAGGCTCCTGGCAAACCGGGCGCCGGGGCCGAGAACCGGCCTCGTCCTCAGCCGCGGCGGATCTTGTCCAGCAAGTCCCTTACGAAGGCCAGGTTGCGCCGCATGTCGTTCTCCACGGACCCCGACGGCGACGAGGTCTCCAGGTCGGCGAAGCCCTCGTAGCCAATGTCCGCGATGGCGCGCATGACCGCCGGGAAGTCGATCTTGCCCTCGCCCATGTAGCCCCGGTCCTTCAAGTGGATCTGGCAGATGCGCGACTTGCCCAGCCAGCGGATCTCCTGGACCGGGTCAAAGCCGGCATTCGTGGAGTTGCCGACATCGTAGAAGACCTGGACGGCCTTGGAGCGCGAGCGCTCCATGATGCGGACGTTGTCCTCGGCCGAGATGGTGTTCTCGAGGCCCAACAGGACCCCGGCCTTCTCGGCCTCCTTGCCCAGCTCCCGGAGGATGTCGCCCACGTAGTCCATCTCTTCGCGGGTTTGCAGGGCGCCCTTGCCGAAGAAGGGCATCAGCATCACGTCGGTGTTGAGCTTCCGGGTAGCGGGAATGGCATCGGCCAGCCACTTCCGCCCCAGCGGGTCGCTCTTGAGGTAGTTGACGTGCAAGATGTCCAGACAGGTGCTGGCCACCGGCAAGGCGTGCTGCTGGCAGGCGGCCCGGTACTGGGCCTGAAGGTCGGGGTTGTCCAGCGGCAGCTTGCCGTCCACCGGCTTGCGGCCCAGGCTGACTTCGAGGCCCTCGAATCCGAGGCTCTTGGCGAAGGCCACCGCCTCGAGCTTGCCCGACATCCGCAAGTTCCAGTCGGTGACTCCGATCTTGAGCTTCTCCAGTTTCTTCTGGGCCAGCAGGCTGGCCGCCGGGCTGAGGCCGGCCGCCAGCAAGACTCTGCGTGAAATGGTCATAGCAACTCCTTACGAGCTTCTCTACTGGGGTATCTCCGCCAGGGGGATCTCCACGTGCTTGATGCGCCGGCGGTTCCAGGTGTAGGTGATGTGCGCGTTGCCGCCGGAGGCCTGAATCACGGCCGGGTAAGAGAACTCGCCCGGCTCGCTTTCCAAGGTGAGGAACATGTTCCAGGTTTCGCCGTCGCGGGAGACGGCCACGTTCAAGGGGCTGCGGCCCTTCTCGGTGTGGTTGTAGACGAGCAGGATGCGCCCGTCGCGCAAGGCCACCGCGTCGATGCCGCTGTTGGAGTGCGGCAGCGAAGTGGGCCGCGCCGGGGTCCAGGTGCGTCCGCCATCGGTCGAGTCGGCGTAGCATATCTTGCCGATGCGCTGGGTAGCGCGCACGAACATGCGCAGGCGCCCCTTCCGCAGGGGCACGACGGCGGGCTGAATGACGCCGTGCGGCTCACCGGGAACCACTATGGGACCGTGCCGGGTCCAGGTGCGCCCGTGATCGGTGCTGCGCTCGACCCAGCAGGTCCACGCGCGGTAGCTCTCCACGGAGGTTCCGCTCACGATCACGCCGTCAGGCAGCAGCAGCGGCTTGTTCTTGATGGGACCATAGAGGCCCGCGGGCAAGTGCTCGATCTCCGACCAGGTGGCGCCGCCGTCGCGGCTGGAGCGCCGGCCGGCGGTCCAGCTCATGGGATTGGGCCCGAACTTGTAGTACAGCCACAGGGTGCGGTCGCGGCTCCAGAACAGCACCGGGTTGTAGCAGGCGATGTTGGGCTCGCGCGCCAGTTCGAGGGGCGCCGACCACTGGCCGCCGGACTTGCGCGCGCCCCACACGGCGACGTCGGGACGGCCCTCGGCGGCGCCGCCGAACCAGGCGGCCAGCAGTTCGCCGGGCCGGGCCTCAACCAGGGTGGAAGCGTGGCAGGAGGGGAAGGGCGCCTGCTCGAAGATGAACTCCCCGGGGGCAGCCGCTCCCGTCATGGTCGAGAGCATCAGGCCCAGCACCGCCAATCGAATCCGCATATCGAGACCAAGGCCATTATACGAGCGCGCGGGGGTCAGAGGCCAGCGGCGGCCAAGCGGGGATTGGAATCCGGGGATTGCGGCGGCCGCTTCCTGCTACAATGGCAGCTTCAACCTCCAAGGAGGATCCCGGATGGGGTGCGTTGAGGCGGTGCTGCGAGGCGTGAGCTACTTGTTTCATCTGGCACTAGGGCTGGTCCTGGCGGGGCTGGCGGTAGTGGCGCTGTTGGGCCCGGAAGCCACCTTCAGCCTGGGAATCCTGCCCTGGCAGGGCGAGAAGCTGGCCTGGATCCTGCTGGCGGCGGGAGCAGTGGCGGCGGTGTCCGTGTACCTGGCGATACGGCGCGTTCTGCGGATCCTGTTGCTGCTGTGGAGCCTGACCGTGCTGGTGGCGCTGGCCTATGGCTGCTTCCTGAGCCGGTTCCATTTCGGCCGCGAGGATCCCGCCATGGCCCTCCTGCTAACGGGCGGGGCGGCCGTAGCCACGCTGGGAAGCTGGCGGGTGTTCCGTCACCGCGCGCGGCCGGCGCTGCCTGTGGTGAGCGACCGCTTCGGGAACGGCTGAGTTGAAACGCGCCGGCTCGCGGTCGCGTCTGAACAAGCGGATGAGACACCTGATCGCGCTGCTCGGAATCGCCGGAGCGCTATGCGCTCAGAGCTACTCCTACTACCCGCGGCACAACTTCACCTTCGGCGCCGGGGCCTCCAGCCCCAGGGCCGAGTTGCGCGGGCTGCTCGTGGACCGGCCGGGGATCTCGGTGGCCTACGGCTACCGCCTGGCGAACTACTTCCAGGCGGATCTGGGCGTGGACACCGTGTTCGGGGCCGGGCAGATTCGTGACTACATCGAGACTCCGCTGGGGCCCAGCCGCATCCGGGACTACCAGTTCTTCCTCCCGCTGGGAGGCCGCGGCATCATCCCCTTGGCCCGGGGGCGTCTGCTGATCTCGGGCGGAGTCGGGGGCGCCTACATCCGTTACACCGAGCTGCTGCGCCAGCTCAGCGACTATGTCCGCCTCGACTGCCCGGAGTGCAACGCCCGTAGCGGCTGGGGCTACTACTCGCTGGTCAGTGTCGAGGTCTTCGTCGATCGCGGCCGCCACTTGCGCCTGGGCGTGACTTCCAAGATCTACCGCGCCCACACCGAGGGCGACCGGCTCGGCCCGGTGCCCGGCGTGCGCACGCGCGACCACTGGGTCCACACCTTCGGCCAGGTGGGCTTCAGCTTCTAGGTGCGGGCTGCACCAGCGGCGCGCCTATGCGGCGCAGGGGCGGGCAGGCGCGCGCGCTCACTTCACTTCCGGGCTGGCGGCGGTGGCGGGCTCCGGCCCCCAGTTCTCACGCATGACCATGGACTCGTCGGAGAAGAAGCTGCGCCGGCCGTCCGTGTTGTAGACGTTGGGAACAGCGGTTATGGTGTAGCCGTCGGCGCGCCCGGTCATCTCGAACTTGTAGCCGCCCTTCAACCCCAGGGCCAGATCGGAGGTGATCAGCCCGGCGGCGTTGGGGGTGGAGCGGTTGTCCGGAGAGGGACCCAACTGCGCCAGCGAGATGGCGAACTTGCCGAAATCCGACCGGTACATGGCCTGCGCTTCGTGCAGATGCTTGATCTGGGTCACCGCGGCTGTCTCACGGCTCTTCATGAGGAACTTGGGCAGGCTGAAGGTGGCCGCGGTGGCGATGATCATGATGACGGTAATGACGATGAGCAGCTCAATGAGCGTAAAGCCCCGCCGCTTCCGGCTGCGACCCGTGTCCTGCATCGCTCCAGTCTCCTTGGGGTTCTCTTCTCTCTAGCGTATACCACTGCAAAGCTGGTTAGGCACAAGCTGAAGCTTGTGCTACGTGGGGCATGCATCAGCTTGCCCGCGGGCTTTTTCCGCGCTCCCTTAGGTGTGACGAGTGAGCCAGGCTAGGCGTGGAGGAAGCCGGGGCCTTTTACCAGCCCGTCCAGGCGGCGCAGGCGCTCCAGCAAGGGGGCCAGCAGATCCAGGCGCAGAGCGTTGGGGCCGTCCGAGAGCGCGCGCTCGGGGGCCTCGTGAACTTCGATGAACAGCGCGTCAATGCCCACCGCCACGCCGGCCCGCGCCAGCGGCTCGATGAACTCGGCCTGGCCCCCGGAGGCCGTGCCGCCCGCGCCCGGCAATTGCACGCTGTGCGTGGCGTCCAACACCACCGGATACCCCCATCCCCGCAGGATGACCAGCCCGCGCATGTCCACCACCAGGTTGCGGTAGCCGAACGACGTGCCGCGCTCGGTGAGCAGGATGCGCGAGTTCCCGGTCGAAGCAACTTTCTCCGCCGCCAGGTGAAAGTCCTCCGGCGCCACGAACTGGCCTTTCTTGATGTTCACGATGCGCCCGGTGCGCCCGGCCTCGACCAGCAGGTCGGTCTGGCGGCACAGGAAGGCGGGGATCTGGAGGATGTCGGCCACCTCGGCGGCCGGCACGGCCTGCGCGGGCTCGTGTATGTCGGTGAGGATGGCGTAGCCTTCCGCCTTCAGACCAGCCAGGACGCGGAGACCCTCCCGCAAGCCCGGCCCCCGGTAGCCGGACAGGCTGCTGCGGTTGGCCTTGTCGAAAGAAGCTTTGAAGACGAACGGCCCGGCCACGCGTGCGATCTCGCGCGCCAGGAAATGGACGTGCTCCTCGCTCTCGATGACGCACGGCCCGGCAATCAGCGCCAGCGGAGCGCCGCCGCCGAAGAGGATTCTCTCGCCGCGCGGGGTCGTCAGCTCGACGCTCATGTGCTTACGTGCGCCGCGGCCGGCTGCTCCGCCACTGAGCCCGCCGCCCGCACCGTTCCGGCGGCGCGCGCCAGCCGCTTCTGGCGGTGCTCGTGGGCCGCCCCGATGAAGGCGCGGAACAGCGGATGCGGCTCCAGAGGCTTGGACTTGAACTCGGGGTGGAACTGGCAGCCCAGGAACCAGGGGTGGCCGGGCAGCTCGCAGACCTCGACGTAAGTGCCGTCGGGCGTCTGGCCCGCCAGGCGCAGGCCCTTCGCGGTCAGCACGGCTTCGTGCTCGCGGTTGAACTCGTAGCGGTGGCGATGGCGCTCGCGGATGCGTTGCGCCCCATAGGCGCGGTGCGCGAAACTCCCCTCGGCCAGCACGCAATCGTAGGCCCCCAGGCGCATGGTGCCGCCCAGCTCGTCCACGCCCTTGAGCTCGCGCAGCTTGTAGATCACGCGATAGGGGGGCGAGGGATCGAACTCCGTCGAGTTGGCCCCGGCCAGCCCGCACACGTTGCGCGCGAACTCGATGACCATGGTCTGCATGCCCAGGCAGATGCCGAAACAGGGCACCTTCTTCTCGCGCGCGTAGCGGATGGCCTCGATCATGCCCTCGATGCCGCGCTCGCCGAAGCCCCCGGGCACCAGAATGCCGTCGTACTCGTCGAGCTGGGGCAGGGCGGCGGGCTGGAGCAGCCCCTCCGAGCCGGTCCAACTGATGTTCACCTTAAGGCGATGCGCCAGGCCGCCGTGCAGCAGCGCCTCGTTGAGGCTCTTGTAAGAATCCTCGTACGCGGTGTACTTGCCCACCAGGGCGATGGAAACCTCGTCCACGGGGTTCTGGAGCCGGTCCAGCATGGCGGTCCAGCGCGACATGTCGCGCGGTCCGGCCTCCAGCTTGAGGGCGCGCAGCAGGATCTCGTCCACGCGCTGGTCCGCCAGCACCGGCGGCACTTCGTACACCGAGGCCACGTCCCGCGCCGCTATGACCGCCGCCACGTCCACGTCGCAGAACAGCGCGATCTTCTCGCGCAGCTCCAGCGAGAGGTGGCGCTCGGTACGGCACAGCAGCATGTCCGGCTGGATGCCGATGGCGCGCAGCTCCTTCACGCTGTGCTGGGTGGGCTTGGTCTTGAGCTCGCGCGCGGCCGCGATCCAGGGCACCAGGGTGACGTGCGCGAAGAAGGTGTTCTCGCGGCCCAGCTCGTGCCGCAGTTGCCGGATGGCCTCCAGGAAAGGCAGCGACTCGATGTCCCCCACCGTGCCGCCGATCTCGGCGATCACCACGTCCACGCCCGGGGCCAGCTTGCGGACGGCGGCCTTGATCTCGTTGGTGACGTGCGGAATCACCTGCACGGTCTTGCCCAGGTAGTCGCCCCTCCGCTCCTTGGTGATGATCTGCTCGTAGATCCGCCCCGAGGTGACGTTGTTGGCCTGGGTCAGGTGGGCGTGGGTGAAGCGCTCGTAGTGCCCCAGGTCCAGGTCGGTCTCCGCCCCGTCGTCGGTGACGAAGACCTCACCGTGCTGGAACGGACTCATGGTGCCTGGATCCACGTTGAGGTAGGGATCGCACTTCTGCAAAGCAACGCGCAGGCCCCGGCTTTCCAGCAGGCAGCCCATGGACGCCGCCGTGATCCCCTTGCCCAGGGACGAAACCACGCCGCCGGTCACGAAGATGTACTTAGCCATGCTCGCCAAACCGCTCCATCAGGCTGGCCACCCGCTCCAGGTCCTCCGGGGTGTCCACGCCCAGCGAATCGTACTCGGTCTCCACCACCCGAATGCGGTGGCCGTTCTCCAGCGCGCGCAACTGCTCCAGCCGCTCGGCCTGCTCCAGCGGGCCTACCGGGAGGCCCGAGTACCCCAGCAGGAAGTCGCGGCGGTAGACGTACAGCCCGATGTGCTTGTAGTGCCACACCGGGCCGCCCACTTGCGGGTCCCGCTGGTGCGGGATGAGCGAGCGCGAGAAGTAAATGGCGTGGCCCAAGCGGTCAGTCACCACCTTGACCACGTTGTGGCTGCCCAACTCGCGCGGATCCTCGACGCGCTTCTTGAGCGTGCTCATGGGGACGGCGGGGTCCTCCAGCAGCCCCAGCACCGCTGCGTCGATGGCTCCCGGGTCGATCAGCGGCTCGTCCCCCTGGATGTTGACTATGATATCGGCGTCTTCCCCGGCGGCCACTTCCGCCGCGCGGTCGGTGCCAGAGGCATGATCGGAGCGGGTCATGCGCACCGGGGCCTCGAAGGCGCGCGCCGCGTCGCGGATGCGTTCGTCGTCAGTGGCGATGAGAAGCCGCGTCAGGTAACGGGCCTGCCGGGCCCGCTCGAACACGTGCTGGACCAGCGGCTTGCCCGCCAGCGGAGCGAGGGCTTTCCCAGGAAAGCGAGTGGAAGCAAGGCGGGCGGGGATGACGCCCAATATCCTGGGGGGCATGTTCGATCATAGCACAGATGGGCCCGCAGGACGGCGTGCTATACTGAGAAGTGCCGCAGCCGCAAGCAGGGGAGGACCGACCATGGTTGCGCCACGGACTCTGAGGCTTTTCTTGGCGTTGACCGGTTGCGGGGCCTGGCTGCTGGGCTGGTCGCAGGAACCCAGAGTCACCATCAAGCCCCGCCCGCGCGCCGGCGAATCCGAGACCGCCACGCGTTCCCCCAGCATCCGCGTGCTTACCGAGCTGGTGCTGATTCCGGTGACCGTCACCGACCCCATGAACCGCTTCGTGACCGGCCTGGAGAGGGAGCACTTCCGCCTCTTCGAGGACAAGGTCGAGCAGTCGGTCACCCATTTCGCCAGCGAGGACGCGCCCTTGTCGGTGGGCATCGTCTTCGACACCAGCGGCAGCATGGGCAGCAAGCTCCAGAAATCGCGCCAGGCTGTGGCGCAGTTCACCAAGCTGGCCAATCCTGAGGACGAGTTCTTCCTGGTGCAGTTCAGCGACCGGCCCGAGCTGGTGCTGGGCTTCACTCGGGAGAGCGAGGAGATCCAGAACCGCCTCACCTTCACTCAGTCGCGCGGGCGCACCGCCCTGCTGGACGGCATCCACCTGGCCATCAACGAAATGAAGCGCAACGCCCGCAACCCGCGCAAGGCCCTGCTGGTCATCTCCGACGGCGGCGACAACAGCAGCCGCTACACCGAGGGTGAGATCCGCAACCTGGTGCGCGAGGCGGACGTGCAGATCTACGCCATCGGCATCTTCGAGCCGGTCGCCGCGCGGGGCCGCACCGCCGAGGAGTTGTCCGGTCCCAGCCTGCTCAGCGAACTGGCCGAACAGACCGGCGGACGCCACTTCCCGGTCGAGAACCTGAACGAGCTGCCGGACGTGGCCGCCAAGGTCGGCATCGAGCTGCGCAACCAGTATGTGCTGGGTTACGCCCCCATCAATCGGGATCGCGACGGCAAGTACCGCCGCGTCCAGGTTAGGCTGAAGGAGCCGCCGGGGCTGCCGCCCCTGAAGGTCTTCTGGCGGCTCGGATACTATGCGCCCACGCAATAGCCGCTGTCTGGCCACGCTGGCCGCTGGAGTGGTGTTGGCCCCGCTCCTGGCCCAGGAGCCCGGCGCGGTCTTCCGCAGCGACACCCGCCTGGTATTGCTGCACACCACGGTGGTGGATCGCCACGGCAAGTTCGTCACCAACTTGCAGCGCCCCGCCTTCCGGGTGTTCGAGGACGGCGTCGAGCAGCAGCTCAAGATCTTCCGCCGCGAGGACGTGCCGGTGTCCATGGGCATCGTTATCGACAACAGCGGCAGCATGCGCGACAAGCGCCGCAAGGTCGAGGATGCCGCCATGGCCCTGGTGAAGGCCTCCAACCGCGATGACCAGGTTTTCGTCGTCAATTTCAACGACGAGGCCTTTCTGGACGTGGACTTCACCGGCGACATCAAGAAGCTGGAGGAGGGCGTGGCGCGCATCGACTCGCGGGGCGGCACCGCCATGCGCGACGCCATCGAATTGTCCGCCGAGCACCTGCGCGCCAAGGCCAAGCGCGACAAGAAAGTCCTGGTGGTGGTCACCGACGGCAACGACAACACCAGCGAGATCACCCTGGAGCGGCTGGTGCAGAAGCTCCAGCAGAGCGAGATCCTGGTCTACACCATCGGCCTGCTCAACGAGGAGGAACGCCGCGAGGCCCGGCGCGCCAAGCGCGCCCTGGACAACATCGCCGAAGCCACCGGCGGCCTGGCCTTCTATCCCAGCCAGGTCGAGGATGTCGGGAAGTTTACGCTCCAGGTGGCCCACGACATCCGCAACCAGTACATCCTGGCCTACTCGCCCCTCAAGCAGGAACTCGACGGCAGCTTCCGCCGGATCAAGGTCTCGGTCAACGGCCCCAACCGCCCCAACGCGCGCACCCGCACCGGCTACTACGCCTCGCCCCTGGCCCCCGCCGCGCCGCTGCGCCGCCCGGCCGCGGCCAAAGCCGGCGCCAAATCCTGACCGGCGCCGCCGGCCCCGCTGTCGTATACTGTTCAGAACCCCTGTTTACCGGCAGGACACCACGCTAAGGAGAAGTCGCAGCACATGCAGGTCCCATTTTACGGGCATGTTCGCCAGTACCATAGCTTGAAAGCGGAAATCGACGCCAACCTCCAGGAGGTGCTCGAGAGCGGCCAGTACGTCATGGGGGCGATGCTCAAGCGCTTCGAGCAGGAGCTGGCCGCCTACCACGGCATGAAGTACGCCGTGGGCGTGGGCAACGGAACGGATGCGCTGTGGCTGGCCTTCATGGCGCTGGGCATCGGAGACGGCGACGAGTGCATCACCACCGTCAACACCTTCTTCGCCACTGCCGAAGCCATCTGGATCGCGGGCGCCACGGCCGTTTTCGTGGATTCCGATCCGCGCACTAACTGCATCGACCCCGCGCTGATCGAAGCCGCCATCACGCCTCGCACCAAGGCGATCGTGCCGGTGCACCTGTACGGGCAGTGCGCGGACATGAAGGCCATCCGCCGGATCGCCGACCGCCACAATCTGGCGGTCATCGAGGACAACGCCCAGGCCATCGGCGCGCGCGGCGACACCTTCAAGATCGGCGAGCTGAGCGACGCCGTCTGCACCAGTTTCATCATCCAGAAGAACCTGGGCACCTTCGGCGACGGCGGCGCGGTGGTCACCGATAACGAGAAGGTGGACCGCGTCATCCGCAAGTTGCGCAACCACGGCTCGGACAGGCGCTCCTGCCACAGCTTCGGCTTCAACAGCCGCCTGGACGACCTCCACGCCGGCGTGCTGAGCGCCAAACTGAAGAAGATCGACGAGTGGAACGACCTGCGGCGCCACTGGGCCGCGCGATACACCGCCGGGCTGGCCGGCGTCCAGCGCCTCGCCCTGCCCTATGAGACGCCCGGCTACCACCACGTCTTCCATCTGTACGTGATCGAGACCCGCGAGCTGGCCCAGCGCGATCGGCTGCTCGAGTTCCTCAACCGCCACGGCATCGACGCCAAGTGCCACTACCCCATCGCCATTCACCAGCAGGAGGGCTACTCCTGGGGCAAGGCAGCGCGTGTCGCCACGCCGCTGGCGAACTCCGAGCGCAACGCCGGCTGCTGCATCTCGCTGCCCATGTTCCCCGAGCTTACCGAGCAGGAGGTGGACTACACTGTCGCCAAGTTGCGGGAGTGGGACCGGGCTTGACTTGAGAGGAGGGTGACCCGTCATGAGTTCCAAGTACCGAGTGGTGGTGGTGGGCCTGGGCAAGCGCGGGATGCACCATGCCCAGACGTTTCAGGCCAACGCCTCCTTCGAGGTAGCGGGCATCTGCGATGTGGACCCGGCCCGGGTGGAGGCCGCGGCCGCCAGGCTGAAACCCGCGGTGCAGGGCACGGATGCCCTGGATGTGGCTCTGGAGGCGCGTCCCGACGTCTTCTGTTTCTGCACCCTGCCTCAGCTTCGCGCCGACATGATCCGCATCGGCATCGCCAGCGGCGCCCGCCTCATCGCCATGGAGAAGCCCATCGCCCTCTCCAGCGCCGAGGCCATGGAGATCCGCAAGTTGCTCAATGAGAGCGGCGTGCGGGCCGTGGTCAGCCATCAGCACCGCTACGGGGAACACTACCGCAAGGTGAAGGAGATCCTCGTCGGCGGCGCGCTGGGGCGCGTCCACACCGTCTACGGCACGGCCACCGGCTGGATGATGCACCTGCTCAGCCACCTCATCGACTACATGCGCTGGTACAACGGCGAGGCTGTGGCCGAATGGGTGATGGCCCAGGCGGCGGGGCGGGGCAAGCTGACCGACGCTCATCCCTCGCCCGACCACATCGCAGGCTTCATTCATTTCGCCAACGGCGTGCGCGGCATCGTCGAGTGCGGCGCCGGGGCGCCGGACGTGCCGGAAGTGGACTACTGGTGGCGCAAGTGCCGCATCGGGGCGCAGGGCGCCGACGGCTTCGCCGAGGTGTTCACCGGAGGCGGCTGGCGGGTGGTGGCCAAGGACCGCATGGGCGCGGGGCCTGGCTCCATGAACTACGACCTGGACATGCCGCCCTACATCCAGGACATCGCCGCCTGGCTGGACGAACCGGCCCGGACACACCCCTGCAACTTCGAGAGCGCCTACCAGGGCTTTGAGATCATGATGGCGCTGTGCCGCTCGGCGGCCGAGGGCGGCCAGGTGGCGCTGCCGCTGCGCGAGGGCGCCGACGAACTGGCCCTGCTCCGCTCCCGCCTGCCCGACCGCAAAGTCATCTTCTCCCTCGAAGCCAGCGCCAAGGAGTACGCGTAGGAAAACCCGGGACAGGCTAGGGTGTCCCTCCGTGGACACCCCGGCCTGTCCCAGGGTTGCGCTGTTCCCTGTTCGTTTGACTTCCCGCGCCGCCCCGCGCTATGTTCAAGGTGAACCTGCCGTTCAGGCGCGGTAGCCAAGTGGTAAGGCAGAGGTCTGCAAAACCTTTATTCGGGGGTTCGATTCCCCCCCGCGCCTCCAAGACATCCTGCCCGGCAACCTGCTGAGCCGCCTGTATGTTGCTGCCCCTTCAACAACTTGCAGGCTTCAATCTCGTCCGAACTGCCGGGATCACGTCTTTGCCCTGGTTTTCCACGGTTGGCGAAGAACCGCCGAAAGTGGACTCAGCGACCGGACGGAAACCGGACGGAAAACCGGACGAACAGAATCGCCCTGAAATGTCTTAACCGAGTCCGCCCGACCGGGGGCTCGGTCGCGTTTCCGGTCGCCGCACTGCAAAGGGGCAGCGCTCTGCCTTTCCGCCGCACCGCAGACCACCCCAGGGCAACACTGGAGGACAACGGAGGCCGGCTACTAGAACCGGCTCGGGAGGCAGAAATAACTTGCGGTAATGCCCCCTTCCGCTCCCGGCAAGGGTGTCGTAGCGGAGGGCCAGTGTGAAGCGCGCCGCCATCTACCTCCGCGTCTCAACCGCCCGCAAGTCGCTTCAGGGCGACATGCCGGCCTTCGATCAGAACCCTGAAGTGCAGGAACAACCTCTCCGGGAACTTGTTGCCCAACGCGGCTGGGTGCCGCACCGGATCTACAGCGACCGGGCCAGCGGGGCCAAGGAAAGGCGCCCCGGCCTGGATTCGTTGATGGCCGATGCCAGGCGCGGGCGTCGGCACGGTACGTCGGTCCTCACCGGCGCGCCACAGGCTTGCCCAAACCCCGTGGCGGAGGCGTTGTGAGCCGCGCTGGAAACAAACAGCCTTCGCCTGCTCCCGATCCCCCGCCAGAAGGAGTAGGTATTGGCAAGCTAGAGGTCCGCGATCCGCGCTTCGCTGAACTGGATCGCCTTATCGCCCACCAGGAAGCCGCCGCTACCACGGCCCTCCCTCTGCCCGACCAACGCCACAGCGCGCCCAGCAGAGGCGAGGGCGGGCATCCTGCGGGGCGCTCAGACTCCGCAGCCGCCCGTCTGCCCGAGGCCTTGCGCGGTGAGGTCATCGAGTACGCCCGTCTGCTCGCCCGCCGCCATCGCGCGGTCTTCGAGGCTGACCCCAAGCTGCGCGACCGCGCCACGCGGCTGTTCCGCCGCGAGCTCCCGCCGAAGTCCAGGCGGCCCGGTCGCCCCCAGCAGCCGAGCGTCACCGCCGCGATCCGGCTGCGCAAGCAGTTCCACCAGCAGTTCCCTGATCCGTCTCCGCAAGAGGGGTGGGAGCGCATTGCCCAGGCGGCCATCCCTGGCTACGGGGACTTGCCACCCTACCGCCAGTCGCAGGAGCGCGCCAGGTTGCGCCAGCGCGTGAAAGCCTGTGAGCGCCAGCGGCGACGCCGGCGGCGGGCGGAAAAATCCCGGCAGGATTGAAGCCCCCGCGAACAATTCCTACGCCTGGTTGTTTGCCCCGCCCCGGCCTCATCATCAGAGCGTGAAGCGGCTCACGCGACGGCAGATCCAGGCGCGCAGGGAAAAGGCGGCGCGGTTCACTGAAACCGTTCTCGACGATCCAGAGCGCGCTCAGGAGATCCGGGATGAGTCGCTTGAGAGCTGCGCCGAGAGGCGGAAGTTCAAGATCGAGAATGCATCGAGGAGAGCAACAATGGCTCAAACAGCAAGTCCCACGAAAGCGGAACTCACAGGTACGCTCGACGAATTGACAGAACTGCTGGAGGAGGCGCTGGACCCGGAGCTAGCCCGGGAAGAACTGGTCGACAAGGTCAAAGAGGCCGCCGACCTCGCTTCGGGAGAGGCCGAGGAGCCAGAGGAGGAAGACGAAGACGAGGGGGAAGAAGACTAACGCCGGCCTGCGGCTCCCGCTGGCGCAAGCCACCCCACCAGATCACCGACCGGGCCGCCCGCTACCGGGCCCAGCAGTGTGTCCCGCCGGGCCCCAGGCGGTGTGAACTGTGCGGCTCGACCCGGTTCTTGGTGGTAGACCACCGCGACCGCGAGGAGAAGCACAACCACCCCTCTAATCTGCGGTGGCTGTGCAAGGCCCATAACACCCGCCTGGGAGCGGCCATGGCAGGCGAGGGCCGGGGGCGCCGGACCCGCCAGTACAACCCCGGCGCCCGCACCCTGGCCGAATACGTCCAGGCCGTCACCCAGCATCGGCGGGGCGCGCATGACGAAGCCGGGCGGATCATCCACCAGACCCCCAAGGAAAAGCGGCGGGAGTTCGCCGCTGAGATCTGGCGCCGGCGCAGGCGGCGGGGCACCGACCGATGGACGCGAGCCCCCTTCTGAGGTTGTATGCTGCCCCGACGAATTGAAGCCGCAGATTTGAGCTGGCCCGCTTTCTTGCGGGCCTGCGAGTTGATGGTCGAGATCCGGGCCAGGGAGCCGGGCCTGTCCCACTGGCGCCTATGCACCAAGGCCCTGTGGCAGGCGTATCGGGAAGTTGATGCCCCCGCGGCTGGCGCGGGCGTTGACCAGGCCCGCAAGCGCGTCCCGGCCCAGGCGGCCTGAGCTATGAACCTCGGCGCTGTCCATCCCGGCCCGGGCCAGCTTCCCCTGCCACCCCCGCCCGATAGCCTGCCCGACTGGCTGCACGGCGAAGCAGGAGCGCGCCGCGTGCTGCTCATCATCATCGCGGCGGGAGTTGCCGTTCTCCTGGTGGATGAGATCCTGCGCCGCCGGCGGCGGTGATCGAGGCGACACCCGGATCCAGGCAGCATGACCGATGGTCGAGACCATTGACCTGCACCCCGTGATTGAGCACGGGCGCGTGGTGTATACGGTCTGCACACGTCAGCTTGGACGTTGCCGTTCCGTGGTCCCCGGCCTGCTGGTCTGGGCGGCGTTGGCGGTGGTGCTGGTCGTGTGGGAGAGGTTCCCGCCTTCGGTCTCAGAATAGGTGCTGCCCGCTGGACTCTGTCTTGTGGTCTGGACCGGATGTCCTCGATGTGGGCTTTCGGCATTCCACTCGTTGCCCTCTCCCTCGGAGCCGGCTAACCACAAAGTTGAGCAGCGAGGGCCGCGCCGCCTCGCCATCGCGGACCTCGTCTGCTCCAACTGGTTGTTATGCGGCACGGTGCGTCCTCCGGCGGCGGTGACCTGGCGCTCCGCGCAGGGCTCGTCCTAGCCCTACTTTCGCAATTCTGAGGCCATAGGGCAAGAGGCCAAACGTCCTGCACCTGGGGAAACGCACTTTTCTCTTGCCAATCAGATCGGAGTGTGGCTAGATGAAAGAATGAATATATTCGAACGCAGCGTCGGCGGTCGCCGCTATCGCATCGCGTCCCAATCGCTGTGGGATCCGCTCTTGCAGCGTCCCTTCGCCCGCCAG
>Ga0194112_10004849_pt1 | contig 18314 bp, 15 predicted proteins | sample TA2MahC400mmetaG_FD_146191 | JGI IMG/M metagenome (GOLD analysis project Ga0194112, IMG submission 146191) | Freshwater microbial communities from Lake Tanganyika, Tanzania - TA2015016 Mahale Deep Cast 400m | ecosystem: Environmental > Aquatic > Freshwater > Lake | place: Tanzania: Lake... | reverse complement strand
CGGCTCATACGCTTCACCACATATAACCGCTCCCGTCTGCTCAGCTGCCAGGCCGACCTGCAAGAAGTTCGCATCACCCTACAAAACCCCCACTACCAGCTAGAGATAACGGTCGAACGCGATGAGCCTACGGCCCTCGCCTCTCCTATCGGCGGCCTGATGGATGGCCGCATCGAGGAGACGATGAACGCCCAAACCCATGTCCGGCTGACAGACAGAAAATCTGACCGTGTCCTTTTTGAAGACAAAGGATTGCACGGAGGTCTCGAAGTGGCGGGAGATATTCAAAAGATCCTTAAATCATGATCACCAAGAAAAACTGCATCACAGATGATTTCTGACTCAAGCAGTAGGTGGAACTCGTTGGACGAATGAAAAGTTCGCATGCTGGATTTTTCACTTCTCAGGATCGAAGTTCCCCCTGGCAGCCAAGGTGAACATGAATCAAATACATGCACATGGTGCTGGAATTCACGCCGTATCCTGTGGAGGGTGGTGATTAAGGGCGGGTTTTGTACATTTACAACCCGAAACATTGCATGTGATGTCGGAAACGGCGGGGTAGCTCAGGCGGTTAGAGCGTTGGATTCATAACCCAAAGGTCTCGGGTTCAACTCCCGATCCCGCTACGTGAAAAGGTCTCGGAAGAGGCCTTTTTCTTTTTTTGCAAGATATTCGATGCGTCCATAAACCGTCCATCATGAAACTTGCATCCGCCCTCCTGCTGTTCTCCCTCCCCGCCTCCGCCCAGGAACACTGGCAGACCATCCGCCACTACGACAAGAACCATACCCTCCACATCGCCCTACCCCTCGGCGGCATCGGCACCGGCACGGTCTCCCTGGGCGGCCGCGGCGAACTGCGCGACTGGCAGATCATGAACAAGCCGGGCACCGGCTTCAGCACTGTCACCGACGGCAACCAGGCCCCCTTCTTCGCCATCCACGTGGCGCCGAAAAACGGCAAGGCAGAGACGAAAGCCCTGCTGGGCCCCATCCACCCCAGCGAGTACAGCCACTACGAAGGCCGGCCCGTCAACCACCACGGACTCCCACGCTTCTCATCCGCCACCTTCGACGCCGCCTACCCCTTCGGACGCGTCCATCTCGAAGACGATATCCTCCCCGTCAGCGTCCAAATTGAAGGATTCAACCCCTTCATCCCCGGCGATATCCCCGCCAGCAGCCTGCCTATCGCCGTCCTCACCTACCGCGTCACCAACCACCTTGACAAGCCCGTCGACGTCTCCGTCTGCGGCACCCTCCGCAACTTCATCGGCATCGACGGCAGTCGCCAGTCGCGCAACTGGAAGGGCGACGTCGTCTACCAGGGCGCACGCCACAACCGCAACACCTTCCGCACCGGTAAAGGCTTCCAGGGCATCTACATGACCAGTGACAGCGTAAAGACCGATGACCCCGCCTGGGGAACCCTCGCCCTCGTCACCACCGAAACCGATACGGTCACCTACCGCCGGAGCTCCCGAAACAACGACTGGGAAAATGCCCTCCTCGACTTCTGGGACGACTTCAGCGCCGATGGACGCCTCACCGACAAAGACCGCCTTGTCGACCACAACCCCATGGCCTCCCTCGACGTGAAGAAGTCTATCCCCGCCAAAGGCAGCGCCACCTACCGATTCATCCTCTCCTGGCATTTCCCCAATCGCACCGACTGGAACAATGCCTGGAACTTTGGCTACCGCGGCGCCCTCATCGGCAATCATTATACCACCCTCTACCAAGATGCATGGGAGGTGCTGGAAAAAGAGACTGCCACCCTCCCCGCCCGCGAACATCGGACCATCCGGTTTGTCAACACGATCGCCCAGAGCTCTTACCCGGACATCGTCAAGGAGGCCGCCCTCTTCAACGCCTCCACTCTCCGCTCCCAGACCGTCTTCCGCCTGCCCTCCGGACACCTCATGGGCTGGGAGGGCGTCATGGATGAAGCCGGCTCCTGCTACGGCAACTGCACCCACGTCTGGAATTACGAGACGGCCACGGCGTTCCTCTTCGGCGACCTCGCCCGCTCCATGCGCGAAGTGGAACTGATCTACGGCAGCAAGCCCGACGGCAAGATGATGAATCGTGTCCTCCTTCCCCTCGAGAAGAACAAGGGCGTCGACCACGTCGCCGCTGCCGATGGACAGATGGGTTCCATCATGCGCAGCTACCGCGAATGGAAACTCTCCGGCGACGAGGCCTGGCTCAAACAACACTGGCCCCGCATCAAGGCTGCCATGGCATACGCCTGGATACCCGGCGGATGGGACGCCGACGCCGACGGCATCCAGGAAGGCCGCCAGCACAATACCATGGACGTCGACTACTACGGCCCCAACCCTCAGATGCAGTTCTGGTACTTCGGCGCCCTCAAAGCCTGCGCTGAAATGGCCACCCGCATGCAGGACACGGAATTCGCCCGACGCTGTCTCGACATCTTCCGATCCGGCAGCCACTGGGTCGACAAAAACCTCTTCAACGGCGAATACTACCAACACCGCATCACCGACCCGCAGACAGGACGGTTCCTCGACATGGATGACCCGAAGACGGCCATCCCCGATTTCCAACTCGGCAAAGGCTGCCTCGTCGACCAGCTCGCCGGCCAGTACATGGCCCATGTCTGCGGACTCGGCTACCTGGCCGACACCCAGCATATCCGAAAGACCCTCCGGACCATCATGGCCAACAACTTCATCGATCGCTTCGACAACGTCTTCAACAACATGCGATCCTATGTGATGGACCGCGAGTCGGGCCTCATCATGGCCAGCTGGCCCAAGGGACGCCTCAAAGTCCCCTTCCCCTACTTCGCCGAATCCATGTCGGGCTTCGAATACACCGCCGCCATCGGCATGCTCTATGAAGGCCAGACCGACAACGGCCTCCGTTGCATCCGCAGTATCCGCGACCGCTTCAATGGCGAGAAACGCAACCCCTTCGACGAACCCGAATGCGGCCGGCACTACGCCCGGGCTATGGCCAGCTGGTCGGCCATCCCCGCCCTCAGCGGCTTCCAATACTCAGGCATCGACCGATCCATCCAATTCACCTCAAAGCCCGGCAGCTACTTCTGGTCCAACGGCTATGCCTGGGGATTGGCCAGGGTCACGACTAGCCAGGGAAAACGAACCCTCACCCTACGGGTCGAACAGGGAAGCTTATCCCTTTCAACCGCCGCCCTGGCAGGATATACACCCCTTGTACTGACATCTCCTATCCACCTTCATGCCGGCCAACAACACCAATTTAATTTCCTATGATATTAGCTTCATATCAGTATTACTTCTATTTTTAATCCAATAAATTTTTTTAACATATTCCATATGAACAAAAGAATCCTACAGGCTATAACAGTCGGCCTACTCACGCTGTCCAGCATTTCTATACAAGCCCAACGTTGGGAGCAGGTGGGCGACAAGGGAGATTGGACAAACACGATCGACGTGATCGCCATGAACGGGTTCCTCTACAGCATCGAAAAAGACGGCACGCTTTTCAAGACAGATAAGAACGGCGACTACAAGCAGGTAGGAGAGAAAGGGCTCTTCGACAACGTGCATTTTCTGGTCGGCCTCAACAACGAGATCTGGACCATCGAAGACGGCACCCTCTTTCGCCACAACGCCGCCACCGGCCGCTGGCAATCGGTAGGTAAAGCCGGAGATTATAAAAACACCATCGCCGCCACCGCCCTCGACGGAAAGCTTTATTCGGTAGATGATGATGGCACCCTCTACGAGACTGAGATAGATGGCAGCTGGCGGCAGATCGGTGCCAAAGGCGAATTCGACAACCTAGAATTGCTCGAGGCCATGGGCGGCTACCTATGGACCGTCGAAGATGGCACCCTCTACAAGACCAGCGTCAAAGCCATGGCCTGGGAGCAGGTGGGCGATAAGGACGAATGGAGCACCACCATTGCTATGACAGCCAGCAACGGCTTCATCTGGAGCGTAGAGAAAGACGGCACCCTCTTCAAATCAAATATGAACGGCGAGCATGAACAGGTGGGCGAGAAGGGACTCATGCAGGATGTCTTGTTCGTAGTAGCATTGGATGGATTTTTCTATGCCGTGGAGAACGGCACCCTGTACAAGACTAAAGGATAAATCGCCTAACCCCTGTTTCTTACTGGAATGCCATGCATAATTTGCATGGCATTTTCATTCCCGATCCATCGGAATGTTCAAGGCAATTTCAGCCGCAGCGGCCGCTGCCAAACGCCCTCCATCAGATAGGGCATTTGAAATACCCTTCCTCCCTTGTCGGAAAAATACAAATGCGAGGCGGAGAGAGAATCTGCATTCCCATCCGCCCAGAACGAATAGAAGGAACGATGGACATTCAAAGGCCTGCGCGCATAGGTGTGGTTGTACACACTTCCCTGCGTCAGCATCCGCCTGCGACGCCAATGTCGCCCCTCATCACGACTCTCCCAAACAGTCATCTCACCACCCGTACCGTAAGGCTGTGGTCCCTCCCCAGTGGGGCCGATGATCCTCCACCTGCGCCCTTCGACATACAGCGAGCCCATGTCGTAGTTGTGCGTGGAGCGACACACGAAATACTCCTTCCAACTGCCGCCCCTGTATTGCCACACATACCATTCCCTCGGATCACCCTTCGGGCCGGGCTGATGGTGGCGACTCACCACGGCCAAGATCAGCGGATGGCCCTTCCGGTCCAGCGTGAAATCGTTCAAATACACAAGCTTTCCCTCCCGGGCAAAGTCTTGCACCAAGGCGGGGGATCGGGTATCCCGTAAAGGCGGGACCAGAGGGTCCCCCTCAATGTTTGTCCAATGCATGCCTGTATCGAGGCTCTGCACCAGATATAGGTTGGTCCTACGGTCCACATCGCCACCAGGATGATAATTAAAGACCGAGAGGATGCGCGATCCGTCGAACCATGAGAGTTGATAGTGCCCGCCCATACCGGCGAGTTTACGCTCAGGTCCGGGTACGCCCTGGGCATCGAACCGACGTACATAGAGTTCCCGACCATCCGTGTAGCGGGTGTACATCAGCAAGAACCCCTCCGACCCCAGATACCAGGGCTGTGGATAGGTGAACTCACCTGCGTACATTTCTTTGAATCCAGTGATGTCATGCGGCTGCTTGCTGCGAAAAATCTTTCCGGGACGCACCCGCCCGCGACCGCTGACAAAGACCCATAGATAGCCCTCCCGGTCTATCGACAGGGATGCATTGTCGTGGGGGTCGTCGACACCCTGCTTATCCATCACCACTACGGGCCGAGGGAGCATGCCGCTCCGATGATCAAAATAGGAGACCATCACCAGCAGATGCCGGGCCATAGAGTCTGTCGTGCCCCCATATAGGAAATAGGTTCTTTTCGTGCTCTTGTGGTATATGGCTACCGGCAGGTGGTTCGCCGTATAGGTTCCCAGGCCACCCGAATACTTATCCCCATACTCCGATCGCTGTCCAAGCGTGAACCAGATCCCCCGATAACCGGGCATCGCACGACCCCCAAAGGTTTGGGAATCGACCGTTGAGGAAAAGTTCTGAAAGGAAAAGACCACCACCAAGAAGCGGAAAAGGGCCGCCCCGCAAGGATTCGATATCCTGCGGGGCGGCTTGCATGATGATATGGTCAATTTCAGTATTTCACGCATGGGGCTGCAGCACATCTATCTCGGGCAAGTTGCCGAAGAGCTCCTCGTCGGTGAAGGAATGGTCCCTGAGCTTTCCGTCGAAATAGTCGGCATAGGCCTGCATGTCGAGGAAACCGTGTCCGCACATGTTGAACAAGATAGTTCTTTCCTTCCCTTCCTCCCGAGCCAGATGAGCCTCGCGGATCACCTGGGCAATGGCATGGGTGGCCTCCGGCGCTGGGATGATGCCCTCGGCCTTAGCGAAAGTGATACCGGCATCGAAGCACTCAAGTTGCTGCATGGCCGTCGCCTCGATGATACCGTCCTTCAGCAGCTGGCTGCAGAGCACGCTGGCGCCATGGTACCTCAGTCCGCCGGCATGGATGGCCGCCGGCTTGAAGTTGTGGCCTAGGGTGTACATTGGAAGCAGCGGAGTATAACCAGCCGTATCACCGAAGTCGTACATGAACCGTCCCTTCGTGAGCTTCGGGCAGGAAGCGGGCTCGACAGCCACCGCCCGTACATTCCGCCCCTCCGCAAACTTATGCCGGAGGAAGGGGAAGGCGATGCCGGCGAAGTTGGAGCCCCCACCCAGCGGTGCGATCACCACATCGGGGAAATGACCCGCCATCTCCAGCTGCTTCTCGGCCTCCTGACCGATGATGGTCTGGTGCATTAACACATGGTTCAACACCGAACCGAGCGCATACTTCGTGTGCGGGTCCTGCGCCGCCATCTCGATGGCTTCGGAGATGGCGATGCCCAGACTGCCAGTCGAGTCAGGATCCTGTGCCAGGATATTCCTGCCCGCCTGCGTACGGGTGCTGGGTGAAGAATAGACACTGGCTCCAAACGTGTTCATCATGAACTTCCGGTAGGGCTTCTGCTCGAAGCTGATCTTCACCATATAGATGTCGCACTCGATGCCGAACTGCTCGCAGGCGAAAGCCAGCGCCGTGCCCCACTGGCCGGCACCCGTCTCAGTCGTGATCTTCCGGACACCCTCCTGCTTATTGTAATAGGCCTGGGGCACGGCCGTATTGGGCTTGTGTGAGCCGCTGGGACTGACCCCCTCGTACTTGTAGTAGATCTTCACCGGTGCATCCAGCAGCTTCTCGAGCCCGGTGGCACGGAACAGGGGCGAAGGCCTCCATATCCGATAGATGTCCCGTACCTGGTCGGGGATGTCAACATATCGGTCGGCCGACACCTCCTGCTTGATTAGCTCCATGGGGAACAAAGGGGCGAGGTCCTCCGGTCCCACGGGCTGTCGCGTGCCGGGATGCAAGGGCGGGAGTGGCTTATTGGGCATATCAGCAACGATGTTGTACCACTGCCGGGGCATCTCGCCCTCGTTCAGAAAAATCTTCTTAGTCATGCGATTGGTTTGGGTTGTAACAAAAAAAATGCCGTCTCAATGTAAGGAAAATGACGAATGCATCGACACCCGAAATGCCAAAACCGCTTCCCTGGCAGCAACATATCGTTGACCTTCTCATTACCTCGGACCCAAAGTCGATTCTCCCACTTACGGTACCCTCCAAGTCTGAGAATGACACCCCGGGACCTCAGACCCGGGCCGCAGGCCTGTCAGGCTTCGCATACCCAAAACGGGCATGCGGCATCACCGTTCCATAGGCGTCTAACCCCAGACTGACCATCGATGCCGCCCGATACAGATCGATCAAACCGTCGGCACCGACAATGCGCTCGTCCACGAAGACATGCAGAATGCGCCCGATCACGAAATAGGTTCCGTTCAAAGGGATCTGCATGACCTCAGCCACTTCAAGACCATACTGCACCGGGCTCCCCTCCACAAATGGTACTGGGAAACCCGCCTTCCATTGCTCTCCGAGACCTACCGCCGCAAACTCGCTCACCCCATCCGGATATTTCGCACTCGTCTGATGCGCCCGGTCCAGAAAGTCGGGATGGATGTGATTGATCGTATAGTACCTCCCTACTTCGATGTTACGGATCGTATGTGGAGCCGCCTCCCTCGGACGGTTGACAAATCCCACCAGGGCGGGGTCCGCACCCAGATGCACGATGTTGCTGAAGACACCGAGGTTGCTCGCTCCATCCGGGCTGACCGTCGCGATTAGACTCACCGGCTTGAACCCACTCAGCGAGTTGATGAAATGGGCCCGGTGGAACCTGTCCCAGGATGCGATGGTGTCGATATCGTAATGCGTCATGCAATCATGGATTTAGAAATGGCTATGCAAATGTCAGGGCGTTGGACAAACTCCGCAAAAGGTTCCATCCCTCCCATGCGACTTCCACCGATGGAGGCTTATCGCACGGTCAGATGCAGCGATCCCCTTTTCTCGTATTTCACATAGCATCGACCCTCACGCCGCAACGTTGACAGGACTTCGATCAGACATATCTTTTCCGACTCATGTCTTCCGAAGCGCTTGTAGCTGATGTCTATCGTCTTGCCGAACAGATGATGGGAGCGCCTCCGGGCGATGGGGTTCTCCTCCGTGAGTTCCTCCGCAGTATCGATGGAACGTGTCGCGCTGATGATGACGAATGGACGATAGTCCAACTTCCGGACCTGCAAAAGATCGGCATAGGCCCTCGAAAGCTCATCAAGAAATGCCTTGACCACGGGCAGCACGTAGGGTCGGGAATGATCCATCTCGCCGATCACATATCTATCATTATCCTCTAACTCCACCAGAACCCCCTTTCTTCTAAGCCTGTCGAGATCGTCCATCGTCTCCTGCGGACGGATCCGTCCGCTGCGATACGCATTTTCTTGTACGGCCACGACATCCGGAAACTTCGATTCGCATCCCGGACAACTGGCACTCAATCCCCCGGCAAAGACGTCGATGCTTTCCCATGCATGCCTGAACCGAAGTTTCAAAGGTTTTCTAAAACGATAGGCCAGCATGGCTGTTCCCATGCACATCAGTACCATCCCGATGAGGATCGACATCTTTCGGAAGGAGGTGCTCATGTCAAAGGTGATGTCCTGACCATATTCGGTGATCTTTGCGGAATGGAAACCTCGCATCGATCCTGGAAAGAAAGCCAACCGCTTTCCATCATCTTGGAGCACCTAGGCGAGGATCGGTGAATTTCTTCACTTCTCAGGCCTTCTGGAGGATCTCCCTTATGGCTTCCCCCTTCCCGTCGGGCGTCGTATAGAAAGGGCGACCTTCCACTTCATAGTTTCTGTCGGGCGGAATCCCGAGGGCATGGTAGATCGTCTGGTGCACCTGGTCGATCTTGACGGGCTTCTCGATGGTCTTGCAGGGCCGCTCGTCAGCAGTCTTGCCATACACATATCCTTTTCGGATACCCCCGCCAAACATCAGGATCGAAGACCCGTCGGTGAAATGACGATGCATCCCGTAATGCTTCAGCTCTGTGAGGATGTCGGGCTGGTTGACCTGTTCCTTGACTTTCAAGTCCGGACGGCCTTCCACCATCATGTCGCGACTGAACTCGCTGGCGATGACGATCAGCGTCCTCTCCAACTTCCCGCTGCGTTCGAGGTCCTTGATCAGCTGGGCTATCGGCGCGTCGATGAGCTTCTTCATGTCGACCATTCTCGTATGTCCGTTCTCATGGGTGTCGAAGCCGAAGAAAGGTTCGTACTCGGTGGTGACGCTGATGAAACGGGCTCCCTGCTCTGTCAGCCGCTTCGCCATCAGGCAGCCGAGACCAAAGCGGCCGGTGTTGTAGATGTCGTACGACTCCTTTGGCTCCTGGCTGAGATCGAAGGCTACCGCCTCGGGGGACTTCAATAGCCGGTACGACTGCTCCATCGAGCGCCGCAACGACTCGCGTTGATAGTCGCTCCCGTATGCACCAACCGGAGTCCGATTGATGAGCTCATTGTACAGCCGGTTGCGCTTCTCGAACCTGGCTACGTCCATCCCAACGGGTGGGCGGACACTCTCCAGTCCCTGGCCAGGGTCGGGGATCAGGAAGGGACCATATTCCGATCCCAGGAAGCCTGCTGTATGGAAGGCCTTCAACTCTTCCGCCTCGCCGACGGTGAAGCGCTGTCCGATGTCTACAAAGGCGGGGATGACAGGGTTGAGGGGTCCCAGTTCTTTCGCAATCCAAGCACCGATATGCGGCGCAAGGACCGACTGTGGTGGCTCATAGCAGGTATGCCAATGATATTGATGACGGGTGTGCAGGATATGCCCCATGTCTGCCGAGACATACGAACGGATGAGCGTGCCTTGGTCGATCACCTCTCCGATGGCTTGCAGACCCTCTGAGAAGCGTACCCCGTCCAAAGCGGTGGGAAAAGACGGGAAGGTACTGAGCACGCGGTTGGCCTCCATACCTTGCTCGAAAGGAGTGTATGCCTTCGGATCGAAGGTCTCCGTATGCGCCATGCCTCCGGCCATCCAGAGCAAGATGACGGTATCAGCGCTGGTGGCATGGCGCTGCCGGGGGGAGGAGCAGCCGCTCAACAACCCCGAAATAGGGGCCCCGGCCGCCAAGGCCGCCATCGTAGCTGCCGATGACTGACTCAGGAAGCGCCTGCGGTCCAACCTTTTGCCTTGCATATCCATAAACTTACGTCTTATCGGAAAGACTACAAGTGACATCTACCATTCAATAAACCATCCCGCCCCACACCACCATGCCCTGAATATTGCCGCCATACTCTTGAACCCTGTCAAATCATATGACTATAAGGGCTATCCTTTTCATGTCTGCGACGACCAAGCGCGGTCTGCGTGTCACTCGAGACAGTGACACGCAGATCACAAACTGCTGTCTCTACCGGATCAATTGGAATTCCGGATGGAGGGCCATGGCCCATAGGAGATCCTCCCAATCGGATACGGATGACCGATCGTCCAATCGCTGCCGGAGCAGCCTCCGCTCCTTGTCCGAAGGCAGGCGGCCCAGCATGCGACGGTATATCCTGTCGACTACCCCCATCGGGTCCGCCTCCGCTGCCGTCCGGACGGCTGCCTTCCGTAGGGTTTCATGGAATTGCCCTCCATTGGTAAGCTCCAAAGCCTGCAACAGGCTGGCCTGCGAGATGCGCCCCGTGGAGACGTTCTCGCGTGTCGGCCTGCCGAGTGATTTCTGGAAGGGGTCGTTCATCACCAACGAGGCCCTCGTGAAAGGTATGCAGTACTGGATGCCGTCGGGAAGACGCCTGCGCTCGATCAGACTGTCGGCATAGACGGGCTCCAGCGTAGCCCCGATGGCGTCGATGAACTGCTCGGCACTCATCCTGCGACGCAGCATCCCGCGGAAGACGAAATCCTTCGAGGCGATCTCCTCCGGCTGACCGACTGCTACAGACGGCTGCTGGTAGGCATCCGACGTAAGAATCGTGAAGAGCAGTTTCTTCATGTCGGCCCCGGTCGCTACGAAGTCCCAGGCAAGCCAGTCGAGCAGGTCCTGGCTCCAGGGTTTGTTGTCCATCGCATCCACGGGCTCCACGATCCCCCTACCCATAAGCTGCGCCCAGATGCGATTGACAAGCGTGCGATACAGTCTCCCGTTGGCCGGTTGAACCGTAATCTCAGCGAGTTGCCGCAACCGCTCCTTTCGGTCGGCGGACGAGTCGATGGCACCCAGTTTCGGATACAGCATCCGCGTACCGGCCACCCGACCCGTGGGCTTGTCGCATCGATGGATCTGCAGCAGCGAGTCGGCAAATAGGTTGGCAAAGGCATAGGCATCTTCGAGCTTCCAGTCGCTGATGAAACTGTCGTGGCAGGAAGCGCATTTGAGGTTCAACCCAAAAAAGACCTGCGACACATTCTGTGCCGCCTGCATCTCTACCTGCTGGCTGGCATTCACTTCACCGCGCCAGCGGATGCCGCGGATGAAGCCTTCGGAAGAAGCCTCAGCATCGATGAGTTGACGCACAAAATCATGATAGGGCTTGTTGTTGAGCAGCGATGTATAGAGCCATCGGGTGATGTCCTTTCGGCCGTTGGTGATGTACCCGGGACCACTGTAGTCATTGCGCAAGGCATCATTCCAAAAGCTAATCCAATGTTGAGTATAGTCATGATCTCGATTAAGGAGTGTTCGCACCAGTGCCGCCCGTTTCGCCGGCAAAGGGTCGGCTACAAACCGCTCTACGCTGTCAGGTGGCGGCAACAGTCCGATGGCGTCGAGATATACGCGTCGGATATAGATTCTGTCCTCGACGGGCTCCTCCCAGTCGATGCCATGCTGTCGGAAGTATTGACCTACGAATCGGTCGAGGGGTTTTTCATGCCCATCTACGACCGGAGGGAGGGGTGGCAGTCGCGGCTCCAGCACGGCCGTCCGGAACAGGCTGCGTACGGGGCCGCTGGGCCATGGCGCCCCTTTCTCTATCCAATAGCTCAGGACTTCTACCTCCTCCGGGGTCAGCCCATTGCCTTTGGTGGGCATGGCATCCTTATGCCCCCGCGGCAAGCGCACGCGCCGAATGAGTTCGCTGGCAGCGGGGGCTCCAGCCTTGACCACCACGCCATGCTCTCCCCCGGAAAAAATACCTTCTTGGGTGTCGAGACGGAGCCCTCCCTTCATCCGAGTAGGCCCATGACAGCTATAGCATTTGTGGGCGAAGATCGAGCGCACCTGCACATTCAGCATCTGCAGCTGCTCATCATCGAGGCCGCCCTTCAAGGGTATGAAACGGACGGCCAGCTCTTCTTCAGAAGTCGGTGCGTCACCAGTTGGCATGACGCTGCTGAGGTATCCAGGCCCGTGTGTCAGCTCGCTGCCGAAATGCCCGGTCACCGTCACTCCTGCCACGGCGAGTATGGACACTAGCCAGGCAGCATTCCGCCGGTGGCGATGATGCAGCCAGGTGGCCATTACGACCAGAAGAGTTGTGAGGATGCCCGACCATTGATGCCAGGGCAAAGCAGCGGCGTCATACGTCTCCGTATTCGACAACAGCAGACCCAACAACATCGATAAAAGGGAGGTGACACAGGCTGATATGAGCAGGATGCCGTGGGTGGCCTGGAAGCGCTCCGTCTGACTGTAACGGTCTATGGCACCGAAAAGCACCACCCCAAAGATCAATGCAATGGGGAAATGCACCACCATCGGATGCAGGCGACCCAGAAACCGCCAGAGCCAGTAAACTCCATGGGCATCCGCTGCCTGCGCCCAGGCCGGTACAGTCAGCAGGAGAGACAACCCAAACACGAAACCCCGTAGGCCGGGCAGTCCCAGTCGTTGAAAAGAAAAAAGCAGGAAACGATGCTTCATAAAATAGAAGGGGTGGTACACCATCAAGTAAAATAGTAAATTTCAGTGAGACGACATCACCCTTCGTCAAGACCGCTCTAGCAGATCACTTCAATGCCGATCAGACCCTGTCATAGTCTTCCCTCCATTGCTGGATCGACTGTTTGATCTTCTTGTTGCCCCATTTCTCCTGAAGTGCTTTTTCTGCCAGCGAAGGAAGCTCCTCATCGGAGGCGAAACGGAGGGCGATGATCTGTGAGAGCCGCAGGCCGACAGGCAAGGGCTTTCCCGTAAGGATGAAATGGCGTAGGTTCTCTTCCGCACGGATGGCCCTGTCCTGTGCCTTCAGGGGGAAAATGCGAATATACCAGCCTAGTAGACCCAGCAAGACGGAGATGGCGCAGATGAGGGAGGCTGAATATAGATTCTCCAAAGTAGATTGGAATAAGTTGACAACAGAACCAATGAGAATAAGCAGATTCAAGGGCAGGGCGACGCGATGAAAGCCGGTGACGATGCGGGCATGGTTATCATAATTCTGCTTGGCCATGGTATGGATGTTTCTATAAAGATAGCCCTAAATCGGTGGCATCCATGTGAAAAGGTGTTTGAGTATTCTTCTCTCAGGCAGAGGTATCTTTGGAGTTGAACTATTGATGTAGCTGGAAGACTGACTCTGCCGAAAATTGCTCATTGACCATCATCGCCAGCTACTGATTCAGGAGCTGCTGCAGGTGTGATAGGTTTCTGCTGTTGTGCGGCAGGACGTTCAGATCCACTGGGGACACAGAACGCTCAGTAATGGGCCGATCCTTTTTGCTTTTTGAGCACAAAGGTTCTTCTACGAAAAAGAGGAAAGAAGGTGGAAATGAATATATTTGGCTCTAAGGATATTTCAAGATGTAAATACAAATTTAAATTAAACAATCAGAAAATAAATAAGCTACATTGTATTAATTGAGTAGATTATGTTTGGAATACAAAACAAGTGTACAATACTTACTGATTTTCAATCGTAAATTGATAATCTTGTACGAATCTAATTAGAGAGAATATGGAAAAATATGGTAAAATATTAATGTATATCATACCGGCGTTTATATTACTGATACTGATTGAAAAAATCTATGCTTGGTATGTAAAAAAACAGGAGATCAATACCCTGGACACAATAAGCAGTCTAACCTCTGGTGTAACGATGATTACCAAAAATGTGATGGGGTTGAGCATTACGATAATCAGTTATGCCTGGATTGAGAAACATGTAGCTGTATTTCATGTCGAGTCTACTATTTTGACATATATCATTGCATTTATTGCACTCGATTTTTCACATTACTGGATACATCGTATTGAACATGCCAATAATTTTTTCTGGAATAGTCATATTGTACATCACAGTAGCGAAGAATTCGATCTGGCTTGTGCAGTTCGACAACCGATTTCTTCCTTTGTAAAAATATTTTCCTTTTTCATGCTTCCCGCTGCATTATTGGGTATTTCTCCTCTGGTTATTGCTACTGTTATACCTATCCAGTTTTACGCTCAGTTTTGGTATCATACGCGGTATATCAATCAAATGGGATTCCTAGAGCATATCATCGTCACTCCTTCACACCACAGAGTCCACCATGCCATTAATAAAGAATATCTTGACAAAAACTTATCACAAATATTCATTGTTTGGGATAAGCTCTTTGGTACTTTTCAAGCAGAACGTAAGGACATTCCACCTGTTTATGGGATTACCAGACCCGTAAAAACTTGGAATCCAATCAAAATTAATTTTCAACATATTTGGCTGCTCATAAAAGATTCATGGCGTACAAAGAAAATACCAGATAAAATTAAAGTTTGGACGAATTCTACAGGATGGAGGCCGAGTGATGTGGCGTCATCATTCCCCGTAGACAAAATTGATGATGTATATAATTTTCAGAAATATTTTGTTAAGAAAGAAGCTACGTTCATTTATTGGATATGTTTTCAATTAAGTATTGTACTATTTTTAACTTTTTGTATGCTAGCAAATATTTCGAGTATCGAGAATACTTCAATTTTTATTTACGGCTTTTTTATTTTTACTTTCATCTATGCACTAACTGATTTTATGGATGGTAATTCTTCTGCTTTGCTTTGGGAAATTTTTAAATTCGTCTACGGATTATCAATTTTGTATACCAGTAATGATTTCTTCGGATTAAATCTATCAGTCCCATTAACTTATGACATTATATTAACATATTTCATGCTATCCATGGGTTTAAGTTTTTATTTTTGGCTAGATAACAATAAAGAGAGAAATGTTATAGAGCAACTGTAGTGGGAATAAATCAGTACCTGCATGTCACATAAAGAATCCTATATTTATAATCGTAATGGTGCATATCACTCAAGATATTGAGCGCTTATCTCTCCAATATATTTTTTATTAAAGGAATATACCTTGTATGACTAATGTGATTCCCTCACTTCGTAGGGGACATCACTCATTATGCCTCTATAAATTCCTGGATTACTTCCCTTGATCAACTCAGCTCCGACTGATTTTGTATAAAATTCGGCTGGCCCTACTCCTCCAATGATGGCATAAGCAAAACCCTGTGCACGCATAGCATCCAAACAATCCATGAGAAGTATTTTCCCTATTCCTTTCCCCCTGTGTATTTCCTCAACAGCTGTTGGCCCGAAAAAATTTTGGTATGCAGCATTATAAGTAGCAAATCCGATGATTAAATTTTCTTTTATTGCTATGAAAGACGAGATGGGTTGATATCCAAAACTGACTTCTACTTCGCTTGCCCAGCCTGATCCATAATTTTTTTTTACCCAATTCACCAAGATAGATTTTTCAGCAGCAAGAGGTCTACGAAATACTATTTCGTCGTCTTCAAGCTTTTTTTTCAATACTGTATAATCAGGAAGTTCGTATAATTTGACAAGCATATCTTGCATAAGATTCATTTATATATTGATAATGGGTGGCCCTGCAAGACCTCTATTTATTTTTTTCCTTACATAGAATAAATATATTAATGAACCAATACCTATTGAAACACTGGTAGTGATTAAAGGCAAATGTTTTGTCTCAAATCCATCTACATCCGTTTCTGGATAAGACAATGATATGATAACAAAAATTACCCAGCATAATGCAATCCATTGTACAGGACGTTGCAAATTATTAAAGAGATAGCCTTTGCCTTGGATGATCGTTCGCTTACTCATTATTGCAGCGATCAGAATACCCAAGTACCCAATATAAGAGGCAAGTGCTGATACGCTGCTGATGATCTCAATCTTTTTGAGGGCTAAAATCGATAAACAGCTAAATCCCCAAATCACTATTATTGCATTTTTTGGAGATTTCGACTCTTTACCTACAAAAGAAATCCAGGTTGAAAAGGGAAGAATTTTGTCTCTTGAAAATGAGTATAATAATCTTGATGCCGTCGCCATCGATGCAACTGCGCATGCGAATATAGAGATCAAAACAAATAATAAAAGTGTAGTTGTCAGTCTTACACCAATAGAATTTGTCAGAATTGAAATTAATAGGTTTTCATTATTACTTTCGAATCCATTTGCCTGGATTACTAAAGATAGAAGTATGAGAAATCCTAATATGGATGATGATATAAGAGAAATCATAATTGCATTAGGAATAGCGGTAGTTGGTGACTTCGTTTCTTCAGCAAGATCTGCTGCTGCTTCGAATCCGGTCAGTCCCCAGGCGCCCAGTAAAAGTGACAGTGCAAAAGAAGAAAATTGTAAAGAATGTTCACTCATGAATAACGTGCAGGATTGAAGAGTTGCAAGACTTACATTTCCACTCATTATCCATACACCTATTAGCAGTAAAATAAGTAGCAGAACTCCGATCATTTCTGCAAAAACTCCTATGTCATTGACTTTTGTGACAACATGAATTCCTAACAAATGAATCAAAGTTACAGCTGAAATGATAGCAATTGTAATATACGAGAGAATATCATCTGAAATATTTAGATTGAATAAATTAATCGATATGGTTGCAAACGTTTTACATATACTTGGAAATCCGGTTATGAATTGGATTAATAGAATCCATCCCACAAAAAAACCATAATGTACATGTACTAGACGTGAGGCCCACTGATATCCGTAACCTACAATTGGATATTGAATGGAAAGACGTGCCATTACAAGTGCGACGAAAAATTGTCCAGAAGCAACCAGTAACCAAGACCAGATAATTCCACCACCAACCTGTCGATAACCAAAATTGAAGTTTGCAAAAATACCTGTCAGTACTGAAATAAGTGAAAAGGATATAGCGAAACTAGAAAAGCTATTCATCGAGCGACTCAGTTCTTCTTTGTACCCAAATGAATTAGTCGTACTCATTAATAATATTTATGCAAAATGAAGACCCTGTAATGCTGCCTCTGCCCATTCTTCAGTAATTTCAGTATCATTGATGATTGTATACCAAAGTTTAGGTCTGGACTTAACATATTCGCGTACATTTAAAAGAGATTTCAACAAATCATCTTTTTTTATCTCAAGGATGGATGGGTGATAAGGTAGTTTAACTTCATCCATTACTTCTTTAATGAATGGAAAATTATTCCCTTGTAATTGACTCATAATATAGATACCTAATCCTATGATATAACCGTGGACAAATGGTCGTTTCAGGCGCTCTTCAAGTTCATAAAATAAATAATGCTCAGATCCTTCTTCCACACGAAAGTGCCCAATGGGTAAACATATAGTGTTCAAGTCAATATACCCTTGTACAATTGCCATAAGACCCTTGTCTGTATTTTCACGAACGTCACCAAGTAATCCGTATAACATTTGAAGGATTTTGTTGGCTTTTTCGATGGAACTGGATGAGTAGGGAAATTCTGATTTTCCTTTCAAATTCGCATGCGCCCAATCAAACGAAGCAGTATGCATGGACAGGAGGTCACCAATTCCTGCAATATTTAATTCTGGTGGAGCCGTTCGAATGATCCCAAAGTCAATTACCAGCGGATCGGGGGATGCAACACCTACATAGTCAACTTCATGGTTTCGCCTGATTCCCGCTGCGGGTGTTGTAAATGCATCAACCGATAAAATGGATGGAATACTAACTAGTCGTTTCCCTTTTTTCCATGATATATATTTTGCTGCATCAATTGCCATTCCACCACCAATACCAACAATCGTATCGAACTCGGGCATTTGCTCACAGATGCTATTCAACCATTTTTCTTCCATAGTTTCTACGAATACAACTATCTCAGGATTTCCCCCTAATTTATTCTTAGTAATTCGCCACGGAATTTCCATAGTCATTACACAAAATTTTCCTATTTCTTTACCAAGACCACAACATGCATCTTGACCATAACGTAAGTCAATTACGTTTGTATAATCTTTTTGGTGCATTATATAATTAATTTTTTGATATGATATTTAATTGGAATGATGTTCTTTTCGTGTAATACACAGTGTGA
>Ga0194112_10004845_pt1 | contig 18320 bp, 19 predicted proteins | sample TA2MahC400mmetaG_FD_146191 | JGI IMG/M metagenome (GOLD analysis project Ga0194112, IMG submission 146191) | Freshwater microbial communities from Lake Tanganyika, Tanzania - TA2015016 Mahale Deep Cast 400m | ecosystem: Environmental > Aquatic > Freshwater > Lake | place: Tanzania: Lake... | reverse complement strand
TTGCGAGATATCGTTGGGCTTCTTTCATTATAACTGTTTTATCTGGCATTGTGTGTCTTTAAAAATATCACAATTGGCATAGGGTGTCAATAATCAAGCAAGTTTAAACTATTCCATATCATTTAAGATAAAAATCTTATTTTCTCTTAAACATCTTTTTCAGTTCATTTAAAGAAAAGAAAATTCTTGTTGGTCTGCCATGAGGGCAATTGTCAGGGTTATCGCAATCCTCAAGGTCAGAGAGTAATTGAGAAACCTCTTCTTGATTGAGTATTGTTTTGCCGCGTACCGATTTATGACATGCAATTTTTGCTGCAAGGACCTCTCTCATTGATGTATCTAGAGGAATTCCTTCGATGAGGTATGATGCACTATCAGAGAGGATGCCTCTTATATCAGCCTCTTTTAACACATCAGGGAGTGAACGAACGATAACGGTATCATGTCCAAAATCATCCAGATCTATTCCGAAATCCCTGAGCACCGAACTATTTTTAATGATTATCCTGTATTCTTTATGAGATAGCTTCACCTGTTTTGGAAAGAGTAACTGATATGAATTGATATGTATTCCCTTGAGAAATTTTTCATAGAGAATTCTCTCGTGGGCAGCATGGTGGTCTATGAGTGTAAGTCCGCCTTTACCTGAAATGGCAATGAACGAATCACCGAGATACATGAAAGGCAAATAGTGTGTATATGCAAAATCGAGATGTTCTGATAGTGCAGACCCAAAAGGGGGAGAGGATGGAAGAGAGGGAGAATCAGAAGGAAAGAGAAAATGTCTTAATGAATCTGCTGGGGGAACTTCTGTAAATTGTACTGCATACTCAATTCGATCTTTTTTCATCGCATCTCTGATAGAGGTGTATACAAAACGATAAATAAATTCTTTATCCTCAAATCTCACTTCCCTTTTCGTCGGATGGACATTAAAATCTACTTTTCCCGGTTCGATATCAAGAAAAAGAAAAAAGACAGGATGTCTGTCATGAGGAAGTATTCCTTCAAATGCTTTATATACTGCATGTGCAATTGAAGTATCTCTTATCGGCCGCCTGTTTATAAAGAGAAACTGATGAGCCTTGCTGTTTCTGAAATTAACGGCTTTTGATACAAAAGATTGTATCTTGAGATTTTCAGCCTCTGCATTCACTTCTATAAGGCCATCAAGAAACTCGCCTCCATAGATCTGCATAATCCTTTCCTTGATACCAGAGGCAAAAGGTATATTCATGGTCTCGTGGTTGTCCGATATGAACGTGAAACCAATCTCATAATATGCAAGCGCCTCTTCTGTGACCCTGTCAATAATATGGAGGAGTTCTGTAGTATTTTTCTTAAGAAATTTCTTCCTTGCAGGTGTATTAAAAAATAAATCTTTTACCTCAACCGTTGTCCCAATTGAGGGAGCATCCTTAACCGACTTTATTTCTCCACCATGTGTCTCAATTGAGACACCGTGTGAGATACTTTTCGGTGCGGTGACAAGTGTAACCCTTGATACAGACGCAATGGATGAAAGGGCTTCACCTCTAAATCCCATTGTCCTTATGTTGAAGAGGTCCTCTTCACTGAAGAGCTTGCTGGTTGCATATCTTTCGAAGCAGAGAAATGCGTCCTCCTTATCCATACCTGTACCGTTGTCCGAGACCCTGATGAGCCGTTTACCACCATACAGGACTTCTATCTTTATATCTGTACTTCCTGCGTCAATCGAATTCTCAATCAGCTCTTTTACCACTGAGGCAGGTCTTTCGATGACCTCACCTGCAGCAATCTTATTCCTTAAATCGTGTGGAAGAATCTTAATCTGCGACATAAAATAGCCTCATGTTTATGGATACCCCTGGATATCCAGATTGGTGAGGCCTGTCTCTTTTGCCCATCTCACAGCATCGCTGTATTCTTTACGGGTTATTTTTCGGGATATGTCAAGATATTCAAATGCTTTGTATGTTGGCATATATTGCGACATAATGTTGAGATACGTGTCTTTTGGAAGATTTTCTGCAATCCATTCAATCACCTTCTTTGTTCCGCTGACCTGGTTGGGCATAACCAGGTGACGTATGATCAGACCTCTATACATGAGGCCATCCTTGGCAGGTTTTGCCACGCCTACCTGTCGGTGCATTTCAAGGAGTGCCGCTTTTGTGATCTCCGGATAAGTCTCTGCACTCGATGAGTATTTTGCTGCCATTGTACTATCAGAATATTTGAAATCAGGCAGGTAAATATCAACTATTCCGTCAAGCTTTTTCAGGATCTCCATGCGTTCCCAGCCGCAGGTATTATAAACAAGAGGGAGTCTCAATCCTTTGCCTGCTGCTCTGTCCACTGCAAGAACAATATGTGGTGAATAGTGGGTTGGGGTAACGAGATTGATATTGTGACATCCTATTTTTTGAAGCTTGATCATCATTTCTGCAAGATCTTCTATACCACAGGGCTTTCCCATCCCTCCTTGGCTGATTTCCCAGTTTATACAGAAGACACACCTGAGCCCGCAGTTGGTGAAGAATATTGTTCCGGAACCACCTTTCCCCACAAGGGATTTTTCCTCACCAAAGTGTGGATTATAAGCTGAAACCTCAAGTTGAGAAGAAGCCTGACAGAAACCCTTATCCCCGGCAATCCGGTTGACTCCACATTGCCTGGGGCAGAGTGTACAACTTTTCGTTATGTTCCATAGTTCTTCTCCTCTCTTTTTCAGTTCTCCGCTTCTGTGCAGTTTCAGATAAGCAGGCTCAAAATGTGGGTCAATCTTTGCAGTTTCACGATCAATGATTTCAGATAGGTATGTTGATTTTTCATTTTTTTTGCACCCAGTACAAAAGGAGAAAAAGGGAAGACTTAATCCTGATAGAACGAGATAAAGACATGATTGGATAAATTGTCTTCGTGATTGTTCTTTCATCTGAAATTTCCTCCTGTCATCAATGAATGAAGTTTCCATCAAGCCTGTCTCTTTTATCTATAAACAGAGATTAATTCATTATATCAAAAATATAGTTTATCAACATCCATGTGGTATAATTTTTCATGGATAACGCAACAGAGATTTCTGAGGCAGAAGAAACAGCAAGGTTTATTATAGAGCCCTGGCATGTAATTCTGCTTAATGATGACTGGCATACATTTGATGAAGTCATCTATCAAATAGTAAAAGCCACTGGTTATAGTGCTGATAAGGCGGAAAAAATCGCATGGGAAGCCCATACAAAAAGTGAGGCAATCTGCTACACTGGCACAAGAGAACGCTGTGAACATGTTGCATCGGTGCTTGCAGAAATCAAACTTGGTGTGAGGGTGGAAAGGATGTCCTGAATTCCGTAATTTTACTTCTGACCTCGCATGTCATTTGAGCAACCTGCTCATAAAAGGAAATAGTTTAAATGGATATTATTACAATTTTGTTTATCGCAGTCGGATTGTCTATGGATGCTTTTGCGGTATCTATCACAAGCGGACTCACGATAAAAAATCTGAAGGTAAATAATGCCTTAAAGATTGCGATATTTTTTGGATCATTCCAGGCAATAATGCCGTTAATAGGATGGTTAGCAGGGCTGAGCGTACGAAGTTTTATTTCGGGTGTTGACCACTGGATCGCCTTTGGGCTCCTGAGTTTTGTTGGCTGTAAAATGATTTATGAATCAATTACCACTAAACCAACTGCAAAAGAAAATAACCCTCTGAATATGTATGTATTACTTGTACTATCGGTTGCAACAAGTATTGATGCCCTTGCTGTAGGTTTGAGTCTCTCGTTTTTGAATATTTCTATTGTAACGCCAGTTGTAATCATCGGGGTTGTCACATTTCTTTTATCATTCCTCGGTGTTTTTATCGGGGACAGATTTGGACATTTTTTTGAAAAGAAGATGGAGATAGTAGGCGGGCTCATTTTGATTGGTATTGGAATAAAGATACTAATTGAACATTTAGTTTAGATGATATTCCTTGAAGGTTCCTTGACATCTTAACCTTTCGAGACCTTGACCATTCAATAGAATCAAATCTATAATTAATTAATATGGGAATTATTCAATGCATTGGAAACACCCCTCTTGTCAGGATAGAGGGCATAAATCCTAATCCAAAGGTGAAGCTTTTTGCAAAGCTTGAGGGTACTAATCCCGGAGGCTCTGTTAAAGACAGGATAGCCCTTTACATGATAGAAGCTGCGGAGAGGGACAAAAGACTTACAAGAGATAAGATAATACTTGAGGCAACATCAGGAAACACAGGTATAGGGCTCGCAATGGTTTCATCTGCGAAAAGGTACAGGGTAAAGCTTGTTATGCCTGCATGTGTGAGCATTGAGAGGAGAAGAATTCTTGAGGCATTTGGTGCAGAGCTTATACTGAGCCCGTCTGAAGAAAGCACAGACGGTGCAATACGATTAGCCCACAGGATAATTTCCGAGGATTCAGGAATGTACTTTATGCCAAATCAATTCGACAACGAGGCAAATATAATGGCCCACTATGAAACTACAGGAAGAGAAATCATAGAGCAGACAGGTGGACAGATCACCCATTTTGTGGCCGGCATGGGGACTACAGGCACGCTCATGGGCGTAGGGAGAAGACTCAAGGAGTTTAATAAAGATATAAAAATAATAGGTGTGGAGCCTTCTGTACACCACAGGATCCAGGGACTAAAGAATATGTCAGAGTCAATCGTGCCGAAAATATTCGATCCTTCAAAGCTTGACGAACGACATATTGTGAATGATGAAGAGGCATTTGATACGACAAGGATGCTCGCAGTGAAGGAAGGAATATTTGCAGGGATGTCAAGTGGTGCTGCAATGCATAGAGCCCTCAGAAAATCCAGCGAGCTTAAAGAAGGTGTCATTGTTGTGGTACTTCCTGACAGGGGGGATCGATATCTATCGACTTCTCTGTTTACCTCAATATGCAGTAAATGTCCGCCGTAATGGTAAGCCTATTTACCCCGTTAGAAAGGACGGGGCTTTTACCCCGCCCTTTCTAACGGGGTTTACTTATTTTATCTTTTCCAAAGGGTGAGAGTTCTCTAAGCTCCTTTATGATTTTAGGAACTATTGTGATTACCTCGTCAATCTCAGTCTCTGTATTGTAGCGACTGAGAGAAAACCTTATAGAGCCGTGTATGGCGGTGAATGGTACTCCCATTGACCTCAGAACGTGACTCGGCTCAAGAGAGCCTGATGTGCAGGCAGAGCCTGATGATGCACAGATGCCATATTCATTTAATCTGAGGAGTATGGCTTCTCCCTCTACGTACTCAAAACTTATATTTGTTGTATTCGGCAGGCGGTTTTCAGTATCGCCATTTATCCGTACATCAGGACAGCACTGAAGCAGTGCTGTTTCGAGCTTATCCCTTAGTTTACTCAAATAGCTCACCTCTTTTTCGAGGTTTTCCCTGGCAAGCTCACACGCCTTGCCAAGACCTATAATCGAGGCAACATTCTCTGTGCCCGCCCTCCTTCCACGCTCTTGATGTCCACCAATTATATATGGATAAAACCTTGTACCTTTTCTTACATAGAGCGCTCCTACGCCCTTCGGGGCGTGCAGCTTATGCCCTGAAAGAGACAGCATATCAACAGGAAGTTTTTTTAGATCTACAGGAATTTTCCCTACTGCCTGGATAGCATCTGTGTGAAAAAGAATTTTTCTTTCTCTCAGGATCTCGGAGATCTCAGGTATCGGGAATATGACCCCGGTCTCATTATTGGCATACATTATTGAGACAATTGCAGTGTTCTCATCGAGGGATTTAAGGAGAGCGCCTAAATCGAGTCTCCCCTTGCTATCTACAGGCAGGAAGGTAACTCTGTAACCTTTTCGTGCAAGGTGTTTTGAGAAATTAAGGACAGCAGGATGTTCTACTCTTGTGGTAATGATATGCTTTTTCTGGAGATATGATTCGATACCACTCATGATTGCAGTGTTATCGCTTTCTGTGCCGCAGCTTGTAAAGATTATCTCTTCTGGTTCTGCGCCCAGGAGGGCGGCGACTTTCGCCCTTGCCTCTTCTATCTTTCTGTGGAGCTGTCCACCAAAGGTGTGCATGCTCGACGGGTTTCCATATAATTCCCTGAGATAGGGAAGCATCTCATCGAGAACCTCAGGTGCGACAGCTGTAGTTGCATTGTTGTCAAGATAGATTGGTTTCATCCTACCTCCACAATAATATCCTCACTCACAAGTTCTCTTAATTTTTCCTCAATGCCTTTCACGGTGACGTTACCCATGGGACATTCAACACACATTGCCCTTAAGGCAATGATAACCTTATTGCCTTCCACGTCTATAAGTTCAACATCTCCTCCGTCAGCCTGAAGAAGAGGTCGTATCTCCTTTTCTATCACATCTTGTATAAGCGCGATCTTCTGGAGATTGGTTAACTTCTTGGGAACAAGGGGCCTTTCAGGCACTGCCTTTATAGACCATATATCCTTTAAGATTGCCTCTATATCAGGAATACAGGAGCCACATCCACCGCCTGCTTTAGTGTAATTTGTTATATCTTCCACAGTGGTAAGGTGGTTTTCTATAGCGACCTTTCGTATTTTATCCTCAGAGACCTCAAAACATTTACATATAATTTTCTCTTCGCCTTCAATCGGTTTTTTCTCGCCCCTATAATTTGCGACTGCGGTTTCAAGTGCTTCCTGTCCCATGACTGAGCAATGCATTTTTTCACTTGGGAGGCCGCCAAGGAACTCTGCAATTTCCTGGTTGCTTATTTTCAGTGCTTCATCAAGAGTCATTCCCTTTATGAGTTCTGTAAGGGCAGAGGAGCTTGCGATTGCGCTCGCACACCCAAAGGTCTGAAACTTTGCATCTATGATTTTATTTGTTTGTTTGTCAATTTTGAGTGTGAGACGGAGGGCGTCACCGCATATTATGCTGCCGACCTCTCCAACAGCATCGGGATTCTCTATTTCGCCCACATTTTTTGGATTGAGGAACAGATCTTTTACCTTATCCGTATATTCCCACATAGATTTTATAGGATATAATATAGTTATGCTAATCATCAAGCCTAATCCTCCCAAATTTTCTTAATATTAGTGAGGTTATGATATAATTCATAATGATAAATAAAACGAAAATAAATATTTCCGTGGAGGGAGTGCATGGATATAAAAGCATATGTGTTTAATAAGGCATTAGAGGCAAAAGAAGGTGCAAAATCCCTTGCAAAAGCGTCTTCAAAACAGAAAAACCTTGCACTTTTAAAAATGGCAGAAGCCCTTAAAAAGAATGCACAAGGGCTGATTTCAGAGAATAAAAAAGATATAAAGATTGCAGAAGAGAAGGGTTTTTCAAAGGCATTGATAGACAGGTTGACATTAAATGAAAAACGTATTAGTGAGATGTCACAAGGGCTTATCGAGGTCGCAGCCCTTCCTGACCCTGTTGGTGAAATAACAAAGATGTGGCAGAGGCCAAATGGAATGACTGTTGGAAGGATGCGTGTGCCAATCGGTGTCATCGGGATTATCTATGAATCAAGGCCCAATGTGACTGCGGATGCAACAGGCCTGTGCCTCAAGGCTGGCAATGCAGTGATACTCAGAGGTGGTTCTGAGGCTATTCATTCAAACAAAGCAATTGTCACTGTGTTAAGGAGTGTTGCTAAAGAACAGGGGCTTCATGAAGGTGTAGTAACCTTTCTTGATATACCCGAGAGAGAGGCAGTTATGGAGATGCTCAAGCTCGAGGGTATTATTGATCTGATAATTCCGAGGGGCGGGGAAGGGCTTATAAGGGCTGTCACAGAAAATTCGAGGATACCGGTTCTCAAGCATTATAAGGGTGTCTGCCATGTGTTTGTTGATAAGGATGCAGATGTGAAGATGGCAGAAGAGATATGCTTTAATGCAAAGGTACAGAGACCTGGTACCTGTAATGCTATGGAGACAATGCTTGTGGATAAAAAGATTGCGAAGGCCTTTCTTCCCACCATGATAAGGAGGTTCAAAGACGCTGGAGTGACACTGAAAGGATGTCCTGCAACGAGAAAGATAGATGCATCGCTTGAAAAGGTAAAGGAAGAAGATTATTACAACGAATATCTTGACATTATATTGAATATAAGGATAGTAGAGGGCATAGATAATGCCATGGCTCATATAGAAAAATATAGCTCTTCACACTCTGATGCAATTGTAACAGATGATTATAGTAAAGCTATGAGATTCCTCAAAGAGGTAGATTCCTCTGCTGTTTTTGTGAATGCCTCAACCAGACTTAATGATGGCTATCAGTTTGGACTTGGAGCTGAGATAGGTATATCAACAGATAAAATCCATGCGCGGGGACCGATGGGACTTGAGGAACTTACCTGCACTAAATTTATAGTCTTGGGAAACGGGCAATTGAGAGAATAGCAACAAGATGCAGGATACAGGATGAAAAAATTTGCTTTACATGCATCGTGCATCGTGTATCATGTATCATGAAAATGATATGAGAGTCGGTATATTTGGCGGGACCTTTAACCCCATACATTATGGTCACCTGAGAGCTGCTGAAGAAGTAAGGGAAAAAATCGGGCTTGACAGGATACTCTTTATTCCCTCTGGAACCCCTCCGCTCAAAACAGAAGAACTCACAGAAGCAGTGCACAGATATAAAATGACACGGCTTGCAGTGGTGACGAACCGTTTTTTTGAACTGTCAGATATTGAATGCAGACATCCCGGGAAGTCATATACTGTAAAAACAGTGGAGGAGTTAAAGAAGACCAGTCCCGGGATAGACTTTTTATTTATCCTCGGAATTGATGCATTCCTTGACATCTCCAACTGGTGGAACCCGGAGAAGCTTATCGGTCTTATGGATTTTGTCGTTATCCCGCGGTCACCTTTCAGGTTTGTTGACCTTCTGTCATCCCCGTATATATCTGCTGACGAGCATGCTCTTAAAAAACTTGACACAGCAGAAATCGAATCAAGCACCGTAAAACTCAAAAGCAACAGGGATATGATTGCGTTGAGTCTCCCTGTTATAGATATATCAGCAACCCGGATAAGAGGGTTATTAAGTGAGGGAAAGAGTATAAAATATCTATTGCCAGAGGCGGTTGAATCCTATATAATTTCTAATAAGCTATACAGAAGTTGACATCTTGTCATTCTGAGCGTAGCGAAGAATCTCATATATAGCAGAGACCCTTCGCTTCGCTCAGGGTGACATTTGACATCTGTAAAAGTTTAGAATTGGGAAGGGAGGGAAGACCCTTAGAAAGTAAAGTTAAAGCCTTCGAATTGGCAAATGCAGCTCTGGATAAAAAAGCAAAAGATGTCCTTGTTCTTAATTTGAAGGGCATGACTATTATTGCAGATTATTTTGTCATCTGTTCTGGTGAAAGCACAACCCATGTAAGATCAATTGCAGAAGGAGTCGAAGATAGGTTTTCCAAAGCAGATATAAAGCCTCTCGGTATCGAAGGACTAAATTATAGCCACTGGGTTCTAATAGACTATGGAGATGTCATTATCCATATTTTTGAAGATGCGACAAGGGATTTCTATGAGCTTGAAAAACTGTGGATGGATGCCGAAAGAGTTCCATTAAGTTAAGCGGAGATAGTGATGGGTAAACTATATGTTGCAATATTTATCTTGTTGCTCGGCGTTATTGCCCTCTTTGCAATGTTCAATCAGGAATCTACCACCATAAATATACCTTTTGGAATGACCTATGAGATTTCTACCATAGGTCTGATATTGCTCTCCGGTATAGTTGGTGCCCTCACAATGCTCATTATTTTCGCGATAAGAGATTTGAAGAGGTTTATAGATAACTGGCAATACCAGAAGAAACAGAAAAGAGAGGCAGAGGTTCAGGGGGTCTACTCAAAGGCGTTGAACAGTCTTCTTGCCCATAATGAGGATGAGGCGAAGGAGTTACTTAAAGGGGTTCTGTCAAAAGAGCCTGAGCACCTTGATGCATTATTAAGGCTCGGAGATATTGCAGTTACAGAAGAAGATTTTCAGAAGGCAGGCGAGTACTATCAGCAGGCAAGGGATATCAGCCCCCGGAACCTCGAAACATTGTTTGCCCTCGAAAGGCTTATGGAAAAAACAGGAAGATGGTCAGATGCCCTCCATTATGTTGACGAGATTCTCGATATAGATGATGAGAACCTTTCAGCCCTCTATAAAAAAAGGGATATTCTCGAGAGGCAGGAAAGGTGGGATGAACTTGTCCTTATTCAAAAAATAATCTTGAAAAATGAACATGCAGAAAAGGATAAAAACCGCGAACGTCAGGATCTCATTGGGTATAAGTATGAGTATGGGAGAAAGAGCCTCGAGAACGGTGAACTCGAAAAGGCAAAGAAGGCATTCAGGACAGTATTGCGAATAGACAAAGATTTTGTTCCTGCAACACTCGGGCTTGCTGAGGTGCTTTTAAGGGAAGGTGAGAGCGAAGAAGCAATTAATAATCTTGAAAAGAGTTATGAACAGACATCTTCAATGATCGTACTCGCAAGGCTTGAAGACTTGCTGATAAACCTTGGTGAACCAGGACGACTTATAAGAATTTATAAAAACAGCCTCTCAAGGAGTCCACAAGACCCTGTAATAAAATTATTTCTCGGGAAGCTCTACTACAGACTAGAGATGGTGGATGATGCTTTTGAAACTCTTGCATCCATTGATACAGGAGGAGCTGATTATCCAGAACTGCATCAGCTCATGGGGAGCCTCTATATGAAGAGGAACCAACCTGAAGAGGCTGTTTATGAGTTCAGGAAGGCACTGGACTTAAAGATGGCACTGCGATTGCTTTACTGTTGTAAGGAGTGTGGCTACATTTCCCTTGAATGGTCAGGGAGATGTGCTGATTGCAAGAAGTGGAATACCTTTCAATTCGACCTCGATGGTACCCGTGGGTCCAAAAAAGTCAATAATCAAGTCTTATTTAAATAGCCTTAATCTCACACAGGCTGGTATTAAAAAGTTACCAATATCAGCATTTTTGTTATAATACCTTCCAAATAATTCTTGCCGATATATCTGATTTTATATTGGTTTTCAAACAGTTTGAGGAGGTAGATGGTTTTGGAAGAAAGATATAGCCCTCAAAAGGTAGAGCTGAAATGGCAAAAATACTGGGCTGACAAGCAGCTCAATAAGACCGGGTTTAATCCTTCCCAGAAAAAATTTTATTGCCTTGAGATGTTTCCTTACCCTTCCGGGGAGATCCATATGGGTCATGTAAGAAACTATGCAATTGGTGATGTGGTCGCAAGGTATAAGAGGATGCGCGGCTACAATGTGCTCCATCCCATGGGATGGGATGCATTCGGGCTTCCTGCAGAGAATGCTGCGATAAAACATGGTGTGCATCCCTCAGAATGGACGTATAAAAATATTGAGTACATGAAGAAACAGCTTAATCGCATGGGGCTTAGCTATGATTGGGAAAGAGAGATCACAACCTGTAGCCCTGAATATTACAAATGGAACCAGTGGTTTTTCCTCAGGATGTTCGAGAAAGGACTTGCATACAGAAAACACTCTTATGTGAACTGGTGTCCGTCATGTGCAACTGTCCTTGCAAATGAACAGGTTATCGATGAGAAATGCTGGCGTTGTGACAGTACAGTCACCCAGAAGAAACTTGAGCAATGGTTTTTCAGAATTACTCACTATGCAGAAGAATTACTTCGGGAGTGCGATGAATTAAGAGGATGGCCAGAAAGGGTCGTACTCATGCAGAAAAACTGGATTGGGAAGGGCGAAGGCGTGGAGGTAGACTTTCCCATTGAAGGAATGGATGAACAATTAAAAATATTCACCACAAGGCCAGATACATTATTTGGTGTGACTTTTATGTGCATTGCTCCTGAACATCCTATGGCAGAAAAGATGGTTAAAGATACCAATAAACTTGAGGCTGTAAAGGCTCAATATGGTAAGGAAGATGAAAAGATAGGGCTTTTCACAGGATCTTACACAATCAATCCATTAAATGGTGATAGAGTCCCTGTATATGTCGCGAATTTCGTTCTCATGGAATATGGTACAGGCGCAATCATGTCCGTACCAGCTCATGATCAGAGAGATTTTGAATTCGCAAAGAAATATGACCTGCCTATAAAAATTGTGATAGTGCCTGAAGACAGGATACAAGATACAAGATACAGGATACAGGATAAAAAAAATCATGCATCGTGCATCATGAATCATGAATCTTTTGCCCCTGATATTACAGAGGCATACGAGGATGAAGGGATTATTGTGAATTCAGGAAAGTTCAGCGGTGTGAAGAGTGATAGTGCAAAAAAGGAGATAATACAATTTATCGAAGAGAAGAGATTGGGAAGGGGTACTATTAATTATAAACTCCGCGATTGGGGCATATCCCGACAGAGATACTGGGGAACACCAATTCCTATACTCTACTGTGATAAATGTGGAATAGTGCCTGTGCCTGAGAAAGACCTTCCTGTAATACTTCCTGAGGACGTGAGATTAACAGGTAAGGGTGTCTCTCCGCTCCTGGAATCTGAGGCATTTCTGAATACCAAGTGCCCGAAATGCAGTGGGAGAGCAAGGCGTGAGACTGACACAATGGATACATTTGTTGACTCATCATGGTATTTCGTGCGGTATTGTTTTAAAAAAGGTGATATTAACTTAGACTCCGAACTTCTATCTCCACAATCAGAATGTAAGTATTGGATGCCTGTTGACCAGTATATTGGTGGCGTTGAACACGCAGTACTCCATCTCCTTTACTCGAGGTTTTTTACACGGGTCATGCGTGACCTCGGACTTATCAGTACAGGTGAACCTTTTCAAAACCTCCTTACACAGGGTATGGTGATAAAAGATGGAGCAAAGATGTCCAAATCAAAAGGTAACGTTGTTGACCCTCATTATCTTATAGAAAAATATGGTGCAGATACATCAAGGTTGTTTTCTCTTTTTGCAGCTCCTCCCGAGAGGGACCTTGAATGGTCAGACAAAGGTGTTGAGGGAGCATACAGGTTCTTACACAGGCTGTGGGGGATTGTTTATAAGAACCGTGAAGCGTTAAGCGTAATGCGTAATGATATAAGAGGATTTGATGCATCACGTATCACAGATCACGCGTCACTTTTGTTGCGGAAAACCCATCAAACAATTAAAAAGGTTACAACAGACATCGAGCGTGAGTACCACTTCAATACAGCAATAGCTGGATTGATGGAGCTCGTGAATGAGATCACTTCATTTGAACCCGAATCCGATGAAGACTGGAAAACGTTTAAGTTTGCAATAGAGCGAGTACTCATCCTTCTCTCTCCCTTTTCTCCACATATTGCAGAAGAACTGTGGGAGGCGATAGGGAATGAGCCGAGTATCTTTGAACAACAATGGCCAAAATGGGATGAGGAAATCGCAAGAGAAGAGGAGATAGAACTCGTGATACAAATTAATGGTAAACTAAGATCAAAGATTATGATATCACAAGGCACTCCTGATGATGAGATTGAGAAGATGGCGCTAGAACAGCAAAAGATAAAAGAGATTGTTGGTGCAAAAACAATCAAAAAAGTTATTGTGGTAAAGGGTAAATTAGTTAATATAGTCATAGGAGAGTAATGAAAGCAAAGAGCAAGGAGCAAGGAGCAAGGAGTATAAAATTACATATACAGCGCTATATGGTTTATATTCGAAGCTTTATAAAATTATCTCTGTGCTCTATGCTCTGTGCTCTATGCATGGCTGGTTGCGGTTATTCCATTCATGGCAGAGCATCTCTGCCTTTCGATTCAATACAGATTGGAAAGATAGAAAATAAAACCTATGAACCGAAACTACAGGACAAGCTTCACAGAGCACTCACAGAGGAGTTTCTGAAACAAGGGATTACTGTTCATCCTGATGCAGGTTATACACTCAGTGGTACGATTCATCAGTTTCAATTAAATGTTCTGTCAACAAAAGCGGACATAGCAGTAGAATATGAAGCAGTTATTAAGGCAGATTTTAGACTCGTAGAGCCATCAGGAAATGTGAAAGACTTTAAAAATATAGGATCTCCGTTCATTGTCTCTTTTTCAAGCTCCGGCAAACTGTCAGATGTGATTGCATCGAAAGAACTTGCTTCAGAAAAAGCGATAAGAGACATGGCGATGGAGATAGTCGCTGTCATTATGTACCCCGTTAGAAAATGAGACTTTAACGGGGTGAGAGGTTTTTTCTAACGGGGTGTACAGATGAGCCTCCAGGTATTTTTCCACGAAATAGAAAAAGGCCTGTCTTTACCTGTTTATCTTCTGTATGCGTCAGATTTATTTTTTCACAGGGAGGCAATAGAGGCAATAAAAAGACTTGTACCCGAGGTCGAGAGAGAGTTCAACCTCCATATATTCGATCTTTCATCCTCAGGAGAAGAAGACCTGTCGTTCGCACAAATAGTAGATGTGGCAAATACCATCCCATTCTTTGGAAAGAGAAGGTTTGTAGTATTAGTTGTGAACCTTCAGAAACTGTCTAAAGGCGATAATAAAAGATTAGACGACTATATTTCAAACCCTGCACCGAGCACAGTGTATTTAATACTCCATGAAGGAACATTAAAGAAAGAATTAAGAGAAAGGTTCAGAATGGTAAAGACCATATCTCTCGATATAAGAGAGCCAGAGATTCCAGACTGGATAAAGCAGAGAGCCAAAATAAAGGGTCTGGAGATATCTGACAGGGTCGCTGACTATATGCTGGGCATCATAGGTACTGATTTTGGTCTTCTTTCAGCAGAGATAGAAAAAATTTCTTTACTTGGAAAACAAAAGATAGATGTGGATGATATCTCTCACATTATTGCAGGAGAAGGTTCTTACAGCATATTTGACCTTGTGGATGCTCTCATAGACAAAGATTCAGAAAGAGTATTCAGAATATACAAAACATTGAGAGAAACAACAGATGATTACAGTCTCATAGGCGCCCTTAACTGGCAGTTTGGACGTAGTCTGTCTTCAGGGAGCAAGCCAAAAGAAGATGACTACTTTCTCAGAATATTTGAGCTTCTCCACAAAGCTGATAGAGATATAAAAAGTTCAGGAAGAACTTTTCCTATGGAGTATCTTCTGGTTAAGCTGCTTCGGCTTTAAAAAGGGTATTTACTTTCTTGGTGAGCCGTGAAATTTTTCTTGAGGCAGTGTTTTTGTGAATCACACCTTTTGAAACAGCTTTCGTGATCGTCTTTACTGCCCCGATAAGTGACTTACCCGCATCTTCTTTATTACCTGAAGCTATTGCTGATTCAACCTTTTTCACAATAGTTTTAATAGAGCTACGGACAGCCTTATTACGAATATTCTGTTTTTCAGCCTGTCGTGCCCTCTTCAGGGTTGAAAGACTTTTCTTCGGTCTTGCTTTAGCTGGCAATCTGAACCTCCTCTTAAACTAAGTCTAATTTAATACCATAAAATGCTCTGTAAAATCAATAGCCCTGTCATATTTTTTTATGGTAAGATGTAAACTATGAAAAAATATAGACCTGTGGTGCTGAGACAGGTAAAGACCTATCCTATAAAAAAGAGAAAGAGTAAGGTTTCACTTGATGCACTCGCAACCCCGTATATAAAAGGGGATACATTTAAGACCTTTATTGATAAACTTCCTGATATCCTTGCATCGAATGATTTCAGGAATGTGGTAAAGGCTGTTGTAGGGGCACGACAACACAACAGGCCTGTCATCCTTGGTATGGGTGCACACCCGATAAAAGTGGGTCTTTCACCTGTGATTATTGATCTTATAGAAAAAGGGATCATCACTGCTCTTGCAACAAATGGTGCATGTATTATCCACGATTTCGAGATTTCACTTGCCGGTCATACATCAGAGGATGTTGCTGAAGATCTCTGCAAAGGGACATTTGGAATGGCAAGAGAAACAGGCAGGTATCTTAATAGAGCAATAAAAGAGGGAGTAAGTAAAGGGCACGGAATAGGAAAGTCTGTTGGTGAAATGATACACAAGAGTAAATTCAAGTTCAAAGATAAAAGCATCTTCGCATCTGCCTTTAAGCTTGATATCCCCGCAACAGTGCACGTTGCTATAGGAACAGATATTATCCATATGCATCCAGATGCTGATGGCTCAGCTATTGGAGAAGGTAGTTTCAGGGATTTCAGACTTTTTACTTCAGTAGTCTCTGACCTCGAAGGCGGAGTTTATATTAATCTCGGTTCTGCGGTCATCATGCCAGAGGTCTTTTTAAAAGCACTAACGATTGCAAGGAATCTCGGAAACAGTGTTGAGCATATCATAACAGTGAACATAGACTTTATCCAGCATTACAGGCCAAGAGAAAATGTCCTCAAGAGACCTACCATGAAAAAAGGTACTGCATATGCCCTTACAGGACATCATGAGATAATGTTTCCTCTTCTTGCTGCAGCGGTGATTGAAGAGATGGAGTAAACGGATGCCTATCCTGTCTTTGATCTTCTTATTCGCACACCCTCTGGTGTAATAATAACCAGATTTTCAAGCATATCCTTTTCCTGTAGTGACTCATAAAATTTCTTGAATATTGAAAGTGTTTCATCAACAGTTCGTTTATAAATTTTGGCAACAACGATTCCCCCGCATTTTTCAGGCGGGAAACGGAACATCCTTGAAAAATCCTTATCCATCGTTATGATTACCCTTTTCTCTTTGCAGGCTCGATGATAGACCTCCTCATCAGGGATACCAGAAAGACCTGAGTCTCTTATGCTAAGAACGTCATGACCGAGACTTCTCAGGTAATCGATAATAGGTTCAAAGAGGTTTTCATTGGCAAATAACTTCAAGCAGTAACTCCCGCTTCTTCATCAGCAAGAACTGAGGCATAGTTCAGGCACGCCCTGATATCTTCGTCAGTGATATTTGGATATGCCTTCTTAATCCCTTCAAAATTTTCTCCGGCAGCAAGAAGATTAAGTATAATGTGGACAGGTATTCTTGTTCCTTTTATACAGGGCTTGCCACTGCAAATATTCGGGTCGCTTACTATTCTCTCAATTAATTTATTCATCTCACTAACCTCCTTTTTCAACTATCCAGTGATCAATATCTCTATTTATTTTCTATAATAACAAACTCACACACTCCTTGCCTTCTCAAGGCAGTTTTTGACCAGCTCAATCACTTTTGCCCTCCACAATCTCAATCTCTTACTTCTGCCCACGAGATAATGTACCTGTCCCCTTTTATGTCTTCTGCTAAAATAGGGGATAATGCGTTGTCTACAAGAAATTTCATGTAGTTACCAACGGTAATTCTCTTTCACGGACAATTTCTGCAGCGTATTGCAGAGCCTCTCGTATATCCTCTTTCTCTAAATCAGGAAAAGCTTTCAAAATCTCTTCTTCGCTCATACCATCAGCTACCATGCCTACTACTGTCGCAACAGGTATCCGCAATCCACGTATGCATGGCACACCACCCATTTGTTTTGGGTTAACCGTTATTCTCGTAAATTTCATCTATCCACCTCCTTAAATATTTTTAGGCTGTTCAAAAACTCGTAGAACCTTGATAATCAAGGCTTCGCAAGGATATTGAACTTTCGTCTACCGCAACCTCGTCATTCCCGTGAAAACGGGAATCCAGTTGTTTTTTAAAGATTTTTCATCTTCTCTGGATTCCTGCTTTCGCAGGAATGACATAAAAACCTCCTTTGTTATTGAACAGCCTCTATTTTATTACATTCAGGTGCATTTTTCTTATAATCACAGCCTCTGCAAATCATTTACACACCTTTACTCTTTAACATTGCTAACGTTTTTGCAATCTCTTCTTCCTGAGATTCAATTATGGAGATGAGCTCCCCAAGGGTTCTAATATCTTCATTTGATTTCCTGTTCGGATTGACCGCCTTAAGGTCATAATTTTTTGTCTCTAAATCCTCAATAGGCACACGCCAGGAGCGCCCGCTTTCTGAAAGTTTATGGGTTGAAGGGTTAAAAAGCTTAAAGAATTCATCAAACTGTTCTAATGTCAAAGGTTGTTTTTTTGTTATGTTGAGGTCTGATAAATCGTAATACCAGATTTCCTTTGTTGGTTCTCCTTTTGTAAAAAACAGGAGGTTGGTTTTGCTCGCAGCACCTGCGTTTAAGAAAACCTTTGGAGGAAGACTCACAATACACCAGAGATTGCACTCATTGAGGAGTTTTCGTTTCGTCTGAACAAATGCAGTTTCATTTGTGCGGAAGAGCACGCCTTCATCCATGACTATGCCGCATCTTCCACCTCGTTCGAGGCTATCTATCACATGTTGAAGAAAGAGAACCTGTGTGGATGACGTTTTATA
>Ga0194112_10004838_pt1 | contig 18337 bp, 18 predicted proteins | sample TA2MahC400mmetaG_FD_146191 | JGI IMG/M metagenome (GOLD analysis project Ga0194112, IMG submission 146191) | Freshwater microbial communities from Lake Tanganyika, Tanzania - TA2015016 Mahale Deep Cast 400m | ecosystem: Environmental > Aquatic > Freshwater > Lake | place: Tanzania: Lake... | reverse complement strand
AATACCTGCCCGTCGGCCATGGTGTTCCAGGACCGCGCGAGGCCGTGGAATCGCTCCCAATGCACGCTCGGCTCGGTATAGGCCGCTATGGCGATATTGGCCCCGTTGTGCCGGGCGGCAAACACGGGCGCGCCCCACGGCAGGTGGGAGGTGGCGGTCCATCCGCGCCGGGCCGCCATGTCGAGGAGGAGCGACAAGGGCACCGCATGGGCGGCGCTGTAAGCGTTGGCGGCGGCATCGGACCACTGGGACTCCAGCGCGGTGGAGACGTAGAGCTCCTTGCAGGTGATCTGGGTGATGCCGTGTGCCACCGCCCAATCGAGGTAGGCGTCAAGGCCGGCCTCGTCTTCTATGCCGCCCTTTTGGAGCACGGCGATGAGGCGGGGGGTGAGGCCTGCGGTGTGCGCGGCCTCCACCGCGCGCTCAGTGGCCACGCGCAGGCCCATCAGGCGGTGGGCATCCGTGTCGGACGCGGCATGGCGCGAGAGCGACAGGATCGAAAGACCGGCCCCAGACCAGCGGCGGGCCTGATCGGCGGCGGCCTGTGGGGTGGCGCGCGCCAGGAGGTGGCCGTTGGTGATGAGGATGGTGCGCCCCAGCGCCTTGGACAAGATGGTGATGCCGGCTTCCAGGAGGGGCGCTTTGAGGAGCGTGGGCTCACCGCCCCCGGTGATCACCGCGCGCTCTGCGCCTGCGGCCTTGGCGGCGTGGGCCACGCGCTCCAACCGGGCCAAGGATCCGGAGCGCGCCAGCTGGGCCTGGAAGCCCTCGCTGACGGAGGCCTTGGAGAAGCAAAAGGCACAAGAGGCCTGGCAGGCGTGGCCCACGGGAAGCCATGAAAGCGAGCGGGGGCGCACAGCCGACCACGGGCGCAGCCCGCTCGCCCCCGCCAGGACGGAAAGCGACTGGGCGAGGGCGTCCTCCAGCCGCCATTTGGGCCACCCTTCCGGGGCGCCCTCGGGCAGCACCCGGCGAAGGCTGACCACGGGGATGCGGGTGCCGGGGGTGTAGGCGCCCAGGCCGCTGGCATGGTCGGCGCGCAGCGTGGAGGTGGGCAGGCGGGTTTCGATGGCGATGGGTATATCACCCGCACGGCCCAGCCGGGCGACGAGGGCCGTGGCCTTGGCGCGCCCAATGGCGATGTCGGTGCCCGCGAGGGTAAAGATGCGATCGGGAAAATGGCTACGGGGCAGGTGGGCCTTGTCATAGGCGCCGGCATACTTGTCATAGGCAGGGGCGAGGTTGGACAGGGCGGTGACCAGCCAGCGGGTGTGATGGGACATCTGTGTTCTCCTATGCGCCAGCATATGGGACTTATGGGCCACGGATGCACAGGGCTGGGCAAGAAAGTACCCACCCGCGCCGGCGGCACGGGTGGGGAATGGTGGTGCGGATTTGGCCGTGTACGTGCGGGCGTGGAGCCCGCGGCCTTTGGATCAGTTGTCGTAGGCCACGATGACGCGCAGGCGGTGTTCGTATGTCGCCGGGGGCATATGGGGGATGTGTTCGGCGCGGGCCTTGGTGCGGGCCTGCTCCGTGCGCGTGCGCAGCGCGAGGAGGGCGTGGTTGCTGAGATCGTACTCGTCGTAGTAATGGTCCTCATCGACGAGGACCATCTGCTCCTCCAGCGCCCCCTTGGCCGCCAGGCGCAGCTCGTTGAGCCACGAGGTGACGAGTTCTCGCTCCTCTTTTTTGGTGAGGGCCGCAATGGACTGGGCGATCTCATGGAAGGTGGCGCTCCCCAGCGAGTGGAGGTCGACGTCGGTTTCGTATTCCTCCACGGACCAGTCGGAGGCATCCTCCGGCAGCCCTTCTTCCATGATGGGGGCCTCGGTGCGGGGCGTATAGACGCGCACGCCGCTCAGGATGGCGAAGAGGTCGTAGTCGCGCCCCTTGGCCCGGCGCATCGGGTGGCTCCAATAGGCATCGAGGTTGAATTCCCCCGTGTCATGGCGGGCGATGGCGCCGGTGGACTGGATGGCAACCCAGGCGCCCTGGTCGGTGCGGGCCTCAAGGATCAGGTGGATGTCGCATCCCATACGGGGACTCCTGTGTGGGGAAAGGGTGTGTGGTGGGGCATGGAGCGCGGTGCCGCCCCCGCCACCCCACGCTTATGGGGGTGGCGGGGGCGGGAGAGCGGGGCTTAGTCCGGGATGATCTCGGGCATATGGACGTAGCCCAGCGCCTGTAGGTGGCGCACGATGGCGTCCGGGCTCAGGCCCGGCTGGACCTCCCATGCGCCCTCGGCAATGTTGCGGGCGAAGATGTCGGGCAGGACCGCCAGGGCGCCGTCGCGCATATCGTCCCCCCACGGCGTGGCGTCCAGGTCCTCGAGGAGGACCGTGTCGTCCCCATCGATCCCGACCGCGAATCCCAGCCGCTCGGGGCGCAGGCATGCGGGAAACTTGGGGTCTGCCACATACCCCCACTGCGCGAGGCGCGTGCGCGCGGTGGCCATATCCACCCCCACCAGCCACATGTGGGGCCGGTCATGGGGGTCGTAATAGTCCGGATCGCGCTCCACCTTGGCCTGCAGGCTGTCCAGGAGGGCCTGTGGGGGCTCAAAGCCCGCGTCCAGCGTGGCAAAGCCGTCCCGATCGATGAGCTCGCGCCCCAGCACCAGGCGCCGGGTGGTCTGTCCGCGCGCGGTGCGCTCCATCACCGAGCCCAACAGGCGCGTGGAGGGGGGCCTGTCTTGCAGCCCAGGATCGCCCAGCACCAGCACCTCGGTGGCATTCTGGCGCAGGCCGGCGGCGTGCAGCCGCGCGATCAGCGCCGGCGCGCCGTGCCCCTTTGGGGCCCACCATGTGACCTCGGGGCTGCCATTGCCGGGGCGGCTGGGGGTGTAGGGCGCGGGGATGCCGCTGCAGCCGGATCCGTATTCGGCCCCCACCACGGCACCGGTGTCGCGCCGGTGGAGCCGGAAGCCCCAGCGGTCTTGCTCCGGGCTGTGGAGGGGGCGAAACCAGACGGTGGTGGGATCGAGGCGGGTGTTGGGGAATGTCGGGGCCATGCAGGCTGGTCCTTGGGCAGGCGCGCACAGGCGCAGGGGTGGGTTTTGGGGCCTTGAGTGGTCACTGCCCCAGGGATTTGCGGCGCCACTTGGCGCACTTGGCCTGGAAGAGGGCGAGGACCTGGGCCTGATCGGCGTCCGGTTCGTCCGCCTTGGCCAGCACCAGGATGGCGGTGAGGAGGCGCGCGCATGCGTCTATGCTGCTGCGCGCCACCCACCGGGGCCTCTCGACGAGCGCGTGGATGGCGCGCAGGTCGCTGATGGCGGCGGTGAAGGCGGTGAGCGCGGTGGAAAACGGGACCGGCGCGATGCCGTCCCAGTCGGGCAGGCCGGCCGCCTTGCACACCCGCGCGGTCAGATCGCGCGCCGTGTCGGCGTCTCCATTTCCGGCAAGCCAGACGAGATCGAGGAGGCAGTTCAATGCGTCGCAGGACTCGCCCAGCACGCCGTCGGGCCCGGCGGGCTTGTTGAGCTCGCCCGCGCGGATGATGCCCTCTTCGGCCAGCTCGCCCAGCTCGGAGACGAGGTGGAGAAAGACGGTGCGCGGCGCGCGCGCCGGCACCAGGGCTGAGACGTGCTGGGCGGTGACGCACAGCAGGGGCACGAAGGAAGGGGTGGGCATAGGGGACTCCGGGAGGGGCTCACAGGCCGGTGGTGGCGGCGCGGTGGGCGTGTTGCTCTTGGGCGATGGCGCGCATGCGTGCGTGTATCTCCAGCAGCGCGTGCTGGGACAGCGCCAGCAGTGGCTCGGGCTTGGTGGCGCCGAAGGTGTAGGTGAGGAAGGGCTGGTGGGGATCGCGTGCGTCCACCCCGCGCGAGTTTGTCGCAAACAGGAGCGAGAACTGGGTCTTGTCCGCACTCCAATAGGAGCTGTAGGCGTGGTGGCAGTAGTGGTCCTGGATGGCGCGGCACAGGAGCCGGTCCAGGCAGGCCCGAAAGCCGCGGCTTTCAAAAAGGGTGTGGATGTCGTCCCCGTCTGCACGGGGCGTGACATGGACGCGCACAACCAGCGGCTGGTCCTGGGCGGGGCTGTCGACCACGATGCGGCAATAGCGCCATTGCGGCCCGGCGAGTCGGTCGGGGTGGAGCACCCAGAGGTGCTGGTCGATGAGGGGCATGAGAGGGCTCACAGGAGAAGTGGGGGGCCGGGGTGGCGGGCCTCTTGGCGCGCCACCATTGCCGTGGTCTGGGCATGGATGGCCAGGCGCAGGTGGTGGCTTATGGCGTGGAGGGGCTCGCCCACTTCGGGGCGCAGGCGGTAGACAAACACCACCTGGCCTTGGGCGTCGTGATCGACGACCGAGGCGGCGCACTGGCTGGTGGGGTGGCGCACGAGGTATTGGGCATGAGGGGCCAGGGCACCATATGCGGGCGCGAGGCATGGCTCCAGGAGCGCATCGAGGCGCATGCGGTTGGCAAAATCCGTCGATAGGGTGTGGTAGAAGCCGGCCGTGCCCGATTGGGTCGGGGGCGTGAGCAGGATGGAGACACCCGGGCGCGAGGAACGCCCGGGGTTGTAGTGGCGATCGCGCGTCAGGCGCAGGTGGCAGCGCCACCACCCCGGGGTGTCCGGTGCGTGGGGCATATCCACCCACAGGGGGGTGTCGATCAGGTGTGTCATGGGGCCAGTGCGCATAAGGGTTGGTGGTGGAATATGGGCACGGATGGCCCTGCCCGGCCGGTCTTTCGCCAAAAGACCGGCCGGGCAGGGGAATCACCGTGCGTCTTCTTCCTCTTGGGCGATGCAGGCATCGATGTGGGCCTGCCATGCCTCCTCTTCGGCATGCGTCAAGACGAAGCCCAGATCACGCAGGCGGGTGTGCAGGCCCATATAGCCGGCCGCGTCCTCGGAGAACTCTTCCAGGGTGAAGGGGGCGAGATCGACCTGCACGCGCCCCATCACGCAGGGGTTGTGCTGGTGGGCGTGGATCGTGCGCATCTGCGCCACTGCCTCCAGCAGGCGTGCCTTGTCGGGGTGGCCGTCCTCATAGGCGCCGATCTGGGCCTCATAGGCCTCCAAGGCGGCCTCCTGGGGGTGCGGGGGGATGTCGGCGCGGGCCGCGTCGCATAGCGCGGTGATTTGCGCCCAATCGGCCCCCTTGGGGATGCGGACCTCCCAGGCTTGGGGATCATGGGGGTGTTGGGTGACCGCCCAGCCTTGATCGGCAAAGCCCACCGTGGCATCGGCCCGGTTGAGGACGAGATACCCTTCCGCCAACCGTCCGGCGGCCGCGAGGGCGTCGAAGCGGGCGATGGTGGGGTTGGGGGCCTGGCGGGGGCCATAGATCTGGCGCACCGGCATGATGGCGCCCAGATCCGTGTAGCCTTGAAGGGACAGGATGGTGTGGGTGGCAAAGTCGGTGACCACCATCCCGTAGCCCGAAGGAATCGCCCCGTGCGGGTAGGGGGCATAGGTGGGAGTCATGGCCAGGGCAAAGGGGCCATTGGGGCCATGGGCCTCCCAATCCGCCCGCATCTCCTCCCAATCGGCGATCGCCGCCTGCAGGGCCGCAGGCTCGGCATCGAGAAAGCCGGGGGTGGTGATGAGGCTGGGCATCGTGTTGGTCCAGCGGCCCATCCGGTACTGGACGCCGTCCGGGCGGCGCAGTGTCCAGGCGATGTTTCCCCCCATGGTGGGCTCCTTTGGTGGTGGGCGTGGGCAAAAGCCCGGTCGCGTGCGCGTTGGTGTTAAGGGGTGGTGGCCTGAGCCACGATGCGCGCCCAGCCTTCCTGATCGCGCGGGGAGAGGCATGCCTTCCAGTCGTGCGCGCCGCTCAGGCGGGCGTGGGCCGACGGCGTGGGGCGCATCTGGATGCTGATGCAGGGCGTGTTGGGCAGATAATGGGGCGCGCCCGATTCGCGCCAGAATCCTGGCCCCACGGCCTGCGCCAGTTCGGGCAGCGCGGCGACGAGCATCTTGCGCGCCCGGGCAGGCAGGTCGTGCCGGTCGCGGCTTGTGCACACCACCAGGGGGCTTTCGGGGTGCCATGGCGCCCGCAAGACCGTGGCTATACGTCCTGCTTCCCTGGGGAAGAGGTCCATCGCCCAGCCCTGCAAGGCACGCGTGGTGGCCTCGGACAGCATGATCTTGTTGTTTTTTATGGCCACCGAGGAAGGGGTGGGGACTACCCCGGCAAGGGCTTGGGGATCGGGAAAGCGGGCGTAGGGCGACCAGGTTGTGCCGGGGGCAGGCTGCGTGGCCCGCGGGGTGGCGCCAGGGTCTGCCAAGGGCAGGGTTTGGGCATGCTCTTGCCAGAGGCCGGCGACCAAGGCCCGGCGCTGATCGGGGTCGGTGTAGGAGGGATCGCTCCACACCGTTCCGACCCGCGGCGTGCGCAGGCGCAGCACGCGCGGCAGCACCAGGCGGTCTTGAGTGTCAAACAGCAGGGCGCTCGCATCGGAGAAATGGAGCAAGGTGTGGCTGCGCAGGAGTGGGAGCACCGTTTCGCGCGCCGTGGAGATGGCGATATGTGCGGGCACATCGGCGGGGAGCGGCAAAAAGGGCGACGGCTGGGTGGGCCAGCGCCCCCCTTGCTTGCGAAAGAACAGGTTCAGCCGTTGGGCGGCGAGGCTATCGACGCCGCTGCGCCAGGTGAGGAAGGACATAAGGGACTCCGGGGGCGCGACTGGCCGGCCCACCGCTGGGGCCGGCCGGGCACGCCGGATGAGGGCAGGGGCACCCCTGCGCGGCAGATGCGCAGGAATGGCGGCGATCACTTTTCTTGGATGGTGGCCAATGTGGCGCGCCACTGTGTTTCCCAAGGCTGGATGCGCTGGGTCCAGGCAGCCTTGGCGCCCATGATGGTGTGTCCGCTCAACGGGTCGGGGACTGAGAGGACAAGGGGGGCCTTGGTCATGGGGTAGGTCAAGGGGGTGGAGGTCTTCCAAAACCCCGGGCCAATGGCGGGGCCCAACTCGGGGATGGCCGAAAGCAACAGATCCACCACCTGGGGGCTGATGGCGATGTGGCGCGCCATGGTCCATATGCGCAAAGGCTGTGGGGACTGCCAGATCGCTTGGCCCAGGTGGATGGTGTAGTCCTGCCGGCCGACCATCTCGGGCATGATGTCCAAGAAGGCGCCCATTACAGCCTGCTGGACAGGCCCGTCGAGGCCGGGTGCGCCGGTATGGGCGAGATCTGCGCCCACCCAGATCTGGGTGTCGGGAAACACATCAAAAGGGGACCAGGAACGGCCCGACGGCGGGGTTGTGGCCTGCGGGGTGTCCGCAGGGTGGGCCAGGGGCAGCCGTTTGGCATAGTCCTGCCAGATCGCGGTGAGGGCCTGGAGGAGGCCCGCGTGTCCGCCCGCGCGTTCCATCAGGGTCAGGACGGCCTGTGCGCTGCTGGCATGGGGCGTGGCGGTCTTGGCGCGCGGGATGGTAAAGGCCTGCGGCAGCACGGCCTTGTGGGGGGCCTGCACGATGAGCGCGCTGAGATCGGAAAACCAGAGCAGATCATACGCCCCGCCCGTGGTGCAGCGCTGCGCGGTGGGGATGCGCTTGAGGCGGTTTTGGGGTGGGCGCTTGGTGGGCAGGAAAGGAGAGGGGCGATGGCTGGTGAGGTCGCGCTGCATAAAGAGCGCGTGGAGGTATTTGTGCGCGTCGGCGTAGGTGTCGGTGTCGTGCCAGACCAAGAGGGGTGGGCAGTGGTGCATAAGCGGTCTCCGGGCAGGCCGGTCTTTGGCCCTCCTGGGGCGGGCCAAAGACCGGGATGGCCGGGCGTGGGGGAACAGGAACCGGTGGGGGTGATTGTCTGTAGGCAAAGTGGCCCCATATGGGGCACACACGGGAATGGAGCTATGCATGGGCAAGGGAAAGGCGGGGGCGCGGATGGCGCCGAGGGCGTACGGGCTGGCATCCGCCTGGGTGCTGTTGGCGGCTGTGAGTGCCTATGGGGTGGTAATGGCCCCGGATGGGGCATCTGTTCCTCGTTATGCCCCCGCGCTGGCCTGGATGGCCCTTGTGGTGCTGGGGATGGGCGTGCATCCGGTGCTTTCGGTCTGGCGCCTCCAGGACGCGGGCCGCTCGGGCTGGCTGTTTGCGGCCGGCGTGGCGGCGGCCACCTTGGGCGGGGGCATGAGCGACCAGGTATGGGTGGGGTTTGGCCTCTACGTGCTCCTGGTGCTGGCGCTGTCGCGCCTGCCGTCTGTGCGGCGTGGCCGTGCCGTCCACCCCCCCGGTTCGCCCGAGGCGCAATGGGAGGCGCTGGCCCAGCGCCTGGCCAAGGCGGACAAGCGCTTTCCCGAAGGCAAGGGCCGGGTGAAGCGGCTGGCCAAGCAGCTGCGCCGCGTCCAGCGCCTGGGCCGTGTCCAGGATCGCCGGCTGGTGGGGCTGGATATGGAAAACCTCATCCAGTCGGTAGAGGATCTTGCCCGGCTACGGACCCTCCCCCATGGCCCCGAGCAGGTGGCGCCGGTGGTGGCAAGCGTGCTGGCGCTGGTGGGCGATATGGAGGACCGTGTGCGTGCCGAGGCCGCCAGGCATGCCCGCGATTTGGCCATCCACAGTGCCGTGGCGGCGCGCGCGGATAGGTAGCACGGCAGGGATAAGGCCGGTCAGATAGGCGTGGCCCCAAACATCTGCTGGTGCTTGGTGTTCAGATGGGCCCGCAGCTGTTGAGAGGTGCACACAATCACATTGCGCTGGTTGGCAAAATTGCGCACCCAGTCGAGTCTGCTGATGTAGATGCCATCCGTCTTTTTGCGCCGTTGAAAATAGGGGCCATCGCACACCGCCACAAAGATGGCCTTGGAGTAGGTGTTGAGGGCAGTTTTGCGCACGAAATCGCACACATCTTGGAATTGGTTGTCTTGTGATCCCCCATCTTCGCCGATGTATTTGTGGGCGGCATAGACAGAAATTTTGTGGGGGTGGGACGGGTGTTCGCTGTCCCAGCGAAAATCGATGGATTTTCCAGTGAGGGAGGTCATGTCGTCGCGTTTTTTGACCATCCCCTCGACCACGACCAGGCTGTTTGGACCAGCGGATGGCAGCAAGGTGGGCTCAATGAACAGGCTGTCCTGTTGTTTTTTGATCCACTCCGAAAATACATTCTGGTGGAAGTTTTGCCGCTGCGGATCTTTGCAAAAAAAGCTGCACAGCAGATCGTCTGCTTTGACACGTGCGGTGAGGGCTTCCAGGGCCTTGTCGGAGGCATCCATGTCCTGCCGTTCAAGGTGCTTCCTGAATTTTTCCTGCATCCAAGGCGCATCGGCTTCGAGGGCGGCTTGGCGGCGATTGTGCGCCCGCAATACGGCCAACTCTTTGGCGTAGTCAGGAAACGGTGGAGGGATGTTCGTCATAGGTGGTGTCCAAAATGGCGCGTGCCGTCGCAAAATCCATCCGCCGCCTGTACATGCCGTCCGCCCTCAACCCCTTGAAACTGGTAAGGAAAACGTCTTGAGTGTGTTGGCGCATTTGCAAGAGTTTGTGGTTGGCCTGTTGTAAAAACGCTGGCAGGTTTTCTTCTGTCAGGTGGGGGGTGGAAATGCGGGTGATGGCGCGCGAGCTGTGCTTGATGAGACCAGGATCTATGCTGTGCCCTGGCACAAAGCAGATGGAGGGTTTCTTGGGTGTGTCAAGGGCATAAAGGCCAACAATTCCCTGGGGATCATTAAATTTCCAGGTGTGTTTTTTAAGGGGCTGGGGGAGGTGTTTTGAAAGGTCACGCATATTTCCCACATGCCGCTCCCCCATCCACAGTTCGGGATTGCCCCCCGTAGGGCCGAACAGGGCAAGACAGACGGGATGTTCTGTGTCGGCAAACATAGCTTGAGTCAAGGAAATGAAGGCCCTGGCCCGGTGATGAAACAGTTTGGCGGTAAAAAGGGAGTCAGGGACGATGGCAGCTACCCAGGGGGTGTGCTCGAGGGTGATGGCCAGGGCATGTTTGTAGAGGTCGTCATATGGACTGTCGGCAAACACCAGCCCTCGGCGTTTTGCCGAGTTTTTGGCCAAATAGGGCGGATTGGTGACCACCACGTGGTAGCCGGTGGGAAAGTCCGCGAGCGTGTCGCGTGGGAGCACGTCGGGTGCTCCTGGGGCGATATCATAGGCGTGGGAGTCTGTGCACAGCCCTGCATTTTTCAGCATCACGGTTAACGAGTTTGCGCCTGCAAAGGGTTCCAAGACTGTGGCGTTTGGCAGTCCTGCTTGTTGTGCCCACGCCAAGAAAGCGGGGTGCCCAAAGGGGTTGCCCTGTGTATAGTATTGGCCGAGGGTGCGCTTTGTTGTCATGGTGGATGTCATGGCCTTCATATGGGGCTGTCGAGGTCGCTTGGTAGATGGCGACACAAAATGTGTCTGATGGACAGGTGCGGGTGGGAAGTGTTTTCCCCCGCACTTTCACACAGGCAATCTGTGGCTTGTCCGAGCCTACACGCGTGGCCCATTGACAGGCATATCCAGCAGGCCCTGTACCACCCACGGTAGGGGGGGGCCACGAAGTCAGTCGGTCGGACTGGCAGTGCGGGCAGACAGCGGTCACGTCCACCGGCTCGGCGGTGACGTAGTAGTCGTGGTCGGATTCCTCCACGCCCAGCACGCGGTACTGCGGGAGGTTCAGGATATTAGCGGGCATCAACCACGCCTCCATAGCCATTTAGATGGCCGTCGTAGTACCCCTGTTCGACCTTGTGAGCATCTTTAGGGATGTCAACAACTGCGTGCTTGGGAACCAAAACAGTCTCGCCGCAATTGACGTAGCGGCGACCCGGCAGCATGACGCCGCCCGGCGTGAGAACACGAACCCGCGATTTCTTGGGAGTCTCGCTAACCAACTCGACGGCGTAATAGCGGCGGCCTGCCCAAGTATCCAGAACAAGAGACTTGATTTCTGAACTCATTGCCAACACCATTTTGCGATTTCTCATGGTGCAAATATGCACCGTCTTTCAGCAGAAAACAACACTATTTTACCGTCTTCCGCCCCAAAGCCCCGTATCTTCAGAACACTTGCCCCAGCCTGCTGAGGGAAAAGAAGCCCCGGATCTTTAGTCCGGGGAGTATCACGAATACCCGAATTTTTATGGGGCGTAGACAGCCCCCTGCCCTGTAAGGGGCAGGGGGCGGCGTCAGGTGGGCAGGGTCAGGGGATGGCCGTCGAGGACGATGGGGGTTTTGCAGCGAAAGGTCTGCTTTTTGGCCGGCAGGTGGGTGCGCAAGATGATGCCATCATCATCGCTCATGTCTGTATTTACGGCGAAGATGTCCCGATTCCAGGCATGCTCAGTGGCGTCTGTTTCGGCCTCGTCGCGCGCGATGCGCAGCTGGCGGCGAATGCTTTCATCCAGCGTCATGGTCACGCACAGTCCACCCGCGTTATCCAGGGTGATCTGGAACGGCACACCATCGAGGACGTGCTCGTCAATCGCGTGTCCGTCCATGTAGAGCGCGTCTACGGTTTCCAGCACCAAGGTGGGGCTGGTGTGGTCGCTCACGACTCGGGCAAGAACAAGGGCCATGGGGGAAATTCCTGTGTGGGGGATTGTGTCCCGGCACCGTGCCGGGATATGGGTGCGGCGGCTGGTGGGGTATGGGGTGCCTGCCGGCAAAGCAGGGCCCACAGGGTGTGGTCTCGGGCAAGAGGAAGGGGTGGGCGGCTCATGCCGCCCAGGGGGTTATCGCAGCGTGGAAGGGGGTTCGTTGATGTCGTGGGTCCAGATCTTGGTGCGCGAGCGCGACTGGGGGAAGACTTTCCAAAACACCCCCCAGATGATGGCGCTGGCGATGGCGGTGGCCAGGAGCGCGATGGCAAAGGGCGGCGCCCAGCCCAAGAGCAGCGCCACGCCTATCGCGGCCATCGCCAGGCCGAGGCTGACAAAGGCCCAGCCGGGCAGCAGCACCTCGACGAGCATCACGATCGCGGCGACCGCGATCCACACCCATCCGTTGATGAGCCAGTCCATGGGCATCAGTCCTTCTTGCGGGTGGCGAAAATGGCGCCGATGGAAGACAGGGCGTCCGCGGCCGAGGCTGGCAGCACGAGCGTCTGGTTGCCTTGGCCCTTGGCGATCTCGCCAATCGCCTCGACCTGCTTGATCGCGACCTGGTAATCGACCGCATCACGCCCGTTCTTGGCGATGGCGGTGGCCAGGGTTTCGGTGGCATAGGCCTCGGCCTCCGCCAGCACGCGCTTGGCCTGGGCCAGCTGCTGGGCGGTGTAGAGCTCGCCATCGGCCTTGAGCTCCATGGCGCGCTTTTCACCCTCGGCATTGGTGACCTGGGCGCGGCGCGCGCGCTCGGCGTTCAGCTGCTGGAGCATGGCCTTGCGGGTCGCCTCATCGAGGTTGACGTCGAGGATCTCGGCGCGCGTGACCTCGATGCCCCAGTCATCCACGGCGTCCGCCACCGCGGTGCGGACCTTGGCGATGAGATCGGATCGGTTGGCCTGCACCCCGTCGAGATCCATCATCCCGATCTCGGCGCGCACGATGCCCGCCACCGTCGTGGCGATGGCGGCATCCACGTCGCGGATCCGGTAGACGGTCTTTGCCGGTTCGGTGATGCGGTAGAACACGGAGGTTTCGACCGAGACCAGCACGTTGTCCTTGGTGATGGCGTCCTGCTTGGCGTTGGGCAGCTGGCGTTCCAGGATGGAGATGCGGTGTGCCACGCGATCGATCAGCGGGACGATGAAGTTGATCCCCGGGCTCAGCACGGCGCGCAGGCGGCCGAAGCGTTCGACGACATACTGCTCGGATTGGGGGACGACATAGACCGACTTGCCGACGATGAAGAGCAGCACGACGGCGATGATGGCGATGGTGATGAGGGAGGGGGAGTAGAGATCCACGGCGGGTCCTTTGCTCGGGGTGGAAAGGCAGGGCCTTTTGGGAAAAATATGCAGGGCGGGCGTGCCCTGCAAGGGGGGCCAAGGGGCTTTTTTTGGCCCCTTGGCGGGGCGTTATGCGGCGACGCTTTGGGCGGCGTCGCGGGCCGCGATGGCCTTGCGGGCCTCTTCGAGCGCCAGATCCGCGTCGTCGTGCTCCAGCAGCTGGCGCCCGATCTTGCGCTTGTGCTGGCGAAGCTGGGCCAAAAAGACCGCCATCATCCGCTTGGCCGCCTGGCCCACGGGATCGGCGGAGCTGCCGGCCAGATCATGGAAGGCCTGGTAGAAGGCCATGTCATGCTGGTGGGTGCCGGTGTTGGGGCCGGTGTGGATCATCTCATGGAGCAGCGTCATCGCCACCCGGTGCGCCCCGGCATAGCCGCGCCGCAAGAGGCGGGCGTGCTCGAGCTGGAACCAGATGTTGGCGGTGCCGTCGGTCCATGCCAGGGCCATATCGGACTTGCCCAGGTGGATGGCGCGGGGCGTGAAGCGCAGGTCTTCGTAGCGCGCCGCGTTCATCGCCTCCACCAGTGCCGAGGATCCGGCAGAGAGCGTGGCCAGCAGGATCTTCTCGTCGGTGGTCAGCTTGGCCTTGTCCATCTGGATGTAGCCGTTGTTGAGCACCGCCTTCAGATCCGCCACGTTGGCCTCGGTGATCTGGACCAGGGCGCGGTGGAGGCCTTCCAGGGCGTAGCGCGCCAGGCCGTGGCGGCGGTCATGCCGGGTGGCCTCGAGCAGTTCGGTGGTGACCTGGACCAGGCGGCCGAGGAAGCCCGCGATGTCGGACGCGCCAAATCGTTCCAGGCATGCCTCGTCGATCGTGAAGGCCAGGCCACGCTTTTGCGCCGACTCGCCCAGCAGGTCGCCCCGTTCGGCCAGCAGCAGGCGCCCGCTGAACTGGGAGGGGACCTGGGCCAGTTTGTCCAGCGGCCAGGTGCGCCCCTGCACGTCGGTGAGGATGCGCAGCTTGAGCGCCTCGTCCAGATCCACGCTGCCCGCCAGGAATTCGCGCGCCAGCAGGTCGCGCTCGGCGTCCGTCAGCTTGGTCTTTTTCTTGACGCCCTGGGTGCTCTGCTTCTTGATGTAGGCCTGGATGGGCTTGAAGACCGGGCAGGACGACTGGATGTCGTTGCGCGCGAAGTTGACATCGACCCGCGTCTTGGTGACCACGGTCCCGCCCATGCCAAAGCGCCCGGCGTAGAAGTGGTTGACCAGCACACCCTGGTTGTAGACGGCCAGCTGCTGGCGATCGGCCGAGAGCGCGTAATAGGCGTGCTCGTCCTCGTAGGTCCATTTGCCCGAGGCGGCTGGCTTGGAGATGCACTCGCCGTTGAGGAGGATGGGGATGGGGGCCCAAGCCACGAATTTGCGCAGCTCGCCCTTGGTGCGCTCCAGATCGGAAGGGGCGATGGGCTCGTAGAGCTCGGTGGTGATGCGCGTGCCCTGGAAGTCCTCGGCGTGCTCGGTCAGGATGTAGTCCAGGCCGCTCTTCTTGATGTCGACCGCCATCTCGAAGGTGCGCGAGCGCCAGTTGTTGCGCCCAAAGGCCATCATCTGGCCCCGGCCCATCCGGAAACGTCCATAGACCGCATCGCCCTCCTTGTGGGGGGTGCCGAAGGTCTCGAAGAACTCCTCGATCTCCTTGCGGGTCTGGATGCCGCGCCCGTTGTCCTCCACGACGAAAGACCGGCCATCAAGGGTGACACGGCATTCCGAGGCACCGGCGTCGATGGCGTTCATCACGCCCTCCAGTAGCGCCTTTTGCAGCGTGCCGGCTTGGCGCAGGATGACGTCGAACAGGAGGTTGGGGTGCATGCCAAAGGTGCGTTTTTCAGCGGCCATAACTTTATCCTTATGCTGGCGACAGCCAGCGCAGCGCTGGCCTTCCTCACAAGGCCAGCCTGCGCTGCTGGTGCGCGTTCGGCGGGAATACTTTTGCCCATGCGTCGCGTTGGGGTCGTGTCTCTATCTGTGGAGGGAAAGACCGAACAGTGGGGGCGGAAAGTAGTGGGGGCGGGATGTTGATGAAGGGAAGGATGGCCATGGTGGCGCTGGCAATGGTGGCAACATTGGGGCTGGTGTGGGGATGGCTGCCCGAGCGGCTGGTCTTTCCCGCCCACCTGGTCGGGACGGGGGCGCGCGCGGAGGTGCCGGGAACCCAGCGTTTTCGGGTGGATGTCCCGGGCGCGCGCCTGGAAGGGCTGCAGTGGCGTGGCAAAGGGCGCCTGCCCGACAAGCCGTTGGTGCTGGCCTTTGGCGGCAACGCAATGGATGCGGCAGATTTTGGCGGATGGTTGGCGCAGGTCTTGCCCCGCCATGAGGTGGTGGCGGTCAACTACCGCGGGTATGGTGCGAGCACGGGCCGGGCGCGCACCGGGGTGTTGGAGGCGGACGCGCTGGCCGTGCGCGACGCGCTCCCCAAGGGGCGGCCCGTGGTGGTGGTGGGCGCCAGCATCGGCAGCGCCGCGGCCGCGCATGTGGTGGCACAGCGGGGGGATGGGGCGGTGCTCATCACCCCCTTCGATAGGCTCGGGGCAGTGTTTGACGCGCGCGTGCCTGGCAGCGGCTTCTGGCTGGACCGGGATCTGTCGCCTGGGGCCGATCTGGCCAAGGGCCGTGGGCCGGTCTTTGTCATCACCGCCCAGCATGACGAGATCTTTGGCCCCCGTCAGGCGGCGGCGCTGGAGGCGCGCGCACAGGGCGTGGTGGAGGCGGTGGTGTTGCCCGGCACAGGCCACAGTTCCATCTACGCCCATCCGGGCATAAACGATCTCTTGGCGCGCGCGGTGGAGGCGGTGTCGTCGTCTTGACGTTTGTGTGCGTGTGGCCCTGTGCCCAGATAGTGGGGGTATTTTCTCTCTAGATGTGGGCGGTATGCAGTACAGGCGTGATGTGGATGGCCTGCGCGCCATCGCCGTGGCTTCGGTGGTGGTCTACCACCTCTTCCCCAAGGCCTTGCCCGGCGGCTTTGCGGGGGTGGATGTGTTCTTCGCCATTTCCGGGTTTCTCATTGCTCAGGTGGTGCAGCGCGCCATCGCGGCCGGCACCTTTTCGATGCGCGATTTCTACCGCAACCGCGTGCGCCGGCTGTTCCCCGCGATGGCGGTGGTGACGGCCTCTACGCTGCTCGCGGGCTATGTGTGGCTGTTGCCCGAGGACTACGAGGCGGCTGCCAAGGGGGCGGGATCGGCGCTGCTGTTTGTGTCCAACCTCTACTTTGCCCAGCACACCGGCTACTTTGCGGCGGACGTGTCCCACAACCCGATGCTCCACACCTGGTCGCTGGCGGTGGAGGAGCAGTTCTACCTGGTGTTCCCGCTGCTGTTGCTGGCGTTGGCGCCGTGGGGCGGCAAGATTCGGGCGATGGTGTTGCTGGTGCTGGCGGGTGTCAGCCTGTGGTGGGCCGTCACCACCCAAGCCACCGCGCCGGATGTGGCCTTCTATGGGCTGCACACCCGCGCCTGGGAGATGCTGGCGGGTGCGCTTGCGGGGCTGGCGCTGACGGGGCCGGCGGCGCGTATGTCGGCAGGGGTGCGCGGCGGGATGGCCTTGGTCGGCCTGGGGGTGGTGGGGGCAAGTTTTGGTCTGCTGTCGGCGGCCAGTGCCCACCCCGGGCTCCCCACGCTCCTGCCCGTGATCGGGGCGGTGCTGGTGCTGCTCTGTGCGCCCGGCACGCTGGTGGGGCGCGCCTTGTCCTGGGGGCCGTGCGTCTATTTGGGGCTGATCTCCTATAGCCTGTATCTGTGGCACCAGCCGGTGCTGGTGTTTGGGCGGCTCCACACGGGTGGGGTGACCACGCCGCTGGCGGCAGTGGGGATGGTGGGCCTGTCGGTGGCACTGGCGCACCTGACGGTGCGCTACGTGGAGCGGCCTTTCCGGAGCGGCGCATGGCGCCCAGCCCTGACGCTGCCGCGTTTTGCGCGCGCCTCGGTGCTCTTGGTGGCGGCGGCGGGCACGGTGGTGGTGGCCCAGGGCTTTCCCGATCGGGTGTCTCCCGGCGTTCTGGCCCGCGGGAACGGGTGGAGCACGCTGTATACGGCCTTGCGGGTGTGCCACACCGATCCCAAGAATCTCGGCCCCATCGATAAGCCTTGCACTCTAGGGGTGGGATCCGGACAGGGCCCCCGCATCACTATTCTGGGAGACAGCCACGCCAGCAGCTTGGCGGCAGGGATGGTGCGCGTCTTGGGCCAGGGTGAGGTGCGGCTGCTGTCGACCAGCGGGTGTCCTCCTGTGCGCCACTACGCCCGCGAAGACAACCGGGGCCTGTGTGCGCAAGGGCATGCGCATTCCTATGCCCGCGCCTATGAAGGGGGCGTGGAGGATGCCGTCGTGTTGGCCGCGCGCTGGTCTGCCGGGGTGTGGCGGGGTGGCGTCGACAACACCGAGGGCGGGGTGGAAGGCAAGCCGCCGGTGTATTACGTGCCGGTGTCTGGCGCCGCCCTGGCGGACGCGGAGGTGGCGGCGGGCATGGTGGCGGACTACGTGGAGACGGTCGCGCAGACGCTGGCGGCCGGCAAGCGGGTGGTGCTGGTCTATCCCACGCCGGAGATGGGTTGGAACGTGCCCCATGAGATGGTGCGCCGGGCATGGATGGAGGGGGAGGAGGCCACGCCGGTCTCCATCGCCCGGGAGGTGTATCAGGCCCGCCACCGGCAGGTGATCGCCGCGTTTGATGCCATACCCGACCACCCCAACCTGGTGCGTGTGCGCCCTGAGGAGATGCTGTGTGAGGGGGATCGCTGCTATGGAGAGCGGGCGGGCCGTTCTCTCTATGCCGATGATGATCACCTCAACGACCTGGGTGCCTCTGTAGTGGCGCGCGCGGTGCTGGCGGCCCTGGACGCGCGCTTTGGGGGCTATGGGGCACTGGTGCTGCCTGAGCAAAAGGCGGCGGATCCGGCACACACCCGTGCCCTGCTGGCGGCCATCGCGCGGGCCGATCCGCGTCGGGCGCAGCCTGCGGAGGTGGCGCAGGGGCTGGGGCGGTGAGATCTTGGTGTGGAAAAGGGCCCTGCGGGGCCCTTTGTTGTGGGGATCAGGCGGACGAGGGCGGATGGGCGTGGTCTTGCGCCGCCACGAGATCGGGCGGGATCGCCTCTGGTGTGGGGTCCATGCTGGGCGGGATGTCCAGGACATCGGCAGCCATCTCAACCAGATCCGGGGTGGCCCGGCGCACCAGCCGCGGCGCGCGCGGCAAGGCCGGGGGCGCGCTGGGCGCGAAGGGGCCGTGGGCGCAGCGCACGCGCAGCGCGGCGTCCGCATAGGACAAGGGCCGGCGCAGGACCTGAGGGCTGTGGCTGTCGACCCAGGCCAGCATGTCCTCGGGCTTGAGGCTGACCAGGGCGGCGGGGTGGACATCGAGCGCCTGCGCGAGATCCTGGACCAGCGCGCCGGTGGTCCGCCCAAAGATCTGGACCACCTTGCAATTGTTGAGGATGGTCTGCCAGTCGCGCGGGTAGTTGGCGCGCAGCTGGGCGATGTCTTGCCAAAAG
>Ga0194112_10004836_pt1 | contig 18342 bp, 9 predicted proteins | sample TA2MahC400mmetaG_FD_146191 | JGI IMG/M metagenome (GOLD analysis project Ga0194112, IMG submission 146191) | Freshwater microbial communities from Lake Tanganyika, Tanzania - TA2015016 Mahale Deep Cast 400m | ecosystem: Environmental > Aquatic > Freshwater > Lake | place: Tanzania: Lake... | reverse complement strand
GTTCCCCGGGCGGTCAGGTTGCCAGTGCCGTTCGTGACAGTCACCTCGGCCCCGGCGACGGGGGCCCCGCTGGACCACCAGCGAACGAGAGCGCCCAAGAACCAGGAGACGTTGAGGCGGCTTTTCGGGTCCAGGAGGTCGATGTTTCGCGGCGTGAAGCTGCAGTTGACGAGCTCCCCGGTGGAGTTCCCGTTGAGCTGCAGGTCGTAGAGGCCCGAGGCCAGGGTGGAATTGACGGCGACGAAGCGGGAGGACTCGGCCCGGAGGGCCATCCGGGTCGCCCCCGCGATGGTGTCGTTTCCGAGCACGACCGAGGGGCAGCGGTAGACCGTCACGGCTATGTAACGGTCCAGGTCGAAGGTGTTGTTCTCCAGGCGCAGCGCCGCCGAGTCCTCCGAGAAAACCGAGATGTAGTTGAGGAAGAACGTGTTTCGAAGGAGCGTGACGGAGGAGCGGTTGGCGAATATCGCCCACCGGAAGTTGTCGGTGAAGCTGCAGCCGGAGACGGTGATGTCGGTCCGGTCGTGGAGGAGCAGCCCGCCGTTCTTCGTTCCCTCCACGCGGCAGTCCCGGAAGACCATCGACGAGTTGTAGGCGACGACCCCGGCCAGGTTGCCGGTGAAGGTGCAGCCGGACACGGTGGGGGAGCAGTCGCGGATGTCCAATGCCACGGTGTTTTGCGAAAAGAGCGTGTCGGTGAAAGTGGCCGCCGAGGTCCGCACCATTATGCCGCTCGTCGCGGCGGGCTCGGTCCAGCGGGACCCGGCGCCGTGGATTTCGCTTTGGGTCATCTCCAGCACCGAGCCGGGCCGGGCCATGAAGTCGAACTTCTGGCTGACATTTGATGCGGTGAGGTTGCTTTGGCGAAGGTGGAGCTCCCCGCCGGCCATCACGTCGATGCGGAACTGCCCCGGGAGTGAGCAGTCCACGACCAGCACTACGCGGTTCAGTGTGAGGATCCCGCCGGGCATGACGGTCAGGTTGCCCGAAAGGACTATCGTCGTGTCCGAGATGGAGGTGGCGTCCGTGACCGTCCAGTCTCCCGAGGGCGGCGGGGGCGAGGCGCGGGCCTCCTCCCCGTCGAGGCCAGGCATCGGGAGGACCAGCATCGCGATGATGCACGCCAGCAAAACGCCTCGACGGTCCCGGAGCATTCTTCCTCAAGATACTATATCGATGGACGATATTAATAAATTTGTCATCCATGCTCAATGAGGCCGGCCGGATACGGGCCCGAACAGGACGCGCCCGTTTCCGCGGCCGGTTCCGCGCCCGGGCACGGACAGGCCATAAAGATAATGCCACCGGAGCCGCATTCACGGGACCTGGTATGACCCCGCTCTCGCCGAAGTACGACCCCGACACGCCCGAAGTGATATGCCGGTTCATCAGGCACCGCCTGGACATCGCCAGGGCGGCAGGTGTCGTCCTGGGCCTGAGCGGCGGGCTCGATTCCACGGTTGTGGCCGCCCTCTGCGTCCGGGCGCTGGGCAAGGGGAGGGTGCTGGGCCTGCTCATGCCCGAGGAAGGGCCCGACAAGGAGGCCCTCGAGGCGGTGAAGTGGCTGGGTGTCCGGGTCCGCGCCTACAGGCTGGGCCGGCTGACAAGGCCGATAATCAAGGAGTTGCCATTCAAGCCCGGGCGGGTCGCCTCGGGCAACCTGCTGGCCCGGGTGCGCATGGTGCTTCTCTACCTGGAGGCCAACCAGCACAACCTGCTGGTCGTCGGGACCGGCAACAAGAGCGAGCTCCTCACCGGCTACTTCACCAAGTTCGGGGACGGTGCCGCCGACCTTTTGCCCATCGGCGACCTCTACAAGACCCAGGTACGGGAGCTGGCGGAGGTGCTGGGGGTCCCCGGGCGCATCCGCAGGCTGGTCCCCACCGCCGGCCTCTACCCGGGCCAGACGGACGAGGGCGAGCTGGGCATCACCTACGAGAGGCTGGATTCCGTCCTCCTGGGTTTCGAGCTGGGGCTCGACCGCCACCGGATATCAGGAAGGACCGGCATCCCGAAGCCGGATTTGGACCGCATCCTGAAACGCATCCGCTCCCACCTGCCCCCCATCCCCAAGCTGGGGATAAGGACCGTAGGCACCGACTGGCGCGAGGAGATTCTCGAAGAGGAATGATGCGGAAGGCGCAAGGCACGAGGCGCAAGGGGCGAAGGCGCAAGGGGTGAGGCACAGGGCGCAGGGGGTCGGCGATTCCCCCCACCCCTTGCTCCTTGCGCTTTGACCCTTGCTCCTCAAACCTTGCGCCCTGCGCCTCCGCAGCCGGCCCGTAGGCCGCTGCGGCGAGGAGGACCGGAGGTCCTCCGGGTGCGCCTTCCTTTTCTCACGCCTTCCTTTTCGGGATCCTCACCACGCGCCCCTGGGGGGCTGCGGAGGAGGGAAGCGCCGGGACGAGCTCTATTTCGTCCCCGTCGTCGGGCCCGGGGGGCCGCTTTGTGGTCTGGGGCTGTTCGGGCTCCGGTGCCGGCCCGGGCTCACTAGAGGGGCTTTCCGGCTTCTTCGAGGTCTTTATCGGCGGGGGGGCCGGCAGGTCGGGCTCCCTGGGCGCGGGCTCCTCCGGGGGCTCCTCATCCGGCTCCCCGGGTTCGGAATCCGGGCCCGTGACCTCCTTGTCCGGGTCCAGCTTCTTCATGAGCGCCGCGCCCTTCTTGCGCTCCCGGATGCAATCGATGAACTCCCTCGGCTCCAGGACGTCGACCACGACCTCCCGGACGAGGGTGCCCTTGTGCACCACCGGGTCGTTGAGCCGGAGCCGTACCGCCTCCGGACCGGAGGCGATGACCTCCAGCGCCCCGCTCGCCCGGTCCAGGCGTATCCCGGGCCGGCCGGAGCCGACCTCGGTGCGCCTTGCCTTCGATATCTTGGCAAGCGGTATCTCGAGCCTGAAGTGGAGCCCCTGCCTGAGGACGACCCTCTCGCCGTCGACCGAGTGGGTGGTCCGGACCGGCGGGAGGGCGTTGAGGAGCATCAGCGCCGCGATGAGGGCTATCGCGAATATCATGAAGTAGGCCACGAAAACGAGCCTGGGCAGGAGGCGCAGAAGGACGACGGCCAGCAGGGCCAGGGCGGTGATGGCGACGAGGTGGATGCGGAAGGCGAAGCGGAACCTTCCGGCGTTGTAGGGGAAGGGCCGCGGGAGCAGGTACGAGGCCATGTCGGGATGTTATACCTGCTTGGAAGTTATTAAATCTGACTGTAATATATTCATCATCGTGCCTGCCAGGGTGCTCGTGCTGCCGCTGCTGACGCCCGACGCGCTGAGGCTGGTTCGGGGTGCGGGGGGCAGGGTGCAGGGTGCTGGGAACGACGCGATGAGCGGTGCGAAACTCGCGTTCGCGTTCTCCGGGGCGGAGCTTGCGCAGGTGGTGGCTCTCATCAGGGCCGGCGGCCTGGACGCCCGGCCGCTGCCCCCCGAGCCGCTGCCGCCGGAGGCGTTCCATCCCGGCCGGCGCCAGTGGCAGTCCACGCCGATAATGCGCCACGCCCGGGAGAGGCTCAAGGCCCTGGGGGACCTTTCCGCGAGGTTGCTGGTCCTCACGGACGCCGACCTCTACGAGCCCGGCCTCTCCTTCACCGGGGGGATAGCGGAGCTTGGCGGCCGGCTGGCGCTGGTGTCGCTGGCAAGGCTGCAGTCGGGCGATCGGGCGAAGCTCGTGCTCCGGGCGGTCAAGGAGTGCCTGCACGAGGTCGGCCACACATTGGGCCTGGAGCACTGCCGGAACAGGGACTGCGTGATGTTCCTCTCGCGCAGCGTCGCCGACAGCGACATCAAGCGGGCGGCGTTCTGCCAGAAGTGCAGGGCGGTGGCGGGTCGCGCGATCGGGTAAAGGCAGCAAGGCAGCAAGGCAGGAAGGGAGCAAGGGAGCAAGGCAGGAAGGCAGCAAGGGAGCAAGGCAGAAAGGCAGCAAGGGAGCAAGGCAGCAAGGGATTAAAGAAACGAAAAGAGTCTTCCCCGTCCCCTTGCTCCCTTGCTGCCTTCCTGCCCTGCTGCCCTCCCTTGCTGCCTTGCTGCCTTCCTGCCCTGCTGCCTTGCTGCCCGCAACCTTTATTGCCCCCGTTAGCAATACAAGAGCTGCGGCGGCTCGCCGCGGGGAAAGGGGCATGGGAAAGCGAACGGCCTATGCACCTTAAGGACATATACCTCGAGAACTTCAAGTCGTTCGGCAGGAAGCTCCACATACCCTTCATGCCGGGGTACACGACGATAACCGGGCCCAACGGCAGCGGGAAATCCAACATAGGCGACGCCATCCTTTTCGTGCTGGGCCCGAAGTCCTCCAAGGCCATCCGGGTGGGCAAGCTCACCGACCTTATCTTCGACGGCGGCAAGGAGAAGAAGGCCGCCGGCTACTGCCGCGTCGTGCTGACCTTCGACAACGCCGACCGCGTCATTCCGGTGGACGAGGACGAGGTCCGGCTCTCGCGCGTGGTGCGCGTGGCCTCGGGCAACGCCCGCCAGCGCAGGGAGCTGCCGCTTCCGGCGCTTCCCCCGACGACGATGACGGTCCCGGCCCCCCAGCAGACGCTCGAGGGGGCAGCGGCCGGGGAGGCGGCCGCGACCGGCGCCGGCGCCCCGGACGCCGGGGCCCCCCCGGAAGGCGCCCCGGTCCCCGCCCGCCCGCCCCGCACCCCCGGGCCGGGCTACTACAGCTATTTCTACGTGAACGAGCGCGCCTCCTCGCTGGGCGAGTTCGACAGCCTGCTCTCCCACGCCCGCATCAGCGCCGAGGGCTACAACCTCGTCCAGCAGGGCGACATCAACCGCATAGTCCTCATGACCAACCTGGAGCGCCGAAGGCTCCTGGACGACATCGCCGGCATCACCAGGTACGACGAGGACATCGGGCGCGCCAACTCGAAGCGCTCGGACACCGAGGAGAACATCGGCACCATAGAGACCCTCCTCGACGAGATAAAAAGGCAGGTCAGCCAGCTCCAGAAGGAGCGCGACTCGGCGCTCAAGTACCGGGACCTGCGCGACAGGCGCGACGACTGCAAGCTCCAGGCCGCCTTCCGCAGGAAGCAGGACATCGAGGAGGAGACGGCCGCCCTGAACAGGCAGGTTGGCGACCTTTCGGAGGACCAGACCAAGCTGGGCCAGGAGATGGAGGAGCTCCAAAAGAAGCTCACCAAGGCCCGAAGCGACGTCGAGTCCCTCGAGAACAAGCTCGCCGAGTCGGGGGGCGCCGACGCCCAGGAGCTCCGCCAGAAGATAGACGACCTCCGGCTGGAGATGATGCGCGCCAAGGACTCGGTCGATACGGGCCGCGAGAGGATCCGCCAGCTCAAGGAGTCAGGGGCAAGGGCGGCCTCCGACCTGAGGTCGCTCGACAAGGAGATCGCCGGCCTCGAGACCGAGCGGGACCGCCTGGCGGGTGAGCTCGCCGACCTGCGCGACGCCGAGAAGGCCCGAAACGACGAGCTCAAGGCCGCAAGCGACACCGTGGCGAGGTCGGACAGCCGCGCCTTCAAGCTCCAGCGCGACATCGTGGCGATGAAGAAGGACATCGAGGCCCGGGAGGAGGAGCAGCACAGGCTGACCCTCGAGAAGGACCGGCTCGAGGAGAGGCTCAACCGCGCCTCCCAGGACATCGCCCAGATGGAGGAGGGGCTCAAGAAGTACGACTTCCAGATGAGCGACATCGACTTCGACCTCAAGAACCTGCGCGGCGAGGCCAAGACCACGGTCACCTCCCGGAAGGACCTCATCACCGACTTCCAGTCGAAGCGCTCCGAGGAGGAGAAGCTCGTCCGCCAGGGGCGCGAGCTCGAGGAGAGGGTGCGGGAGCTCAGGCGCCGCTGGGAGCAGCTACGGGCGGAGGCGGCGGCCGCGGCGAGCGTCCAGAAGGGCTACACGGCCGCGGTCGAGGCCGTGCTGGAGGCGCGCGACAAGGGCGAGCTCAAGGGGGTTGTGGGGACCATCGCGGAGCTCGCCACGGTCAAGGACCAGTACGAGTCGGCGCTGACGGTCGCCGCCGGCGGGAGGATGCAGTCGATCGTCGTCGGGGACGACGAGGCGGCCGCCCGCGCCATCAACTACCTTAAACAGAAGAAGACCGGCAGGGCAATATTCCTCCCCCTCAACAAGATGATACTCGGCCGGCCCAGCGGGAAGGCCCTCATGGCAGTCAAGGACCCATCCTCGCTGGGCTACGCGATGGACCTCGTCAAGTTCAAGGAGGCCTACCGGGCGGCCTTCTGGTTCGTCTTCGGCGACACCATAGTCGTCAAGGACCTGACCGCCATGCGCAAGCTCATGGGCGGGGTGCGGCTCGTGACGCTGGACGCGGAGCTCGCCGAGCCTTCGGGGGCGATGATCGGCGGCACGCCCGAGCAGGCGCTCCTGCGCTTCGGCGCACCCTCCGAGAGCGAGCTGCGCAAGGTCGGGTCTGCCCTGAAGGAGGCGGTGGAGGCCGCCGACAAGGTCTCGCTCCGGCTCCAAAAGCTTCGCGACGACATCGCCCAGATGGACCACTCCGTCACGGAGGCCAAAAGCCGCGAGAGCGACTTCGAGCTCAAGGCCGCCACGCTGGAGTTCAAGAAGAAGGAGTACTCCACGGCCCGGGACGCGCTGAAGACGGAGAGGGAGGCCAAGCTCCGCGAGCGCGACGAGGTCCAGAAGGCCGTGGAGAAGGTGGCCCAGAGGATATCCGAATCCGGCGCCCAGCTGGAGGCCCTCAGGCAGGAGCGCGACGGCCTGTCCAAGAACCTGGTGCAGGCGACGCCCCAGCAGCTCGCGGCGAAGATGAAGAAGCTCCAAGACCAGCTCCTGGCGACCGGCAACGACATCCGGGACCGGGTCTCGGCGATGGAGACCCAGTCCGCCAAGCTCAAGCTCCTCGAGGAAAAGCGCGCCGAGCTCAGGAAGGCGGTCGCCGGCGCCCAGAGGGAGGCCCGGGACTGCGAGGCGGGCATCCTGAAATCCAAAGACCTTGCCCAGAAGGCCTCCGACCAGCTCAACGTCCTCATGGAGGCGGAGGAGCGCTCCTCCAAGGAGGTCAAGCAGTTCCAGGCCAGGCGGGACGCCGCCTACAAGCTCAAGACAGACCTGGAGACAGCCGCCGACAAGCTGGGCGGCCGGCTGGAGACCGTGGGCGACATGGTGATCACCACCCGTTCCAAGATCCGCCTCCTCGAGGACCGCCACTCGGAGATAGCCGCCGAGATAGGGACCCAGGAGCTCAAGACGAGGGGCAAGCTCCCGCCGCTTGCGGAGCTCGAGGGCACCATGAAGGAATGCGAGCTCCAGATGCAGGCCCTGGAGCCCGTCAACATGCTGGCCATAGACGAGTACGACCGGCAGGCCAAGCGCAGCGGGGACCTGGCCGGGGAGCTAGAGCAGCTGCGCACCCAGCGGGAGAACCTCATAGCCCTGGTCGAAGAGCTCAACGGCAAAAAGAAGTTCGGGCTGACCAAGGTGTTCGAGGGCATCAACCATAACTTCGGCCGGATATACTACGAGCTGTCGGCAGGCGGGACCGCCAACCTGGAGCTCGAGAACGCCGAGAGCCCCTTCGAGGGCGGGCTCATCATCAAGGCCCAACCCAAGGACAAGAAGACCCAGAGGCTCGAGAGCCTCTCGGGCGGCGAGAAGAGCCTCACGGCGCTCTCGCTCATCTTCGCCATCCAGCAGTACCAGCCCTCGCCCTTCTACCTGCTCGACGAGGTGGACATGTTCCTCGACGCCATAAACGCCGAGAACGTCGCCAACCTCATCAAGAAGAACACCCAGCTCGCCCAGGTGGTCCAGATAACGCTGCGCAAGGTGACGCTCGCCAAGGCGGACTACCGCTACGGCGTGACCATGCAGGGCAACGGCATAAGCGACATAATCGGCAACGTCCGGGTGACCGAGATCGCCGACGACGGGAAGATAGCGGTCCCCCCGGCGGGCCCCGGGAGAAGGTGAGGTGACGACGTGGCGGACGGACGCGGCAGGCAGCCCTACGGGCCGGAGCTTTCGGAAGGGGAAACGCCCTACCTTCCCGACTACGTTGGGCCCGAGAGCTACGAGGACTACGACACCGGGGAGCAGGTCATCAACCACCTGATGTTCTACAAGTCCATCATCAGCGAGGAGGACTCCGGCCAGAAGATAAGCGAGTACATGGAGCTCGTGCGAGGCCTCAAGGAGGGCGAGCACCTCCCCATCCGCGACCCCTTCGACAAGTCCATCGCCCTGACATTCGAGCTGGTGATGCAAAACCACCTCAACCCCTGGGACGTCGACCTTCTGAAGTTCTCCAGCCTGTACATGGACCGTATGAAGGCCGAGCAGGAGGTGGACTTCATCACCGCCGGCCGGCTTATGTTCATGGCCTGGTCGGTGCTGAAGCTGCAGTCCGACCACGTGCTGGCAAACAGCCAGCCCAAGACCGCCGGGGAGGCCCTGGACGCCGGCTGGGACCCGGGCGCCGCGGCCGACTGGATGCAGTCCGACGCCTCGGTGGACTTCACCAGCGCGGTGCTCAACAGGCCCGAGCCCCCCCTTCAGGAGAGCGTCTACCGCAAGGGCACCCGCCCGGTGACGCTCTTCGAGCTCGTGGGGGCGTTCGAGGAGGCCCGCAAGGAGGCCGAGCTGCAGCAGGTCCTCTCCGAGGAGCGCCGCAAGCAGCGCCTGCTCTGGGAGAGCCAGAAGGCCCTCCGCGTGGACAAGATGATGCACCGCGAGGACCTGCAGGAGGACATCAACCAGGTCTGGGGGCGCATCCAGCCCCTGTCGGGGAAGATCGCCATGGGCGCGCTGTGCCCCAGCGGCTGCGACGACGAGCGGCTCACCGCCTTCGTCTCGTTGCTCTTCCTGGCGTTCATCAAGCAGGTCCGCGTCTGGCAGGAGGACTTCCCGCGCGGCGAGATATTCATGGAGAAGTCGGCCGAGGGCGAGCTGTCCCTGGAGAGGCTCCAGAACATCACCCACCCCCAGCGCAAGGAGATATGGGACGTGAAGAAGAAGGGCCGGCTTTTCAAGAAGAAGGGCGGAAGGGTGCGGGGCGAAAAGCCCCCGGCCGGCGCCCCGTCCAAGGACGCCCCGGACCGCTCCCCGAAGCCGGTCCCCGGCGAAAGGCCCGCAAGGCCGTCTCCCGGCCACCACGGGTCGCCGTCCCCGTCGCCCTACGCGTCGACAGGTGGCCCCCCGCGGATTGAGACCCCCGTGGCCCTCCCCGTCCCTGAACCCGGACCGCCTTCCCCCTGAGGTCCCGCCGGGCCGGGGTGAAAAGATTGAATATGGCAACGCCATTCACTTCGCAGATGGAGAAACCGGCCGTCCAGGCCCCCCCCGCGACCGGAGCCGCCCCGGGCGCGCCCGCCACCCGGGCGCGGTTTGTTTGCGTGCTCGCCTTCCGCGACCGCCGGCCGCTCATCCGGCGGAGGCCCAGGCCCGACGGAAGGAGGGCGCGCCTTCCGCTCCTGCGGCGGCGCCGGCAGCGCTCGCCCCGGCCGCCACGGCCGCGCCGGTTCATCCTGGTGTACAACCAGAGGCGGGGCTGGGAGCTCCCCGGCGGGACCGTGCTGGAGGGCGAGACGCCCGAGCTGGCGGCCGCGCGGGAGTTTTTGGAGGAGACCGGCTACGAGGTGATGCTCGAGGACCGTCTCCCGTCCGGGGACGGGGTCTTCTTCATCGGCAAGCTGGGCCGCCGCCGCGGCATGCCCGCGGACTCCGACATCAAGGAGATACGGTTCCAGACAGACCTGCCAGCCGAAGGGCTCGCCTTCCCTCCCGCCGAATACCAAAAGCTCCTCGCGACCGCGCGCGAGAAGGGCTACTGACCCCGCCCCCCGCTGCCCGCTCCCCGCGCCCCCATCTCCCCTTGACCCGTGCCCCTTGCCCCTTGCCCGCTCCGAAATGGTAGGTACCACGCGCGTATTATTAACCCCTTCGTTGCAAAACGAACGCTTGCATGGAGGAAACATCAATGTCAGGGTCATCGTCACATTCAAGAAAAGGGGTGCCAGTGCTTCTGATCGCGCTAACATTGCTGAGCCTGCCGGCGGTCGCCGGGGGGGAATGTCCGGGTCCGGGCACCCCGGACGGGGGCCCCGGTGACCCCTGCATGGCGCGCGGGCGGGACGGGGGCGGCGCAGGCGCCAGGTTCAACGGTTCCCTCTCGACCGTTATAGAGTTCCCGTTCACGGGCGGTTCCGACGAATCGCTGCGGCTGTCCCTGCCGGGCGGCAGCCTCGTCCTCAACGCCACCCTCCGGCTGGACGGCCGGTCGGCGCTGCCGCCGGCGACGGACCGCCCGGTCACCTTCGCCGACGCCGGGAACAGCAGCGGCTGGTCCGGCGTCAGCACAAACACCCCCCCCTCGGGCGGGCCGTCGAACTACCAGTCCACCCAGCTGGACGGGCAGGACCGCTCCTACATCTCCAAGCAGGACGGGAGCGTCCTCCAGACCGTGACGCTGTCCTACGGCAGTCCCTACCACCTCTTCCGGTTCAAGGTGACGGAGGACGTGGTGAACAGCCTGAGCGTCAAGTACGTCGGAGCCGGCTATGACCACCTGTTCATGTGCACGGAGCTCAAGCTCTACATCTACAACTCCGGCCGCTGGTCCAACATCGGGACCACCTCCTCGTTCGGCGCGGACACCAGCCTCGTCACCTTCAAGAAGACGATATCCTCCCCGGCCGGCTACGTCGACTCCGCAGGGTACGTCCACATCCTGGCGATGGGTCCGGACGGCTGGTTCTTCAGCTTCCTGGACACGGATTACATCGAGCTCACGGTAAAGGGCTCAAGCTACGCCTGGCCGACCGACCTGGCACTGGACATCGGCTCGGACGGGACGACCGAGCTCGAGTTCCCCGGACAGCTCAAGGGCCTCCAGGAGGTTGGAAGCGACGCCCTGGCGGGGCCGCTCCAGGCCCTCATCGACCGGGCCGGGGGCGCCGCCGCCGAGGTGCCCCTGCGCCTCATCTCCAGGACCGGGGGCGTGCTCTCGGTCAAGGGCCTCGTCGAGATAGACCTGCCGCCGGCGCTCCAGCCGGTGCCCGAGGTCTTCATCGACGAGGACGTCCCCGGCTGGGCCCGGGTCGACCTGGACCGCTACTGCCAAGACGACCGGGACGCCCGTCCCCGCTACGACGTGGCGCCGGCCGACCCCGACGGCGAGGTCGAATGCCGCCTGAACGCCTCCGGCCACCACCTGGATTTCCGGCCCACCACCCCCAACTGGAACGGCCGGCGGGAGTTCGTCCTCAGGGCCACCGATTCCAGCGGGCTCTCCTCGAGCGTGTTCCTCAATGTGACGGTCCGGCCCGTGAACGACCCGCCCGTCATCCACCAGGTCCCCGACCAGACCGCCTACGAGGACCAGCCGTTCACCATCATCTTCCGCGCCTACGACGTCGACGACCCCGCCGACAACCTCACGTTCTCGGACGATTTCCCCCCGGCCGACGTGGGCGAGCGCAGCGGGGCCCTCTCCTTCACTCCCACGAACGGCCAGGTGGGCCGCTACGGCGTGAACGTGACGGTCACCGACCCCTCGGGGGCCACGGCGACGATGGCGTTCAACCTGGTTGTCGAGAACGTGAACGACCCGCCCGTGCTGGAGTGCGAGGAGTACCTCTTCGCCACGGAGGACGAGCGGTTCACCTACGAGCCCTCGGCGTTCGATCAGGACGCCTCGGACGGGCTCAACTTCACGCTCGGCTGCGACATAGAGGGCCTGGAGGCCGACCGGCGGACCGGCGAGATATCGTTCGTCTTCCGAAACGAGCACGTCGGCGAGCACCACCTGGAGCTGGTCGTGACCGACCGCGCGGGCGCGACCGACAGCCGGGATATCCTCCTCACCGTGGAGAACGTCAACGACCCTCCGGAGATGGAGGCGGGCCGGGAGCTTCTCGCCGTCGAGGACGAGGAGTTCGATTATCCCGTCAACGCCCAAGACCTCGACCCCGGCGACCGGCTTTCGTTCTCGACGGACTCGGAGCTCGTCCGGATCGACGAGCGGACCGGGGTCATCCGCCTCACGCCCGGCAACGACGACGTCGGCAGGCACAGGTTCACCGTGACGGTGACGGATCGCTCCGGCTCGACGGCCCGGGCCAGCTACACCCTGATAGTGAAGAACGTGAACGACCCGCCGGGGAACATCACGATACTGGCCCCCCGCAACGGGGCCGTGGTGCGCGAGGGCGAGCCTATACTTTTCTCGGCCACGGCCATAGACCCAGATGCCGACGACCTCCTCGTCTACGTGTGGAAGGAGGACGGGAGGGTCCTTGGGCGCGGCCCCAACCTCACCGCAAGGCTGCGGCCCGGCAGGCACATAATTACGCTCGAGGTCTCCGACGGCACCGTCAACGGGACGGCCTTCGTGGAGCTCACCGTCCAGGGGTCCTCGGCTGGCCAGAGTGGGCTCCTGGGGGCCCTGGGGGCCGCGGCGCTCCCGCTGGCCCTCGTCGCGGCCGTCGTCGTGGCAACCGCGGCGCTCTCCCTAAGGCGGCGGAAGGGCCCTGATAACAAGGCCGGTCCGGGCAACCCCCCGGGACCCTATGGCTGGCCGCCCCAGTCCCCCGGCGCCCCGCCCCCCCCCGCAGTTGCGGACCGGAGGCCTCCGCCCCAGGGACCCCAGTGGTCCCCCATGCCCGCCCAGCAGCCGCCGGCAGGGCCGGGCCAGGCGCCGGGCTACTATGCGGCCCAGCCCCCTGCCGGGCCCTGGCCGCCGCCTGCGAACCCCCCGGCCCGACCACTCGCCGGGCCCTGGCCGCCGCCGGGCCTCGGAGCCCCCGGCCAGATGGCAGGCCCGAACGAACCGAATGGACCGCCGCCGCCGCCGCACATGGACCGGCCGCCCCGAGAACAGCCTTACGCGCAAAGCACGGCCACCCAGCCCTGGGCGCCTCCCCGGCCAGCGGACATGGAGGCGGCGCCCCCACGAGAGAACCGGGGACACCCGGCCGCTCCCCGGGCCGATGCTCAGCCCTCCGACGACGAGCCGCCCCACGCCATCCCTCTCGATGACGCGGTGCCGGAGGACCGGTCGGGCGGAGCCTGGCCGGTGCCGACACCGCCCGGCGGGCCGCGTCCCGCGGGACACCTCCCCCCCGGCGAACCCCCGGGGGAGCGCCGGCACCCGGCAGGGCCCGAGCGCCCGCCCGGGGCCCGGCGCCGCCGGGGGGACGAGAGCGTGGTCACCCGCGCGGACATGAGGGCCGCCATCAACGACGCCCGGCACGCTCTGAGCGCCGCCCGGGCCGCCGGTTTGAACCCGTCCGACGGCGAGCGCCTGCTCTCCGAGGCGGTGGCCGCATCGTACCGTCAGGAGTACGCCCGGTCCCGCGATCTTGCCCGCCGTTGCGAGTCCGCCACCCTCTCGATGCTCGAGGGCGCCGCCCGCGAGGAGGAGCGGCGCGGCGGCGGGCCGCTCGACGGGCCAGGCGCGAAGCCGCTGGAGGACGGCGCCGAGGAGGCCGCCTAGCCTGCGCGGGCATCGGCCGGCCACGGGGCCGGCCGGCCGAAAGGCTGATTGCGGCCCGGGTGGATGAAGGCCCCATGGGCCGGGAGCCCTTCCGGTACGATAAAAGGACGGTGGCGCTGTGGGTCGTACTGGGCGCCCTTATCACCGCCACCAGCGTCGCCGTCGTCCACTTCATCGGTCCGGAGGGGCTCTATCTATTGGTCACCGGGTGGATAGTCGGCCCGTTCTTCGCATACTGGGTCTTGAAAAAAATAAAAGGCATGCTCGTACGCTAGTAGAACGCCAGCCCGCCTGCCGTCAAACGATCGACACGGCCACGAACGCCGCCGCCATCGCCATCACAGGCTCGCCGATCATCAACCCCGCCGCGGCCATGTAGGTGTCGAGCGTCGCCAGGGTGCGCTTGCGCTCGGACCACCTCTCGGCCTTCGCCCTCGGCTCGAGCACCGCCTTCTCGTACATGTCGCGCAGGGCGCCGCCCAAAAGCATCGGCAGCTGGATGGAGAGCGGGAAGTACATCCCCAGCCCGAAGGCGGTGCCCATGCCCGTCATGAGCTCCATGAATATCCCTATCACCGCGCCGATGAGCATGTACTGGAGCACGAGTTCGTTGCTCTGGCCGGCGAAGAAGAGCTGGGTCAGGGTGGCGAACACGCGCGCCTGGGGCGCGAGGAGGTCCAGCTTGCCCGTGGCGAGCTGGTATGACAGGAACCCGGCCGCCAGCGCAGAAACGATCGCCCCCGGGATGGTCGCCGTCAGCACCGACTTCATCAGGTGGTAGGGCCGGTTGCCGGCGTAGATGCCCAGCTTGAAGTCGAAGATTATCGACGCGGAAAGCGAGATGGCCCCGCAGAAGATGGTGGTGCCCAGAAGGGAGATGATGACCGCCACCTCCTTGCTGGTGTTGAGCCCGAACTTGAAGACCATGACCAGGATGATGAGCACGAGGATGCTCGTGGCCGACACGGGCGTAGTCCCGGTCTCGCCCAGCGTCTTGACCGCGATGGCCGAGAACAGGAATGTGGCGCCCAGCAGCAGTATCGAGAAGACGACGGTCTCGAGCGGCGGGAAGCCGGCCACGAGCAGGACGGCCGCGATGGTCACCGGCGCCAGTATCGCCACCACCACGATGTGGGAGATGGGCCAGTCGTACCAGCCCTTCCCCTCCAGCCAGTCCGTCGCCTTCGCCCCCTTCGCAGGCCGCACCGCGTTCATCACGTCGCCCAAGAGGGACCGAAACATCGGCGCCATCTTGGCCATCGCGGTGAAGCCCCCTCCGAGCAGCGCCCCGATGCCGATGATCACCGCGATCTTGCGGTAGGCCCACCAGGAGCTGAAGTCGTAGGAGGCGACGTCCTTGAAGACCCCCTCGGCGACGTCGAATATCGGGACGTGGGAGCCGACCGCCATGGGCACGATGACGAACCAGGTCAGGAAGGTCCCCAGGCACATCAGCAGGGCCACCCTGAAGCGCATGAACCAGCCCACGCCTATCTGTATGGGCAGTATGGTGAAGCTCACGAAGGTATGGGTGGCGCCGGACTGCGGCTGCATTATCTCGCCGGCCTTGTAGTAGGCCCCCCCGAAGAAGTGGTCCAGCACCGATCTTTTATTTATCATCGGCATGTCCCGGAAGAACGTGAATATGGCGGTGCCGGTGGTCCAGAGGCTCACGATGCGGATGGACCGCCCGGCCTGCTCGGCGCCGCCGCGCGTGATGTCGTTGGCGATGTCCAGGAGCTTCAGGTTGGGCTCGAAGCCGGGGACGTGTAGGGGGTCCTCGACCAGCCAGAGCCGGCGGAAGAGGACGAAATAGACCGTTCCCAGCCAGCCCGAGAGGATGGAGGCCACGATGGCGATCCAGATGGGAGGGATGTCCTTGACCAGGAACAGGAGCGAGCCGTCCACCGGGTTCTTGCCGATGGCAAAATCGGAGGAGTACTTCAGGAGGTATATCGCCGGATACGAGAAGATGAACCCCATCGAGATCATCGATGCGGCGTCCGCCGCCGCCGCCACGATGTTTATCTCGGAGGGCTTCCACCGCAGGGCCATGCCCGACAGGTAGATGATGTACATCACGGCGCTGATGCCCATCCCTATCTTGAGCGCCACGTACTCCGTGATGACCGCGAACACCGTGCCCACGGCCATCGCCACGAGCACCTTGCCCCAGTTCCAGGTGGACCGCTCGAAGCTCTCCCGGCGGTTCTTCTCGTCGAGGTACTGCTCCAGGACGCCGGTGTTGAGGTTGCCGTACATCTCGGTGTCGAACCACTGCAGCGTGCCCTTCTCGATGGCCTCGAGGCCGCCCGGCGTCGGGGGCTCGCAGTACTTGGGCTGTCTGACCGACAAGCCTCGCCTCGGCGCAGAATGGTGGATGGCCTACTAATACTTTAAGCCCGTACCTCCGGCCGCACCGCCCGGACGGCGGCCTTGCGGACCTCCTCGACGAGGAGCACGAGCCCGCCCAGGCCCAGTATGACGCCCCAGTCGCGAAGCTCCAGCGGCACCGTGTGGAAGGGCACATTGAGCAGGGGGACGTACACGACCAGGACCTGCAGTAGCAGGGACACCGCCACCGCCACGAGGAGGAGCGGGTTCCGCCCCACGTACGACCGGAACGCCGAGCGCGTCATCGAGATGCAGCTGAAGACGCTGAACATCTGGAAGACCACGAAGGCTGTGAACGTGAGCGTCTGGGCGTGGGCGACGGAGGCGCCGTTTTGGAGGTCCCAGCGGAAAAGCAGGAAGGCCAGGGCGCCCATCACGGCCCCGTTGAACGCCACCACGGAGAGTATCTCGCGGCTCAGGATGCGCTCCTCGGGCCGCCGGGGCCGGCGCTTCATCAGCATCGAGGAGCCGGGCGAAAGCCCCAGCGCCACCGCCGGCGGGCCGTCCATGAGGATGTTGACCCAGAGTATCTGCACCGGGTAGAGCGGGATGGCCGCAAGCATCGCCAGCGTCGCGGAGAAGATGAGCACGATGGCCCCGACGTTGGTGGAGAGCTGGTAGCGGATGAACTTGCGGATGTTGTCGTAGATGCGCCGGCCCTCCTCGACCGCGTCGACGATCGAGCTGAAGTTGTCGTCGGTGAGGACCATGTCGGACGCCTCGCGCGCGACGTCCGTGCCGGACACGCCCATCGAGATGCCGATGTCGGCCCGGGCCAGGGCCGGGGCGTCGTTCACGCCGTCGCCCGTCATCGCGACGACCTGCCCCCGGTCCTGGAGGGCCCGAACGATCCGCAGCTTGTGGTCGGGGGAGACCCGGGCGTAGACCCGGACGGAATCCACCTTCTCCCGGAACCGGTCGTCGGGAAGGGCCTCCAGGTCCGCGCCCGTGAGGATGCCCCCGCCGCCGTCAAGGATTCCCAGCTCGGAGGCCACGGCGCGGCCGGTCTCCCGCTGGTCCCCGGTTATCATGACCACGTTCATGCCGGCGGAGCGGCACCTCCCGATCGCGCCGCGCACCTCGGGCCTGGGAGGGTCCAGGATGGCGACCAGGCCGATGAAGGTGAGCCCGCGCTCGATGTCCTCGGCGCAGCAGTCCGCCCCGGCCGGGAGGGACCGGACGCCCAGGGCGAGCACCCGGTAGGCCTTGGAGGCGTACCGGGCGTTCTCGTCCATCACGCGCTGGCGCAGGAGCGGGTCCACCGGAACGGCCCTCCCTTCCCGCAGGATGGCGCCTGCGAGGTCCAGCAGCACCTCCGGCGCGCCCTTGACGAAGGCCCGGACGCCCCCCTCCGTCCGGTGAACCGTGGTCATCATCTTCCTCCGGGCGTCGAACACCTTCTCGCCGCAGCGGGTGTTGCGCAGCATGAGCTCCTTGGGATTGAGCCCGGCCTTGCCAACGACGGCCAGCAGCGCCCCCTCGGTCGGGTCGCCGACGACCGACCAGCGGCCGTCCTTGCGGGCCAGGTGGGAGCCGTTGCAGAGGGCCATGCAGAGCAGGGCGTCCCCGAGCCCGGGGTCGCCGGTGTCGGCCGGACGGCCCTCCCGCAGTATGGCGCCCGAGGGCTCGTAGCCGTCCCCCGAGATCGTGTACTCGAGGCCCCCGACGAGCATCTCGCGGGCGGTCATCTCGTTGCGGGTGAGCGTCCCGGTCTTGTCCGAGCAGATGTAGGTCGTGGAGCCCAGCGTCTCCACGGCCATGAGCTTGCGCACCACGGCGTGCCGCCGGGCCATCACCTGCATCCCCATCGCCAGCGTGACCAGCGTCACTATCGGCAGGCCCTCGGGTATGATTGCCACGGCCAGGCTGACCGAGAGCAGGAAGCTCTCCACGACGGGATTGTCCGGCGGGGCGATGTAGTCTATCGCGAAAAGCAGCACCACGGCGAACAGCGCGATGACGGCAATCTGCTTACCCAGGGTGTCGAGCCTCTTCTGGAGGGGGGTCTTGCCCTCGTCCTCCTGGATGTGCGTGGCGATGCGCCCCATCTCTGTCTCCATCCCGGTGGCGACCACCACGGCGTCCGTCCGGCCCCGGGTCACCACCGTCCCGGCGAACACCATGTCGGTGCGCTCCTGCAGGAGCGCCCGGGGGCCGGGGACCTCGGGCTGGTCCTTGCGCGCCGGCAGCGACTCCCCGGTGAGCATCGACTCGTCGACCTCCAGCGTGGTGGAGGTCAGGACGCGGGCGTCGGCGGGGACCTTGTCGCCCTCCTCGAGCGAGATAACGTCCCCCGGCACGACAGCGCGAACGTCCACGACGACCGGCGCGCCGTCGCGCAGCACCTTGGCCTTGGGGCTGGTCATCCGCTTGAGCGCCTCCATCGCCCGCTCGGCCTTGGACTCCTGGACGAAGCCCATGACGGCGTTGATGAATATGACGATGAAGATGACGACGGCGTCGGTGGTGTGGTCCTCGTGGAAGACGACCGTGAGTCCCAGCAGT
>Ga0194112_10004834_pt1 | contig 18346 bp, 14 predicted proteins | sample TA2MahC400mmetaG_FD_146191 | JGI IMG/M metagenome (GOLD analysis project Ga0194112, IMG submission 146191) | Freshwater microbial communities from Lake Tanganyika, Tanzania - TA2015016 Mahale Deep Cast 400m | ecosystem: Environmental > Aquatic > Freshwater > Lake | place: Tanzania: Lake... | reverse complement strand
CAAGTTCAAGACGTCGGAACTGTCGATCGACCACGTCGTGCCGCGAAGCCGCGGCGGGCACACCGTGTGGACGAACGTAGTCTGCGCCTGCATGAGGTGCAACGTGCGCAAGGGCGGCCGCACGCCCGCCGAAGCGGGCCTGACGCTCGTCCGGCCGCCCGCCGAGCCGCGGTTCAGCCCCGTCATCACCCTGCACGCGGGCAGCGAGAAGTACCGCTCGTGGAAGCAGTTCCTCGACGCCGCATACTGGCACGTGGAACTGCGCGACTGACGCCTTCCGGCAGGCCGGCACGCTTGATTATGCCCCCTCGCGCGGCGGGTCTTGTTTGTTCGCGCGGCGGGTCTTCTTTGCTTGCGCGGCGGGTCTCCTGACCCGCCGCGCAACAAGAGGGCGCCGGCACGGTCGAGAACCCGGTCTGCGCGGCGGGTGCGGGGACCCGCCGCGCGAAGTTGCGTTGCAGTGCCGGCCGCTCCGGCTCAACGCAGCACGCAGGCCGGCAAGCGCCAGCCGGCTACTGCGGGCCGAACTCGACCGGCGGGGCGGCGCGCTGGAGGGCGGACTCGATCTCGAAGAACTCCGCCGCCTCGAAGTGGAACAGGCCGGCCATAATGTTCGTCGGGAACATCTCGCACCGGTTGTTGTACTGGCGGACGTTGGCGTTGTAGAACCGGCGGGCGGCCTGGATGCGGTCCTCCGTCTCCGCCAGTTGCTTCTGCAAGAGCAGGAAGTTCTGGCTCGCCTTCAGGTCCGGGTAGCCCTCCACGACGGCAAAGAGTTGCTTCAGCGCCCCCACCAGGGCGTTCTCGTCCCTGGCCTGCGATGCGGGCGACCCGGTGGAGGCCACCGCGCGGGTGCGGGCCTCCGTGACGCGCTCCAGCACCGACCGCTCATGGGCGGCGTAGCCCTTGACGGTCTCCACAAGGTTCGGGATGAGGTCGTAGCGGCGCTTCAGTTCCGTGTCGATGCCGGCCCAACTCTCGCGGACGTGGTTCCGGCCGCTCACCAGGCTGTTGTACATGCCGACCACGACCACCAGCAGTATGACCAGCGGCGCAAGGACGCAGGCGCAGAACGGAAGGAGTGCGGCAAACTCCGCTTGCGCCATGACCACCGCCACGCATGCCGCCGGGGCCGCAACCGTCTCGCTCACGTCCGCCCTCCCTGCTGACCGCCCGTGCCGCGCGCCGCCCGCACGTAGTCGGGTATGCTGCGGATGATCTCGCCGCCGATGTCCAGCAGGCGCCGGACACGCTCCGCGCCGTCCTGGTCGTCATGCAGCACGAGGAGCGGCCCGTTCATCTCCAGCGCCGGCACGTCGCCGCAGGCAAGCAGGTACTGAATCAGGCGCGCGTGCAGGACGTCGTAGGCGAACTTGCGGTCGTCGGCCTTGACGTGGTACCGGCGGCTGAACTCCTCGCTCTCGAAGTCGAGGTCATCGAAGCCCACCCACGACGCCATCGTGTCGAGGAAACTCTCGCGGCGCATGTGCATGCGCGGCGCAAGTATGGGCATCCCCAGGATCGCCACCTGGAACGAGTGCGTGTGCTCGTCCTTGCCGCTGCCCGTCTTGTAGCGATAGTCGCAGAGGATGACCTCGCGGCCGTCAACCTGCCCGGCCAGAACGTTGGAAGCGCGGCGGGCGTGGCCGCGGCCGAAAAGGTCCACGTGGGCGTACCGCGCGGGAATATCGTAGGGGTCGGCGGCGTAGAACCTCAACCCCCACTCCGCGGCAAGGCGGGCCATGGCCTCACGGCGCTGCCCCGCCCTGTAAACGGCGTAGATGATTACCCCGACCACCGCCGCAGCGACGACAGCAAAGAAAAAGCACTGCAACGCCCCCGCAGCGCCGGCGAAAAGAATCTCCATGAGGCCCTCCCGTCAGTGGGCGGATTATAGGGCCTCGCGGCAGAGACCGTCAAAACTAAACGTGCGCTGCCCGCAATCTCCCAGTTGCGGAGGAAGAGCCGCCTCACGGGTGGCATGCCCACAGCCTGCCCGCCGCGGCGGGCCGCCGTATGCGTGGGCATGCGCGGCACGACGCTGCTTCTTGTCAGAGCCGCTCTCCGTCAGGCAGCGGTGTTGTTGGCGTGCACCGGCCACGGCACCGCTCCCTCACGGTCGCGGCTCTGTTTCGCCCAAGTGCAACTGGCGCATTACCGCCGGCGGAGGGCCTACGGCCTCTTGTCGATGCGGTCCAGGCGGCGCTCGATGTCGCCGAGGCGATTCTCCAGCCGTTCAAGGCGCTCTCTTATCTGGCCGGCGTCCCTGCCGAGGCCGTACGGCGCAGCGGGCGGCTGGGGCGCGCCGGGGCGGGGCTCGGCCGGTGCGCCCTCGCGCGGCCTGGGGCCTTCCTCGAACCACCGGCGCAGGCCACGCAGGTACGCCTGGAGTTCCGGGAACTGCTCGCTCCAGCGCTGCGGGCCCTCGAAGAATCGCGGCCGTTCTCGCTCCGCCGGTCCGGCCGGACGCTCGCCCAGTTTCACGTCCACCGTGCGCTTCTTGCCCGAGCGGCAGTAGTCGACTCGCACCCTGACGCCCGGCTTGTAGCCGCGGATGCGTTCCGTCAGTCCGACGGGGGTCTCCACGCCCTTGCCGTCGATGGCCGTAATCACGTCTCCGGGCAGGAGGCCCGCCTCTGCGGCCGGGCTGCCGTCCTGGAGGCTGCCAATAAGCACGCCGCGGTCTGCGCCGGCGATCTCCTTCATTTCTTCCGTCAGCGGCATGGCCATGACGCCCAGATATGCCTCGCCTGCGGGCTGCTCTCGCGGCCGCTCTTGCGGCGGGCGCGACTCGCCGCGGCGTTCCTCTTTCGGCGGCGCGGCGGGCGGCACGAGCAAGGCCCCTTCCGGCCGCACGCCGAGCGTAACGCGCCTGTCCATGGCCTTGCCGCCGCGAGTCCAGGCGATGGTGACCCGCTCGCCGGGGTTGTGGCCGCAGACCAGGTCCACAAAGTGCTCGGGCCCCCTGACGCGCTGGTCGCCCACAGCGGTGATGACGTCCCCGGCGGCCAGGCCGGCCTCCTGGGCGGGGCTGTCGGGCACGACGCTCGTGACGACCACGCCCGCCTCGGCGTCCGGCCCTCCCGACCGGGCCGAGACCATGACGCCCAGGTATGCCTCGGCGCGTTCCGGCCGGGGGTCACGCGGACCGGCCCACGGCTCGATCCGCACGCCGCCCGGTTCGCCCATCCTGATGAAGTCGCCGGGGTCCACTTCGCGGCCGTTCACCCACATGCGCACGCGGGGCTGCGTGCTGCCGTCCTCCGCGCGGACTTCGACCCTCATCTGCCCGCCGGCAGCCCCCTGCTCCGCCAGCGCAGGCGAGGCCCAGCAGAAAGCGGCCGCTGCGAGAATCAGGCCCAACCTGAGCGCCATCATGCTTTTCTCCTTCCGTAGCAGGCCTCCCCGCGGAGGCAAGTACCAGTCACACCGCGCCGAGTGCGAGACTGAACAGAGCAGCGCGTCGGTCCCCAGCGCAGCGGCGCCGCTGCCTCGCCGCGCCCGCCCGGCCGAGGCACAGCGCCTGACCACCCAAAACGCTGGCCGCCTGGCGCTGCCCGTCCTATAATACCGTCCGCTTACTACACGTGGGAGAGCGCGCTTTTTATGCCGCCTGGCGCCGTTTACATCATCGTCAACCCCATCTCCGGGCAGGGGCCGGACTCCCGGTTCCTCGCCCAACTGCGGCGCCACCTGACGCTGCGCGGTTTCGCGGCCGAGGTGATGGCAACGGAGCGCCCCCGGCACGGCCGCGAACTCGCCCGGTCCGTGCCGGACGACGCACGCTGCATCGTCAGCATCGGCGGCGATGGGACGCATCGCGAGATTCTCTCGGGCCTGCTCGGCCGGCCCGTGCCGGTCTGCGTGGTGCCCTCGGGAACCGAGAACGTCCTGGGCCGCACGTTCCGCCTGCTGCCGACGCTGCGCGACACGCTGCGGCGCATCCAGTCGGGCCGGCCCGTGGCCATCGACATCGGCCTGGCCAACGATTACCCGTTCGTGATGCTCTCGGGAACGGGCTTCGATGCGGCCATCACGGACATCGTGCACCGCAACCGCCGCGGACGAATCCTGCGGGAGGCATACTACGGCCCCACCGCGCGGCTGTGGTGGCGGTATCCGTTCCCGGCGCTGGCCGTGACGGTTGACGGGCGGCCGCTGGTTGACGACGCGGGCTTCGTCCTTGTGGCCAACACGCCGGTGTACGCCGACCGGCTCCGCATGGCCGCGCGAGCCGTGGGCGACGACGGCCTCCTGGACGTGGTGTGCTTCCGCACACGGTCGCGATGGCGCATACTTGAACTCTATCTCTGCGCCCGGGCCGGGCGGCACCTCGCGCACCCCCTGACGACCTGCGCCCAGGGCCGGCGCATCACGGTCACGTGCGCCGAGGCGCCGGCCCCGACCCAGGTGGACGGCGACGCCGTCATGACCACGCCCGTCACGTACACGGTCATGCCGAAGGCCGTCAGGCTGCTGGTGTAACGGATCAACGGTTGTTATTTATCACTTGTCACTTGTCACTTGTCACTTGCCAGTTGCCGCTTGTTATTGCCGTTACAAGTGACGAGTGGCAAGTAACAAGTGGCAAAATGGGAGGTCTCCGATGCGTCCGAGAATCGCCACGGTGGGCGGCGTCTCCCTCTCCAGCACGCGCCTCTTCGTCATCGCCGGCCCGTGCGTGATTGAATCGGCCGACCTTTGCCGGCGCGTGGCCGCGCACATGAAGGCCGTCGCCGAGCGCCTCGGCCTTCCGCTGGTCTTTAAGGCGTCGTACGACAAGGCCAACCGCACGAGCGCAGGGTCGTTCCGCGGGGTCGGGCCGGCGAAGGGCCTCAAGATTCTCGCCCGCATACGCGACGAGTTCGGCCTGCCCGTTCTTTCGGACGTGCACTCGCCCGAGGAGGCCAGGCAGGCCGGCCGCGTGCTCGACTGCCTCCAGGTGCCCGCGTTCCTGTGCCGGCAGACGGACCTTGTCCAGGCCGCCGCACGCTTCGGCAAGGCCGTGAACCTGAAGAAGGGCCAGTTCCTCGCCCCGTGGGACATGAAGAACGTGGTCGCCAAGGCCGCCGAGACCGGGGCCGAGAACATCCTTGTAACGGAGCGCGGCACGTCGTTCGGCTACAACCGCCTCGTGTCGGACATGACGGCCCTCCCCGCCCTGGCCGCGCTCGGTCATCCGGTGGTCTTCGACGCCACCCACAGCGCGCAGCAGCCGGGCGGACTCGGAACGGCCACGGGCGGCAGCCGCGCTGGCGGCATCCTGCTGGCCCGCGCGGCCGTGGCGGCCGGGGCGGACGGACTTTTCTTGGAAGTCCACCCCGACCCCGACCACGCCCTGTCCGACGGCCCGAACTCGCTGGCCCTCGCCGACGTTGAGGGGCTGCTGCGCACGTGCCAGGCCATCCGCGCGGCGCTTGTGTCCACCTGAACGTAGGGCGGGACAACGCCCCGGCATCGCCGCGCGGATACGCAGACCCGCCGCGCAGTAATGTAATGATTCTTCTTGCGGTTCTGCTTAGAATGGCCGGCGGGGCGGGCAGGCAAGGGAGGGACGCTCATGCTGCGTGCGATGACCAGGCGGGAGTGGCTGGGCGCGGCAATCGGGACGGCGGCGGGCGCGGCGGCGGCGCGGCTGGCCCGCGGCGGAGACGCCGGGGCAGGCACGGGCGGCCCCGCCCCGGCGGCCTCGGCGGCGGCCGGGACGATGGCGACTGCCGCAGGGCCGGCCCTGCGCGACATTCCGCCCTACGCCCTGTACGTCTTCGACAACGGCCTCATCGGGCCGGACGTGCCGACCATCGAGGCGAAGGTTGCGCTGGCGAAGAAACTCGGCTTCGCGGGGATGACGGACCACTTTGCCGCCAGGCGGCTTGCGCAGGTGCTGGATGCGCTCGACAAGCAGGGCCTGGAGTTCGCCTCGCTTTACTCGACGCCCCTTGTGGAGGCGGAGATCGACGCGCGCCTGAAGGACGACATTGCCCTCCTCAGGGGCCGGCGGGCGCGCATCGAGATCGCGTTTTCATCGAAGCAGTTCAAGCCCTCGGACCCGGCGGCCGACGGCCGGGCCACCGACGCCATCAAGCGCGTGGCCGACTGGTGCGGCGACTCCGGGCCGGTCGTATCCATTTATCCGCATAGAAACTCCTGGACCGAGCGGACGGAGGACGGCGTGCGCCTGGCCCGCAAGGTCGGCCGCCCCACGGTCGGCACGAACCTCAACCTGGTGCACTGGCAGTGGGTGACGCCCGTGCGGCCGCTGGAGGAACTGCTGGCCGAGGCCCTGCCGCACCTGATGCTGGTTACGATCAACGGCCTCGATAAGGGGAAGATCGTGCCGCTGTCGGACGGCGACTTCGACGTGGCGGCGTTCATGGCGGCGGTGAAGAAATCGGGGTACAAGGGGCCGGTGGGACTCCAGTGCTACAGCATCCCGGGAGAGTCGGAGGCGCACCTGGCGAAGTCGATGGCCAAGTGGCGCGAAATACGGAAGCAGGCGGGCCTGTGACGGCGAGAATGCAGGCCGGGACGGAATCCCGGCATTTTCCCGTCGGGCGCGGCGGCGGCGCAGGGACTTCGCTCGGGCCTGCACATTGCGGAGAGACGGGATGAACCTGACGCGGCGAGCGCTCATGAGGACCGCCGCGGCCGCGCTGGCGGCGCCGTACGTCCTGCCGGCGTCGTCGCGCGGGGCGGACGGACGGACGGCCCCCAGCGGGCGCGTGGGCCTCGGCCTCATCGGCGTCGGGCGCCAGGGCACGCTGGCCAACCTGCGGACGTTCCTTTCATACGAAGACGTGCAGGTGCTGGCCGTGTGCGACGTTGACGCCTGGCGGCTGGAGAACGCCCGGCGCATGGTCGATGAAAAGTACCCCGCCTCCGGCCGGGCGGGCGCCGCCGGGCCTTGCGCCGCGTGCAGCGACTTCCGCGAGGTCCTGGGGCGGGCGGACATCGACGCCGTGATGATATCTACGCCCGACCACTGGCACGTGCCGATGGCCCTGGCGGCCGCGCGGGCCGGCAAGGACATCGCACTCGAAAAACCGCTTACGCTGTGCGTGGCCGAGGGGCGCGCCTTGAGCGACGCGGTCGCCCGTTACGGCCGCGTCTTCCGGACCGACAGCGAGGCGCGGTCGCTCGGTTTCTTCCACCGGGCGTGCGAACTTGTGCGGAGCGGGCGCATCGGCCGCCTGCACACCATCCGCGCCGGCGTGCCCCGCGGCGACGTGGCGGGCGGCAACCCCGCCCCGAAGCCCGTTCCGGCCGAACTCGATTACGATGCGTGGCTCGGCCCGGCCCCGGACGCGCCGTACTGCGCGGACCGCGTGCACCCCGTAAGGGACCTCGGCCGCCCCGGCTGGATGCGCGTGCGCGACTACTGCGAGGGCATGGTCACCAACTGGGGGTCGCACGTCCTGGACATCGCGCAGTGGGGCCACGACACGGAGCATACCGGCCCGGTGGAAATCGAGGGCCGCGGCACGTATCCGGCGGACGGTTTATGGAATGTTCTGATTGATTTCGAGATATCGTATCGCTTTGCGGACGGCGTGCGGCTTATCTACCGGATGGACCACCCGTACGTCCGGTTCGAGGGCGACGGGGGATGGGTCGAGGCCGACTGGACGAAGTCGTCCGTGACGGGCGAGCCCGAGTCGATGCTGCGCTCGCCGGTGCGGCCGGACGAGGTGCAGTTGCCGCGAAAGAGCGAGAAGCGCGACTTCATCGACTGCGTAAAGACGCGCGGCCGGACGATCGCCGACGCCGAGGTCGGCCACCGCACCAACTCGCTCTGCCAACTGGGGCACATCGCCATCCAGGCGGGGCGCACGCTGCGGTGGGACCCCGCGGCCGAGCGGTTCCCCGAGGACGCGGAGGCCAACCGCCTGCTCGGCCGCTTCGTGCGGCCGCCGTGGCGGCTGTAGGACCCGGCAACCTACGTGGCACGGCCGGCTTGTCCGGCCGTGAAGAACACGGCCGCCGATCCGCCACGGCAGGACAAGCCGGCCGTGCCACACGTGCCAGTGAGGCTCGCGTTTGCGCGGCGGGTGCGGCGGGGCTGTCGCACGCCGAGCGAGAAACGACCCGCTGTGCGGCGCCTTGGCGCTGGAAACCGCGGCGGCAAGTTCGTATAACTCGTCAGGGCGGAAGACCCGCCGGGAGACCGCGCATGATGCCGCTTCGGTGGGCAGTTTGCGCGCTTGCGGCCGCGATCGGCGCGGGCGTCGGGGCCGGCATCGCAAGCATCTGCCTCGGCCACGGCGAAGGGCCGCCGCCGCCCCCCCCGCCGCCGCCCGTCGCATCCTACCCGCAGGACCTGTCGCGCGAGCGCGTCTATCCGCCGCGATGGTCGTGGATTCACTGGTGGGAGGCCAACCGCGACCCCTACCTGCGCAGCATCCGGCAGAGCGGCGCACTCCAGCGGACCGACCCGGCCATCCTGGCCGCGTACCGGGCACAGGCCGTCAAGGCCCTCGTGGGGGGCCTCGGGTCGGCCGCGGCGGAGGTGCGTGCGGCCTCGGCCCTGGCGCTGGCGCGGATGAACGAGAAGGCCGCCCTGCCGGCCATCACCAAACTTGCCGGGGCCGACGGCAGCCCCCAGGTCCGCATGATGGCCCTGGTGGCGATGGGCCTGCTGGACGTGCCCGAAGCGCGCGACTCACTGCTCTCGCTCAACTACCCCACCGACCAACTCGTCGAGGCCGGCTGCGTGGGCCTGGGGTTCCTCCGCGCCGCCGACGAGGCCAAGGTCCAGGCGGCCCTGCACCAGGCGGTCGCCAGCCCGAAGGCGGGCGCCGCCACCATCTCGGCCTGGGCACTCAGGCGGCGCAAGGACGACCTGACGGTGCGGCTGATGCGGTCGATACTTGTGCAGTCGAAGAGTCCCTGGCTGGCCTCCGAGGCCATCCTGTCGCTGGGCGAGCAAGGCGACACGGCGGCCGTGCCGCTCCTGGCCGACGTGCTTCTCGGAAACAAGCCGGCCACGAGCGTGGCCGCGTACCAGGCCCTCCACGATCACGACAGCGAGATCGCCAGGCTCCTCGGCGACGTCCGCGTCCCCGTGCCGGAACTGGAGCGCGTACGGATGCTGTACCAGAAGCAGGCGGAGTGGCGCGACTTCGGCCCGAACGGCCAGGGCCGCACCACGCCCGCGCGCCTGGCCATCCGCGTCGGCATGGAGAAGGTGTACCTTTCCAGCCTGCGGGCCTCGGCGGCCATCGCGCTGGGGCGGCTGCGGACCCCGGCGGCAAGCGCGGCGCTGGTGGCGTCGCTCGCCTTCCGCGACGACGGCTACGTGGAGGTCTTCAAGGGCTTCGCCATGATGACCCTCGGCCAGGCGGGCGACCCGGCCGCGCTCCCGCCCTTGCTGGCGTACCTGGGCCGCGCGCATCCCTCGGGCAAGGTCAAGACGGTGGTGGAACTCGATTCGCCGCTGCGGGGCTTCGCGGCGCTGGCCCTGGGCTTCTACGCCCGGCCGCGCGAAACGCCCCAGGGACCCGCCGACGCGCCGGACTACGACCGGGTGTGCCTGGCGCTGGCCGAGCGGCTGGCCGACCCGCAGGAGGAGGCGGAGGTCCGCACCGCCTGCGCCATGGGCCTGGGCCTCACCGCCCGGACGGAGAACCTGCGGTACCTTCAGAAGGCCGCCGAGACGGTGCGCGCGGCCGACGACCTGCTGGCCGGGTACATCCTGCTGGCGCGGGCCCTCCTGGGCGACCAGGGCATCACGCCCCTGGCCAAGAGATATCTCGACGTAAGCACCGAAAAGAAGGAGACGTCCGGCATCCTCGCCCGGCGTGCGGCCGTGCTGGGCCTGGCCCTGCTGGAATCGCAGGAGGCCATCCCGGCCCTGCTCGACGCCTGGCACCTGACGTACCACGTCAACCGCGAGGTGGCCGTGGCGCTGGGCCTGCTGAGGGCCTACAACGTTACCGAGCCGCTCGTGAGGCTCCTTCAGACCTCGCCCAACCCGCTGGAGCAGGCCTTCGCCGCCCGGTGCCTGGGCGAACTCTTCATGGAGGAGCGGCCTTACCGGCTGCGATGGCTCCTGAATGAAACGAACTACACGATGAAGAACGAGCGCCTGCTGCCGTACCTGGCGGTCGCGAACGAATTCCTGTATGAATATCTGATACCGTGCTTCGGAGACCGGTGGCTATGAGCGGCGGCGCTGCCCGGTGGATGCCGGCCGTCCTGTCGGCTGCGGCGCTGGCGGCCCTCACGCCGGCCCTCGCGCTCGCCCAGGCGGCGCCCGAGCCGCCGCTGCCCGACCCGGGCGAGGCCGTCGCTGGGATGCTCGTGGGCCTCGAGAACGCCCGCCTAGCCGCCGCGCCCGACCCGCCGCGCGTCGCCGCCCTGCTGCGGGAGGCCCTTGCGGCCCTCGACAAGGTCGAGGCCGCCGGCCGCACGCCCCTGGAGCGCGTCGAGGCCGCCATCGCCAGCCAGCCCCGCAAGACGCCCACGCGCCCCCAGGCCGCCGAGCGGCTGCGACTGCGCACCCACCAGGCCCACGCCGCCCTGGCTCGCGGCGACGTGTACCGCCTGGCGGCCGCCGCCCTCCCCCCCGGCCACCCCGACCGTGCGGCCGACATGGAGCAGGCCGTCCAGATCTTCGGCGCGCTCAGGGTCGAGTACCGCGACCTCCTCGCCGCCTTCCTCGGCTACGTCGGCGAGGCGCGGGCCCAGCGGGCCGCCGGGAACCTCGACGCCGCCTATGCCGTTCTCAAGCCCGCCCTCGCCATGGCCGCCGACCCCAAGGAACCCGCCACACAGGAGATCCGCCGCGCGGCCTTCGTGGAACTCCTCGAGATTCACCTCGCGGCCGACCCGAAGAAGGCCCTCGCCGAGGCCGCGAGCCTCGCACAGGGCCCCGCGTTCAAGGACGCGCCGACGTGGCTGGCGCGGATCGACTACGTGGCGGCCCGCGCGGAAGCGGAGGAACTCCGCAGGGCGGCCGCGCCCGGACAGCCGGCGCCGGAGGCAGCCGCGCGCGCCGCCCGCGCGGCGGCGCTGCTGCGCCGCGACGCCGTGGCGGCCGCCGCGCCGCCCTTTGACCGGCTGGCCCTGCTTGCGGACCTCGACCGCCTGGCCGGAGGGTCGCTCCTTGCGCGCGACGAACTCCTGCGGTGGGCCGACCTCCTGGCCGCCGCCGGTCGGCCGGGCGCCCTCGACGCCTACCGCCGCGCGCGGGCCGCCGGCCCCCTCTCCGACCAGCAGTCACTTGTCTATATATCGCTTCTCGTCAAGGACGGCGCGCTCGCCGAGGCGGCCGGCGCGGCCGACGAACTCCTGCCGCGCCTGGAGCCGGGCCACGCGCATCGCCCCGCCGTCATCCAGGTCCGGGCCGCGGCGCTCCTGAAGATGCTGGAGGCGGCCGGCGCGGCGGCGCCGGAGTCGCTGCGGGCCCGCGCGGCCGACGCGCTCCGCGCAGCCGTCGATGGCGGCCCCGACGCCGCCGTCCGCCGCGACGCGCTTCGCCAGTTCGTCGCCCTCCAGGCCGCCCGCGGCGGCCCGGCGGCCTGCGCCGGCGTGCTGGCGGCCCACCCCGACCTCGTCGCGGGCGACCCGTACCTGGGCTACTCGCAGGCCGCGGCCAAGTGGCAAAAACTCTCGGCCGAGGCCGCAGCGGACGACGCCGTCGCGGCCGCGCAGGCCCGCGCGGTGGTCGAGGAAGCCGCCGCCGCGGAACAGGCCGCCGCGCAGGCCGGCCAGCCGGCCCTGGCGGCGCGCGCGGCCCTGGTGCGGGCGCAGATACTCGCCAGTCCGCTCGGGCGCGACCCGCGCGCGGCCCTGATGATCCTCAGCGGCCGCTGGGACTCGCTGCGGGCCGACCCGTCCACCGCCGAGGCCGCCGGGTGGCTCCGCGTGGAACTCATGATGGACCTCGGCCTGGTGGACGCCGCCTCGAAGGCGCTGGCCGACCTGCCCGACGGCGCCTCGCCGAACTCTCCGGCGGCCCTGCTGCGGCTGGCCGAGGCCCTTGCCGACCGGTCGGCCGGCCTTCCGCCCCAGGCCCTGGCCGACGTCCAGCGCGAGGTGCTGCGCTTCGCCGACCGCGCGATGAGCATGGCCGTGGCCGACCCGCAGGCGTTCCGCAGCGCCTCCGAGCGGGCCGCGCGGGCGCTCCTGGCGGCGGGGGCCTGGGCCGACGCCCAGCGCATCCTCACGAGCCTGCTGGCCTCGCTGGAGGTTCAGAAAGACCCGCGGGCGCTGCTCGAAAACTCGCTCGCCTTGGCCGAGGCGCTGCGTCGCGGCGGCAAGGCCGAGGAGGCCCTCAAGCACCTCGACGCCCTGGCCCCGAGCCACCCCGGCGACGCGGCCGCGCACCTTGAGCGGAGCCTCTGCCTGGCGGCCATCGGGCGGCACGAAGAAGCCGTTGCATCCGCGCGCCAGGCGCGTATGCTCTCACCGGCCGGCGGCCAGGCGTGGTGCCGCGCGACGCTGGCCGTGGCCGAGGGGCTGGCCGCACAGGGCATGACCGACGCCGCGGCCGACATCCTGCGCGTCTGCGACGCGCTGTACCCGGCGTTCGGCAGCGCGGAACTCCGCGGGCGGCTGAAGCGGCTGCGCCAGGACCTCGATTCGCCGGCCGCCGGGCCGGGCCGGAAGCCCGCCGGCGCGAGGGAGAATGAGTCATGAAGCATGCTTATATGCTGAGATGCTGCCTGCTCTGCCTCGCGGCCGCCGGCCTGGCCGCCGGCCTGGCCGAGGCCTGGGCCGCCGCGGCCGACGCGCCGCCTCCCGCCGCCCCCGCCCCGGCCGCCGACCAGCCGACCGAGACGCGCAGCCTCGTCGACTTCATCAAGGCCGGCAAGACCGTCGGCCACGCCATCATACTGCTGAGTTTCGTCGGCGTCGCGCTGGTCATCGACTCTGCCTTGCGCATCACGCCGAAGAAACTCGTCCCGCCCCTGCTCGTGCGCCAGGCGGTGAGCCTGGCCCGCGAGGCCCGCCTGGCCGAGATCGTGCGCCTCGGCCGCGCAAGCGACAGCCTCCTGGGCCGCGTCCTCGGCAAGGTCCTCGCGCAGCGACCCCTGAGCCTGGCCTCGGCCCGCGAGGCCCTACAGGAGGAAGGCTCCAAGGAAATCACCCGCCTCCAGCACCGCGTGGGCTATATCGGCTTCATCGCCGCCGTCGCGCCGATGCTGGGCCTCCTGGGAACCGTCACGGGCATGATTTACTCGTTCAACGTGCTCGGGACGGCGAAGGGCGCCGCCGACCCCGACGAACTGGCCGTGGGCGTGGCCGAGGCTCTCGTCACCACGTGCGAGGGCCTCATCGTGGCCATCCCGCTGATGTTCTTCCACATGTACTTCCGCGGCCGGGTGACGCGCATCGGCCAGGATGCGGCGGCCGTCTGCGACAGCGTGATGCGCGGCCTGGCCGCCGTCGTCGAGGCCCGCACCACCGGCCGCCCCGCACAGTTCGACCTTCAGGAGGCCGTCCAGGCGCAGGGCGGCGACGAGGCCGAAATCGCCGCGCCCGACGAGTCATACGAAATCGTCGAAGAGACCGCCGAGGACTTCAATCCCGACGACCTCTTCAACAAGGACAAGCCGCAGCCCAGGTAGCCGGCACGCGCCGGGCATCCCACTTACATATGAAACAAGTTCTGAAATTCGACGCCGCGGCCGAGCATGAGCCGGTGCTCCTGGCGGTCGCCCCCATGGTGGACATCGTGATGCTTCTGATCTGCTTCTTCATGCTGGCCTCGCAACTTGTGATCACGCAGAAGGACCCGGCCGTGCTCCTGCCGGGCATGAAAAGCCCCCTGGGCCGGCCGGAGGCCCCCGCCGAGGTCACCGTAAACCTGCGGCCCGACGGGGCCGTCACGGTCGATAACCGCCGCGTGCCGCCCGAGGCGCTGCCGGGCCTCCTTGCGGCCGAGAAGGAGCGGGCCGGCCGCGAGAACAGGCCCCTGCGCGTCGTCGTCCGGGCCGACCGCCGCCAGCGCTTTGCCGCGCTCGACAACCTTCTCAGCGCCTGCCGCCGCGCGGGCCTCGGCCAGGTCATCTTCCGCGCCCAGCAGGAGGACGCCCCGTGACCTTCGGCCGCCACGACGACGCCGGCGACGCTCAACTCCAGATCGCACCCATGGTGGACATGGTCTTTACGCTGCTGGCGTTCTTCGTCCTGGGCACGCAGGTGGGCCTGCCCGAGCGCGACTTTGCGATGGGCTACCACGACAGGCCCCTCGCCCCCGGCGCCGAGGCCCAGGACTTCCCCTCGGCCATCGTGGTGCAATTGCGCGGGACGCCCGAGGGCGTGGCCATAATCATCGGCCAGGCCCGACTGCCGAACGACCAGTTCGACGCCATCCGCGCCAAACTGGCCCAGATCAACCTGCCGGCCCTCGACGTCATCATCCAGGCCGACCCGGCCCTCACCGTGGACCAGGTGGCCCGCGCCATGGATGCCGCGCTGGCCAGCCCCATGAAGAAGATCTCGGTCTCTCGCCTGCGCCTGGCCGCGGGGCCGGCGCCGACGGGCCGTCAGGGGTGACCCGTGGCCAAGAGCCGACATGTTTGCTTACCCGGCGGGCGCGCCCGCCGCGCACAATGAACGTTCGCAACGCCATCAAGCAGGTCTTACGCTCCGCTCCGGCGTGGCTCCTCTCCGGCCTGCTGCACGCGGGCATCATCCTTCTGGCCGGCATGGTCACCTGGATCGTGCTTGAGCCGCGGCTCCTGGACCGCCTGCTTGCGCTTTCGCCGCCGGACGCGGGCGTAGATGAATCCGGCCGCGAACTCGCCGGCGGCGCGGGCGCCGCGGGCGGCCAGCGCACCGGCCCGGCGGCCGCCGAGGCCCCGGCCGCACGCCCTCCCGCCCCCGTCGTGGCCGCACCCGTCCCCGCGCCGCAGAAACTCATGGAGGCCCTGGCCGCGCCGGTCGCGCCGCCTGCCTCGGACCAGGCCCTCGCGGCCGCATCCAACGCCTTGGGCCTCCTGACGGCCGCGGCCCTCGGCGGCCTCAAGGGCCCCGCCGCGGGCGGCCCTGCCGGCACGGGAATCCTCGAAGGCACCAGCCCCGGCTTCGGCAAGTACATCGGCGATCTTCGCGGCATGGGCCTGGACGTCGTCCTGGTGCTCGACGCCACCGACAGCATGACCCCCTACATCGAGCAGGCCAAGGTCCGCCTGCACGCCGTCCTGAACGTCATCACCGGCCTGGTGCCCAACGCGCGGGTGGGCATCGTGGCATACAAGGACTTCGGCGACGAGTACGGGCCCGACGCCCTGAAGTTCCTCCCCATCGGCGCCGACCACCAGGCCGTCCGCAAGTTCATCGACGAGGTCGTGGCGGGCGGAGGAGGCGACATCCCCGAGCCGATCCACGAGGCCCTCGCCGCCGCCGTCAGCGCCAGGCGCATGGGCTGGAACCCCCGGCGCAGGCGGGTCATCATTCTCGTCGGCGATTCGCCCGTGCACACCTCCGGGCGCGCGGCCGCTTACAGCCTGGCCGCCGCCTTCGCCCGCGACGGCGGCACAATCAACGTCATCGACACCGGCGGCACAGGCGCCCCCGGCTCGGCCCGCACGACGCTCCAGCCCGACCTGGCGCGCATCGCCCGCGACGGCGGCGGGTCGGCGTTCCTGTTGAATAATGCCGATGCGTTCTGGAAGCACCTGGTCGTCTCGGTCTTCGGCCAGCGCTACGAGCAGGACGTCAACATCATCCTGGAGAAGTTCACCAGGAAGGAGTGACACATGACGCGCAGCCTCGCGGCTTCTGCGGCGGCCCTGGCGATCTCCGTCCTTGCGGCCGGATGCGGCGCGGGCGGCGACGCGCCCGCCGCCCCCGACGCCGGGGCGGTCACCGTCTACACCGCGCTCGACCAGGTGTACTCCGAGCCCGTCCTCAAGGCGTTCCAGGACCGCACGGGCATCCGCGTCGAGGCCGTGTACGACGCCGAGGCCGCGAAGACCACGGGCCTCGTCAACCGCCTCATCGCCCGCCGCCGGCGACCGGACTGCGACGTGTGGTGGAACAACGAGCCCGTGCAGACCGCGCGGCTGGCGGCGATGGGAATCCTGGCCCCGTACTCCAGCCCCGCCGCCGCACGCATCCCGCCCGCCTGCCGCGACCCCGACGGCCGCTGGACCGGCTTTGCCGCAAGGATGCGCCTGCTCATCTACAACACTGAGCGCGTCCGGGGCGACCCGCCCGCGAGCCTCCAGGACCTGGCCTCGCCCCGCTGGCGCGGCCGGGCGGCCGTCGCGCGGCCGTTCTTTGGAACAACTCTTACCCATATGTGCATCCTCTATCAGGCGTGGGGGCCGCAGCGCCTGAAGGCCTGGCTGGCGGCCCTGCGCTCAAACGGCGCCGCCCTTGCGGCGGGCAACGCCGCCGTCCGCGACCTCGTGGCCGCAGGCGAGTTCGCCTGCGGCCTCACCGACACCGACGATGCGTACCAGGCCATGCAGGAAGGCAAGCCCGTCGCCGTGACGGCGCCCGATAAGGCGGCAGGCGTCTTTCTCATGCCGAACACCGTGGCCCTGGTGGCGGGCTGCCCGCACCCGGAGGCCGGCCGCAAACTCATCGACTACCTCCTCTCGGCGGAAGTCGAGCGGCGGCTGGCCGAGGGGCCGAGCGCACAGATTCCCCTCGGCACGGACCTGGCCGACGTCCGCACGCCGTGGGCCGACCTGCTTGGCGGCAAACGGATGGACGTCGATTTCGCCCTCGCGGCCGCCTGCGTTGACCAGGTCATCGCCCTGCTCCGCGAAACCGGCATGGACCAGTAGAGGACACCCGTGACCGCCTGCCGCAGCCGGCCGCAGCCCGCTCTCGGCGCGGCGGGTCTTCTGACCCGCTGCGCGGGCGGCCTCTTCGGAGCGGGCGCCGAGGTCCTGGCGCTGGCGGCCCTCGCGCCGCTCGCCGCCGCCGTCGTCGGGTCGTTCGACTCAAGCGCCAGCGGGAGCGGATACGCGTACTGGTGGGCAAGCCCGCGCGGCTGGGAGTCGCTCGGCCGGACGCTCGCCGTGGCTGCGGCGGCGGGAACGATCGCCCTGGCGCTGGCGTGGCTCCTGGCGGCGTCGGCCGCGGGGCTAACGCCGCGGTGGGCGGCGCCCGCGGCCCTCGCGGCGTGCCTGCCGATGCTTGTGCCCTCGTCGCTCCTGGCCGCGGCGTGGATCGCAGCGCTCGGCCGCGAGGGAACCGTCGCGGCCTTCCTCCGCGACTCGCTCGGGCTCAGGCTGAACCTCTACGGCATCGCGGGCGCGGCGTGGGTGACGGCCCTGCGGTACTTCGGCCTGGCGGCGCTGCTGCTCTGCTGGTCGCGCCTGCGCCGCGAGGGCGGCTGGCCAGCCGCCCGGGCCGCGCGCCTGCCGCGATGGGCCGCCGCTTTGCACCTGGGCCTTCGCGCCGACGCCCGCCCCGCCCTGGCCGCCTGGCTCCTGGTGGTCCTCTTTTCGATGAACGACCATATCATCCCAGGCATGCTCCTGGTGAGCACCTGCGGCACGCAGGTGCTCATCCAGTACTCGGCGCTGCTGGACCCCGGGGGCGCGGCCGCGCTGGCGGCGCCGATGGCTGCGCTTGGCGCCGGCCTTGCGGCGCTCGCCGTCGGGGCCGGCCGCACCGCCTGGACCGACGCGCCGCAGGCCGCCGCCGCGGGGCCGCCGCCGCGAAGCCTCCCCGCGCGGGCCGCGTGCGCCGCGTGCGCCGCGGCGGTCCTCGCCCTGGCCCTGGCGGTGCCGGCGGCGGTGCTGGCGGCCCGGACGGAGTCGCCCGCCGCCGTCCTGGCGGCCCTCGCCGACGCAAGGGAGCAGGCCTGGCGCACGGTCGGGGTCGCCGCGGCCGCGGCCGCCCTCGCCGCGGCCGGCGGCGCCGCCCTCGCCCACCGCTGGGCCGCCGGGCGGCGGGCCGGGGCCTTGCCGGCCGCGCCGGCCGCGCTCCTCCTGCTGGCGGCGCCGCCATCGCTTCCAGGCATAGGCATGATTACACTCTTCCAGCACGGGCCGCTCGCGGCCGCGCGCGACACGTCCTGGCCGCTCGTCCTGGGGCTGGCGCTGCGCCTGCTGCCCGTGGCGATGCTCCTTTTGTACGCACTCTGGCGCCGGGAGCCGGCGGAGGGCGTCCTGGCGGCCAGGGTGCACGGGGTCCCCGCGCATCTGGCGGCGTGGCGGGTGGTCTGGCCGCCGCGGCGGGCCGCCGTCGCCGCGGCTGCGCTCCTGGCCGCCATCCTGGCCGCCACCGACCTGGAGACGGCCATCCTGCTTGCGCCGCCGGGGGGCAGCACCCTGGGCGTGCGCCTGTACACGCTCATCCACACGGCGCCCGAGGCGATGACCAGCGCCCTGGCCCTCGGCATCCTGCTCTTCACGGCGCCCGCCGTGACGGCGCT
>Ga0194112_10004832_pt1 | contig 18347 bp, 16 predicted proteins | sample TA2MahC400mmetaG_FD_146191 | JGI IMG/M metagenome (GOLD analysis project Ga0194112, IMG submission 146191) | Freshwater microbial communities from Lake Tanganyika, Tanzania - TA2015016 Mahale Deep Cast 400m | ecosystem: Environmental > Aquatic > Freshwater > Lake | place: Tanzania: Lake... | reverse complement strand
CGGCGCAAGCACCAGCACCGGCGCAAGCACCAGCACCGGCGCAAGCACCTGCACCGACGCAAGCACCTGCACCCGTCGCCAAAACTTCCCCCGCACCGGCTGCCAGGTTCACTTCGCCGTCCGAGCGCGAAACAGTTCTGCCTCTCAGCAAAATTCGCCGTCTCACCGCCTCGCACATGATCATGTCGCAGGCCGTGAGCGCGCACGCGTTCAGCGTCGTCGAAGTCGACTATGCCAATGTCGATGCGACTCGCAACGCGGTCAAAGATCAGTTCAAACAATCAGAAGGCTTCACGCTGACGTATCTTCCGTTCATCGCCCGCGCAATCGTCGACGGGTTGGCCGAGTTTCGACATTTGAACGCCAGCATCGAGGGCGACAATCTCGTCGTGCACAACTATGTCGACCTCGGCATCGCCGTAGATCTTGAATTCAACGGTCTGCTGGTGCCGGTTGTGCGAAGTGCCGACGGCAAGCGCCTGCGCGCGATTGCCCGCGAGATTTCAGATCTCGCCGCTCGTGCGCGCACACGCAAACTCACGCCAGACGAAATTCAGGGCGGCACCTTCACGATCTCCAACAACGGGTCGGCCGGTTCGGTGTTGACGATGCCGATCATCAACCAACCGCAGGTGGCGATTGTTTCCACCGATGTGATCGTGCGCAGACCCGTCGTGGCTCATTTGGCCGACGGTTCAGAGAGCATCGCGATTCATCCCGTTGGCAACCTGGCAATGAGTTGGGACCACCGCGCGTTCGACGGCGCATATGCCGCAGGGTTCTTGGCAAAAGTCAAGCGAGTTCTTGAAACACAGGACTGGTCAGCGGAGATCTAAATCGTGTCTCGCGAGAATGCTGAAGTCGCGACGAAACTCAACGTGCGCTGGTTGGGCAAAGTGCCGTATCGCGAGGCGTTGGCGATTCAGTCGGCGATGTTCACCCACACGGGCATGCAGCATCTGTTGATGCTCGAACATCCGCATGTTTTCACATATGGGCCGAGTGCCGACCTCGAAAAAAATCTGAAGTGCGACCCCGCCGCGGTCGGCGCCGAACTGGTCAAGGTGAATCGAGGTGGCGACATCACTTATCACGGCCCCGGTCAATTGGTCGTGTATCCGATCTTGAATCTGGTCGCAAAACACGGTGTTGGCGGCCCGGCCGATATGCGGGCCCATGTTTTTGCGGTCGAACAACTCGTGATCGACACGCTCCAACAATTGGGCGTGAAAAGTGTCGATCGTCTCGCCGGTTTCCCCGGCGTCTGGGTAGACACGGACAGTGACGAACCCAAAAAAATCTGTGCGATCGGGGTTCGGGTCTCGCGTGGTCGAACGATGCATGGTTTTGCCTTGAATGTCTCGACCGACCTGAGTTTTATGCGCGACCACATCGTGCCCTGCGGCATCGCCGAATTCGGCGTGACATCACTTCATGAACTGGGTTTTGCTTTTTCGTTGCGCGAAGTCGCCGATGTCGTCGCGCGATTGGCCGCAGATCGCTTCGCCAATGGCAAATCAGATCGACATGATGTCGCTTGGGGTGCCGCGCCGGTCGTCTCCTCTGACCAGTCGGCGCCAAAGCCGGCAGTGCGCACCAGCGTCGAGTACACCGCGCGCAAACCCGAGTGGTTGCGCCCCCATGTCAACCATGGCGCCGAGGTTTTGTCGACCAGAAAGACATTGCGTGATTTGAATCTGGTCACCGTGTGTGAACAGGCGGGCTGCCCGAATCTTTCTGAATGTTGGGCAGACGGCACGGCGACGATGATGGTGTTGGGCGAGCGATGCACGCGGGCCTGCGGTTTTTGTCTGATCGACACCCGCAGGCCGCTGGCTCCCGATGTCAACGAACCGATGCGGGTCGCACAAGCGGTCGCCAAAATGAGACTCGAACACGCGGTGTTGACGATGGTCGCCCGTGACGATCTCGCCGACGGCGGCATGGCACATGTCGCCAGTTGCGTGCGCGAGATTCGCGCGCGATCGCCGTTCACCCGCGTCGAAACCTTGATCTCCGACGCCAAAGGCTCGGACGCGCTGGAGATCTTGTTCGCCGAACGACCAGATGTTTTGAACCACAACATCGAGACCGTCGCGCGACTGCAGCGCGATGTGCGCCCATCGGCGGGTTATGCGCGAAGTCTGGGCGTGTTGGCCCGCGCTCGGGCGGCCGGCCTGACGACCAAATCGGGCTTGATGTTGGGTTTGGGCGAGAGCAAAGCCGAGGTCGAGGCGACGCTGATTGACTTGGCGAGCGTGGGCGTGCAAATCGTGACGATCGGTCAGTATCTGCGACCCTCGGCGCAACATTTGCCCGTCGTGCGTTGGGCCGACCCGCAAGAGTTCGTCTACTTCGCCAGGTTCGGCGAAAAAATTGGCATCGACCATGTCGAGGCGAGCCCGTTGACTCGGTCGAGTTACCACGCAAAGCAGGCGGCCGAGGCGACCGCGGCGCAAATCGCCAGCGAGCCTCCAGCGCCACAGTTCGTGAGCGTGCGATCATGAGCCTGCGCAAGATCGTGCAGGTCATCGACTCGCAAACCACGCTCGAGGGCGGTGGCTTCAAGGTGCGCCGACCGTTTCCGACACCGGGTGTCGACCACATCGATCCGTTCTTGTTGCTCGATGAAATGGGCCCAGCCGATTACGCACCGGGCGAAGCAGTCGGCGCACCGTCGCATCCGCACCGAGGTTTTGAAACGGTCACATATTTGATCTCGGGGGCGATGGTGCACGAAGACTCGATCGGCACGCGAGCGGTGATCAAACCGGGCGGCGTGCAATGGATGACGGCAGGTTCGGGTGTGATCCACAGCGAACTGCCGACCGACGAGATGTTGGCGCTCGGCGGTCGCATGCACGGCTTTCAACTCTGGGTGAATCTCAGCGCCGATCGCAAGATGATCGCGCCCCGATATCAGGGTTACGACGCCGAACAACTCGCGCAGGTCAAACTTGCAAACGGCGGCTTGGTCAAGATCGTCGCCGGCGAAGTTTTGGGCGTGGTCGGCCCCGTCGAAACAACGAGCCCGATGACATATGCCCACGCCGCGCTGCGGGCAAACGATTCGATCGAATGGACACCCGACCCGGCGCACACGGCGCTCGTGCATGTCTTCGAGGGCGAAGTCACTGTCAATGGTCGGCGTGTCGTGTCTGGCCAGATGGTCGTGTTCGATCGATCTGCTGGCGCCGTGCACATTTCGGCGCCAACTTTGCCGGGGGCGCAGTCGGCGCAATTGCTGATTCTTGGTGGTGCGCCGCTCAACGAGCCGGTCGTGCGCTACGGCCCGTTCGTCATGAACACGCGTCAAGAAATTGTCGATGCGGTCGACGATTATCAAAATGGTGTGTTGGTGAAATGAGCGTGATCTCGGCGACGAGCCAAAGCGCTCTCTATGCTTCGCGTCTCAACCGAGTGCGCGACGAAATGCAGCGCCAGGCGATAGACGCCACGCTTCTCAGCGTCGGCCATGATCTGCCGTATTTGACGGGGTATTGCGCGATGCCGCTCGAGCGCCTGACGATGCTGGTCGTTACGCACGACGCACCGGCGACGCTGATCGTGCCGCGACTCGAAGCACCGCGAGTCACCGCACACGACGAAGTTTTCAAGATCGTCGCCTGGGGCGAAACCGAAAACCCAGTCGAGATCGTCGCCAAACATCTCGGTCGCGCCAAGAAAATCGCGATTGGCGACCAGATGTGGGCCCGATTCCTGGTCGAGTTGATGGGTTTCGTCTCGGGCGCGAGTTTCGCCCGTGCGGTCGATGTCGTGGGTGCGATGCGGATGATCAAAGACGCCGCTGAAATCGCGGCGCTGCAGGCGGCCGGGGCGGCGGCTGATCGCGTGGCTTCGCAACTGCAACGCGGCGAGATCGCCCTGCGCGGCCGCACCGAAGCCCAGGTATCTGCCGACATTTCAGCGCGTCTGATCGCCGAAGGTCACGATGCGGTCAACTTTGCGATCGTCGCCGCCGGCGAAAACGCGGCGAGTCCGCATCATCACGCGGGGCCGCGCGTGATTCAAAACAATGAGATCTTGTTGTGCGACTTCGGCGGCACGATGAACGGCTATTGCAGCGACATCACGCGCTGCGTGTTTCTCGGCGAGCCCTCGCGAAAAATCATGAGCGCCTATTCGGTTCTGCGGGCGGCACATTCGGCCGGCGTCAAAGCCGGCGTCGTCGGTGCGACCTGCGAATCGGTCGATGCGGCCGCCCGCGCAGTTATCGACGATGCGGGCTTCGGCGACTTCTTCATCCATCGAACGGGTCACGGCATCGGCATGGAGGCCCACGAAGAGCCGTATATGGTCAGCGGCAACAAACTGCCGATCAAGGCGGGTCATGCTTTCAGCGTCGAACCGGGCATTTATCTGCCGGGCAAGTGGGGAATGCGGCTTGAAGACATCGTGGTCGCCACCGAGGCGGGGCCGTTGTCGATGACCCATGTCGATCATTCACTCGTGATCTTGAGTTGATGCGACTCGACGCCGCGACATTTCTGCTGCAGTGGTCGACGGGCGGCCTCGCATTCTTGTGGTTCACGCTGCGCGGCAACGAGATCTCGGCGGGTTATTCAAAGTTGTTGCGGGGGACTTACGGCGTCCTGGCGTTGCTCGGTGTCGTCGCCGGTTTTTATTTCGATCGCGTGATCATCCGCGAGATTGCGGGTCTGGTCGTGGCTGGCATCGCCCTTGCGACTTTTGCCAAACGCGACTCGCGCTCTGATCTTGTCGCCGTATCTTGCGGCGCAATCGGTTTGATCGGTTCGGTCGTCGCCAACGGCGGTTCATTGGTCGATTTATTGCGCGTGATCATCGGTGCGGCGTTTCTCGGCGCGGTCACCGACCTGATGTTGCTCGGTCACTGGTATCTCGTGCAGCCCGGCATGACGCGAAAACTTCTCAACGATTTGACCAACGCGGTGTTGTTCATTTGGCCGCTCGAGGTCGTGGCGATGATCTTGCCCACGGGCATGATCAGCGTCTTGAACAAGACGATCGACGACGGGTGGAACGGCATTCTCGGATACTTCTGGTTGGGGTGCGCCGTCTTGACTGGGCTGCTGGTGTCTTTCACTCGCGCCGCGTTGAAAGAGCGAAGCTATTCGGCCGTGATGGCGGCGACCGGGTTGAGTTATCTGGCGATCCTCACGGCGTTCGGCACCGACCTAGTCGCCCGCGCCGTGCTCGCCGCCTAATTTGGCGAGGTGAGCGGCCACGGGTTGCGGCGCTCGATGTCGAGGGCGAGATCCAACAACAACTGCTCTTCAAAATGACGGGCCATGATCTGCATGCCGACAGGCAGGCCGTCGACGAAACCAACCGGCACCGAAACGCCCGGGTTGCCGTAAATGTTCGCCGGAAATGTCAGCACGCCGTTGTTGCCCGCGCCGCCGACGACACCACCAAATGTGTCGGGCAGCGGACCCTCGGCGTTGAACGCCACGTCGGGGTTGCTCGCGGTGATGATCAGATCAACTTCGCTGAAGATCTGCGACATGCGATTGTTCAGTTCGGTTCGTCGTTGCTCGAACTTTCCGCGCGCCTCGACGCCGTAAAGGTTCGCCGTGCGTTCGATGCCGTAGCGAATTTCGGGCGTGAGTTGATCGGCGCACGCCGGCCATCGATCACCGAGTTGAAACGCAATCGCCGCCATGCCCGTGACCGACCACGCCGCACCGAGCCGTGGCAGCGAAAGATCGACGACATCGCGGCGTTTCAAGCGTGTGCTCGCGACAAGTTCTTCGGCGGCGCGTTCGATCACTTGCCACATCGCCGGCGAGACCACACCGCCGCCGAAATTTGGCACCATCGCAACCCGCAGACCCGCTGTCGAAACCGTGCCGAGCCCAGTTTCCCAGCCAGATGTGCGTTGCAAACTGAGCGGATCATGCGGCTCGTGGCCATTGACGACATCGAACCATCGAGCCGTGTCGCGAACGCTGCGCGACAAACAACCGATCACCGTGGTCAGGTTGCCGTTGGGTGCGCCGGGTCCGCGCGGCACCCGACCGAAGGTCGCTTTGAGTCCGAGCAGTCCGGTGAAACCTGCGGGTATGCGAATCGAGCCGCCGCCGTCGCCGCCCGTCGCCAGCGTCACCAATCCGCCGGCAACCGCCGATGCGCTGCCACCCGACGAACCACCTGGGGTGCGGTCGCGGTTCCACGGGTTTCGCGTCGCGCCGTGCAGCACCGTGCGCGTCAAGTTGACCCCGCCGAATTCGCTGGCGTTGGTCTGGCCGATTCGTATCGCCCCGCCAACCCGGCAAATTCGGTTCACCTGCGTGTCGGTCGTCTTGGCCAGACGATCTTTGAACACCATGCTCGCTTCGGTGTCGGGCCAACCGGCGACCAGGTCGAGTTCCTTTATTCCGATCGGCACGCCGCCAAACGGCAGAGAGATGTCGGCGTTCTTCGCGTCGCGTTCGGCGGCCTCGCGATCCAAAAAACAAAACGCATTCAACTCGCTCTTGTCGATTGCGGAGTAAGTTGCCTGCAACTCTTCGGTGGGTGAGCGCTCGCCGGTGCGAAACGCCTCGACCAACGACACCGCGTCACCCCGCCACGGAGAGTCAGCCATGACTCAAAACTAGTCGGCATACAGGTGCAATTAATTAGAGTGTTGAAGTGGATAGTCGCAGTTTTCTCGGTCTGACCCGCATCGGCGATTCCTCTCGGTTCTCGATGCCCGTCGACCTGCGGATTTCGACTGGCGGTTATTTCATGTATGGCGGCGCGGGTCTCGGTTCTTGCATCAGCGCGCTCGAAACCGTGTCGCAGCGCAATCTGGTGTGGGCCACCGCGCAATACCTGTCGTTCGCAAAGACCGACGAGGTAGTGACGATCGAGGTCACCCTCGCTGTAAACGGTCCGCAGATCACCCAGGGTCGGGCAGTCGCCCGAGTCGGCGAGAGAGAAATTCTCACGGTCAATGCCGCGCTTGGCGATCGAAACTTCGTCGCCGTCGGTCAGTTTTTGAAAGTGCCGACGGCGCCGGCGCCAGATCTGGCGCGCGCACGCGAGCATCGATCCGAGGTCTCGGGCACGATTCATGATTCTCTCGAACAACGCATCGTCAAGGGTCGAACGCTCGATCAACTCGACGGCACCTTGAGCGACGGCAATGTCGTGATGTGGGTGCAAATTCCCGCGTTGATCGAAAGCGTCGACGCGACGGCGCTCGGCATTCTCGGCGACTTCGTGCCGATGGCGGTGGGACAGGCGGTGGGGTTGGCCGCGGGCGGCAACAGCCTCGACAACACGATCCGCATCGTCAAACTCGTGCCAACCAAATGGGTGCTGCTCGACATATATATAGACGCGATCGAGCGGGGCTTCGGGCACGGGCGGGTGAATATGTTCGCCGAAGACGGCACCTTGATGGCGATCGCCAGTCAAAGTTGCAAAGCACGAAAGTGGAAGAATTAAGCGGTGCGGCAACAACGACCCGGAATGACAGTGCCGTTGCCGGGGCATCTGCACGCGCAACGCGAGAACTACAAGAAACTCGCCGATCTCGGTTACACAGATGTTTGGTCGGCAGAATCCGACGGCGCCGATGCGTTCACCCCGCTGGCGATGGCCGCCGCGTGGGAGCCCCGCTTGCGTCTCGGCACGGCGATCGTGCCCGCGTATACGCGCTCGCCGGCGCTGATGGCCCAAAGCGTGGCGACGATGGCCGACGCCGCGCCGGGCAGGTTTGCCATCGGCATCGGTTCGTCGAGCAATGTGATCATCGAAAAGTGGAACGCGATTCCGTTCGTTGAGCCGTACAAGAAAGTTCGCGATGTCGTGCGCTTTTTGCAAGACGCGATGAGCGGCGAAAAGATCACCAAGCAATACGACACTTTCAACATCGACGGGTTTCGTCTCGGCATTCGTCCCGAAGTCAAGCCGCAGATTCTGGTTGCGGCGTTGCGCGAGGGCATGTTGAAGTTGGCGGGTCGCGAGGCCGATGGCGCGATCATCAATTGGCTGTCGGCCGACGACGTCAAGAAAGTCGTCGAAGTCGTCGATCGGGCGGCGCAAAAGTCGCCAAACCCGTCCCCGCGCGAGATCGTCGCCCGAATTTTCGTCTGTCCGAGTGAGAACGCCGATCTGGTGCGCGGCGCGGCCAAGCGGCTGATCGCCGCATATCTGACGGTGCCGGTTTACGCCGAGTTTCACAAGTGGCTCGGGCGCGGCGAAATGTTGCAACAGATGTGGGATCTCTGGAAGGCGGGCGACCGCAAAGCCGCCGTGGCGGCGATACCCGACGAGGTGGTCGATCAATTGTTCGTGCACGGCAGCGTCGCCCAGTGTCGGGCGACGATCAAAAGATATTTCGACAACGGCGTGACGACTTCGTCGTTGGCGATCGTCGCGTTCGATCCCGAAGTCAGTTATTGGAGTTGCGTCGAGTCGTTGTCCCCGAGCGCCGGCTGAAACATGTCTGTCAGCGAAACCGATTCGGAAGTCGCCGCGCGTCTCGAGTTCGAGCAGTCCCAGCGCAGCGAAGGCTGGAAACTTCTGCGCGGGTTGTTGCGCGACCAGCGGCGCAACCTGATCATCGGCGTGTTGATCGGCATCTCGTGGGCGTCGTTCAAAGTCGCAGTGCCGCAGGTCACGAAGTTCGCGATCAACGAGGGCATCGAGAAAAACGGCCCGCTGTTGCGTTGGTCGTTGATCATCGCCGGGCTCGGCGTGCTCACCGGCGTCTTGTCGGGCTTCAGGCGTTATTTCGCTTTCCGCGAGAGTCGCTGGGCCGAAACTTTGTTGCGCGAAAAACTTTTTGGTCATGTCTTGAACCTCAACATCGGCTACCACGACAAAGCCCAGACGGGTCAGTTGATGAGTCGGGCATCCAGCGACCTGATGCAGATTCAGGGATTCATCGTGATGATTCCGATCACGATGTCGAATGTCATTCAGATCATCGCCGTGGCGGCGATCTTGTTCGTGACCGATCCCGTGTTGGCGGTGGTGGCGATGTTGCCACTGCCGTTCGTCAATCTCTCGGCACGCCGTTTCAGCAATCGAATCCACCCGGCGTCGATCGCCGTGCAGGCGGAGCAGGCCCAGTTGGCCAATGTCGTCGAAGAGTCGGTGTCGGGCGTTCGTGTGATCAAGGGTTTCGGCGCCGAACGGGTGCAGTTCGACAAACTCGAAAAAGAAGCCGACGACATCTTTTCCGAGTCGATGAAAGCCGCCAAGATTCGCAGCAACTTCATGCCGGCGATCGATGTCTTGCCGGCCATCGGTGCCGTGGGTGTTCTCTTGGTGGGCGGGCATCGCGTCTTGTCGGGCCAACTCTCGATCGGCGACATGGTCGCTTTCAATGTCTATTTGACGCTGCTCGTCTGGCCATTGCGAAATGTCGGCATGATCATCGCCCTCGGTCAGCGGGCGGCTTCGGCGCTGGTGCGCATCAACGAGGTTCTATCGACCGATTCTGAGATCGTCGACCCACCAGAGCCCCGTGAATTGCCCTCGCAAAACGGGCGACAGTTGGGCTCGGTGAAGTTCGATCGGGTGCAGTTTGGTTACGACCCGACCCGACCAGTGTTGAAAAACTTCAATCTCGACGTCGTCGCGGGCGAGTCGATTGCGATCGTCGGTGCGACGGCGTCGGGCAAGTCGACGGTGCCACGACTGCTGTTGCGCTTCTATGACACGAACAGCGGCCACGTCTTTTTGGACGGAGTCGACGTCCGCAAAATCAAATTGCACGAGCTTCGTCGTCAAATCAGCGTCGTCTTCGAGGACACCGTGCTGTTCAACGACTCGGTGAAAAGCAACATCGCCTTTGCCAAACCCGATGCGTCGCAGGCCGACATCGAGCGCGCGGCAAGACTGGCGGGCGCGCACGACTTCATTCTGCAATTGCCGAGCGGTTACAACACGGTTATCGGCGAGCGCGGGTTCTCGCTCTCGGGCGGCCAGCGTCAGCGCGTTGCGATCGCCCGTGCGATCATCTCCGATCCGCGGGTGTTGGTGCTCGACGATGCGACGAGCGCCGTCGACCCGAGCAAAGAAGGCGAGATTCGCGAGGCGATGCGCACGGTGATGTCGGGCCGAACGACGATCGTCATCGCGCATCGACCCGGGACCATCGCCCTGGCTTCGCGTGTCGTGTTCATCGACGACCAGACCGTCGCGGCGATCGGCAAGCACGAAGAACTCGTGGCGACGAACGCCCGCTACCGAGAAGTGCTCGCGAGCATGCAACAAACCGAAGACCTACCCGCGAACTCTTCGCGCGAGTCGGCGAAAGCGACGAAATAACATGTGGCACGCGGGCGGGGTCAGCGACGAAGATCGCCTGAGTCGCGCCCAGGCGCGCACGATCTTGGGACGTGTCTTCAAAATGGCTTCGCCGTTTCGCAGGACGATGTATATCTCGTTCGGCTGCGTTCTGATGACCACGGCCGCCACGCTGGCCGCACCGGTGATCGTGCGGCACGGCATCGACGCGGGTATCCGGGCGAAAAATTCGAGCGAATTGAATCTTGCCGTCGTTCTCTATCTGGTCGTCGTCGCGCTCTCTTACATCTTCGGCCGTTTGCTTTTCGTGTTCGTCAATCGCACGGGCGAGTCGTTCTTGCGTCTGTTGCGTCTCGCGGTTTTCAGGCAGATGCAGCGGCAATCCATGGCGTTTTACGATCGCAACAAGGCCGGCGTGTTGGTCGCCAGAATGACCGCCGACATCGAGTCGATGTCTGAACTCGTGCAGTGGGGTTTGCTGCAGTTCTTGTCGGCGATCCTGATGCTCGTTTTCTCGATCGTCGTGTTGCTCTTTTTGAGTTGGCAGTTGACGATCGTCGCCCTGCTGGTGATGCCCGTTCTGGTCTTGTCGTCGGTCAAGTTTCAACGCGACTCGAATCGCGCCTATCTGACGGTGCGCGAGCGGGTCGGCGCCAACCTTTCGGCGTTGCAAGAGGGCATCACGACCGTGCGAGTGATTCAGGCCTACGCCCAAGAAGACGAGGTCAAGCGCAAGTTCAAGATCTCGAATCGGTCGTTGTTCGCCGCGCACGAAAAGAGCGTTCGGGTTTCGACCTGGTACTTCGCGCTCGTCGAGTTCTCCGGCGTTCTCGCCACATCGCTGATGATCGGCATCGGCGGCTGGTTCGCGCACCGCGGCACAGTGACGCTCGGCACGGTCGTGGCGTTCGTGTTGCTGCTTTCCAGCTTGTTCGACCCGGTTCAACAACTTTCGCAGCTCTACAACACCGTGCAGTCGGCGGGGGCGGCACTCAACAAGTTGTTCGCGATCCTCGACGCCAAACCCGAAGTTGATGAACATCATTCGGCGGTCGATCTGCCAGACGTCGGTGAACTGATGGTCACCGATGTCTCGTTCACCTATGCGGGCGCCGAGAGCGCGGCGCTCGAAGGTGTCTCGATCAAAGTTGGTGCTGGCGAAAAACTCGCCCTCGTCGGGCCGACCGGCGCGGGCAAGTCGACGTTGGCCAAACTGATGGCGCGTCTTTATGACCCGCAAAGCGGCACCGTCTCATTTGGTGGCGTCGACCTGAAGTTGGTGACGATGACGTCCCTTCGTCAACGCATCGCGGTGGTGCCCCAAGAGGGTTTCTTGTTCAACGGATCAATTCGCGACAATTTGCGCATCGCCCGCGCCGGCGCCACAGATGCCGAAATCGAAGCGGCGATTGCGGCGATCGGGGCGACCGAGCATTTCTCGCAATTCAGCGATGGGCTCGACACCGAGGTGCACGAGCGCGGCAGTCGTTTGTCGGCGGGCGAGCGACAATTGGTCGCGCTTGCGCGGGCCGCGCTCATCGACCCGGCGGTGCTGGTGCTCGACGAAGCGACCTCGAATCTAGACCCAGGCACCGAGGCCGAAGTCGAGTACGCACTCGAGCGACTGATGGTGGGGCGCACCGTGATCGTCGTCGCGCACCGTTTGTCGACCGTGCAAAGAGCCGACAAAATCGCCGTGATCGTCGACGCCAAGATCGCCGAATACGGCAGTCACAGCGATCTGCTCGCGCGCAACGGTCACTACACCCAGCTCGCCCGCGCCTGGCAAAAATCCCACATCATTGTTTAGTGATTTTGATGGTGTCAAGGTCGCCGGTTTTTGAAAATTCGTCACCCGTCCTTCGACGGTTCCCGGCGACGTGAAACGGCGCAACGAGCAGACGTGCGGGCCTCTACGGCCCTCGGCGGAACCCGCCGTTCGGCGGCGTGTGCGCGCAAACGTTCCCACGAACGCGACGAGCGATTTTCCGTTTTGATTGTCCATCAAACTCAGGTTTGAACGAGGCGAGTGACCCGCCAACCCCATCGGATGGCCGTATTCGTGAATCCAGAGGCTCCAGAGCTCAAATTTTCTGTCGAAAAACCACTCAGATCCGCCGAACAGATTTTTCACTGCTCCCTCCGCGCTCTCAACCCGCCAGTTCGCCATGCCGAGGTCTGGCACGCCAAGTTTGATGGTTCGTGGAAACAGAACGAACACGAAGTCTGACGCAGTGAAGTCGAGAAAAGGATCAGCAAGGGAAACGATTTCTTGAGCCATCGGCAACACCGTCGCCGCGGTTCAAAAGCGTTGCGAGACGACTTCGAACTGCAACGCACCGACCGCGGCCAAAATCGGTCGCGCCGTGGCGTAAATCTCGGGGGCAAAGCGCGGCACCGCGGGGTATTCGACGGGTTGCGAGACATTAGAGCGCGTCGTTTTGCCCGCGTCGGGGTGCGAAATGATGGCGAAGGTGCGTCGGCGGGCAGCCTGAAAAACAACATCTTTGTCTTTGCTCATCGCCGCAGTTTCGCTCGTCGACCCGAGGCGAGTTTGGTTTGCGGCGACTTTCTATTGTTCGCAGAAAATCAGCGTAGAGTCTTGACGATGAAGAAATGGATGCGCAGGCTGGTGTTCGGCGTCGTGCTGTTGCTCGTCGGCGTGGTGGTCGGGCCGTGGGTTTACATCAACCTGATCAAACAAGACGCACCCGAGGCGTTGACCCTCGATTCGGTGTCGACCTCGTCGACCATCGCCGCATCGTCGACCGTCGCCGCATCGTCGACCGTCGCCGCGCCTTCAACGACGGTTGCGCCGAGTACCACGACGAGCGAGTTCGACGGCGAATGGAAGATCGCCAGCGATTCTGTCGTCGGCTATCGGGTGAAAGAGATCCTTTTTGGCCAGAGCTCCGAGGGCGTCGGGCGCACTTCGGCGATCACGGGTTCGTTGACGATCGCGGGTCGGCAAGTTTCGGCGGGCAGGTTCGTGGTCGACATGACGACGCTGAAAAGCGACAGCAGTCGGCGAGACCGCCAGGTGAATACCCGAATCTTGAGCACCAGCACCTATCCGACGGCGAAATTCGTTCTGACGACGCCGATCGACCTCACACCAGAGTCGTTCACGGGCACCGATCTGGCCGTCGAAACCGTCGGCACGCTGACGCTACATGGCGTGACCAAAGATGTGAGCGTCTCGCTCGTGGCGCGACTGGTCGACGATGTCATCGAAGTGAGCGGCAACATTCAGATCGTGTTCGCCGATTGGTCGATACCTGATCCGAGTATTGCGGCGATCGTCGTCGAAGATCGCGGCTTGCTCGAGTTTTTGTTGCGCTTTACGCGCTAAAAGTCGCGCTGTTGAAAAATTTGGCGCGCTAGAAAACTCGTTGTCAGGCGTTTAGCGTGACATAAATTCCGCCACTCGCCTCTGACGCGTCATAGCGCATCAACGGGCGGGTGGCGGGCCCGGTGACGACGGCGCCGGTGCCGGGTTCGAATTGTGAGCCGTGCAGTTCGCACTGGAGAACGTTTCCCACTCGGGCGACGGGGAAACCGGCGTGGGTGCAATTCACCTTCAGTGCGGTGATGCCGGCGTCGGTGCGTGTCAACACGACCCCCGTCGTGCCGCCTGCCGTAGTCGGCACATTGACGACCTTTGTTTCGCCGATTCCAAGCTCGGCGCTTTCGAGCACGCGCACCGCGACGATTTTTTCGGCGGCGTTGCCCGGCTTGCGGCGCCAAACCAGTTTGCCTTTGGCGTTTCGACAGACGAAGGTTACGCCGTCGACAGTGCGCTCACGACCTTTGACCTTGCACGGCGCGCCCGCCGAAACCGACGGTGCCGCCGCCGCGCGCGAACCGGTGAACAGCCAGACGAACGCGGCGGCAGTTGTCGCGATGAACGCGCGACGCGAATTTTTCGGGGATTTCGGGTCAATCGGCATTTTCTCAGGGTAGCCCCGCCAAGTTTGCGGCGGGGTCAACGCAGGGTGGCGAAAAGGGCGGGGAAAACTTTGGAAACTTTCGCCGTCAGATAGTCGCCGTAGGTGCCCGTCCATGCCTGAATGCTGGTGTTGTCCCAGCGGCGAGAGGCGTCGTCGGCGGGCGGAGTTCCGGCGAGCGGCAACGGTTCGACGACGGCGTCCCACGATGGGTCGATAAAAAACGGGTAACTCATCCGCTCGCGACCGCTCACATTGCGCACGCGATGCGGCGTCGAGCGATAGCGACCCGCGGTCAAAAGATCGAGCATGTCGCCGATGTTGACGACGAAGATGTCGGGTTCGGCCGGCACATCCAGCCAAGTGTCGCCGTTGTTTGCGCCGTCGTTTGTCCCGTTCGGCATGCGCACTTGCAGACCGCCGCAATCGTCCTGCGCCAGAATCGTCAGCAATCCGTAATCGGTGTGTTCGGCGACGCCCCATTCGCTGACGCCGTCTTGCGGCACGCGCGAAGCATCGATCGGGGGATAATGAAAAATGCGAAACAAACACGTCGGCTCGCGCGCGATGGTTTTTGCGAACCAGTCGGCGGGCATCTGCAAACCCATCGCCACGCCGCGCATCAACGCGACGCCGAGTTTGTGCATCGCCGCAAACCATTCATCGGCGCACGCGCCCAACTCGGCCGGCCGTTGCGGGTAGAGGTTGGCGCCATGCAGTGGCGTTTGGGCGACCACCCGCGGGTCGGTGACCGGCAACGGCTGACCTATATATAGGCCTTCCTTGCGGTCGGGCACCCCCGATGTGAGTTCGCCGCCCACGCCGAACCAACCCCGCCACGCCGAACCCGCGAGCGGCATCGCACACTTTGACTTTTCGGCGTTGTCGAGCGAAAAAAACTCGCGCGATAGTTCGTCGAGCCGTTCGCGCAACTCGCGCGCCACGCCGTGATTCGTGATTCTGAAGAAACCACTTTGGCGACAGGCGCCGTCGATTTGCGCGGCGCATCTTCGGGCGGCCGGGGTTGTCGTGTTGACAGTTTCACCTAACAACGGCGAAACATCGATCAACGGCAGACCAGCAACCATGAGAGGAGTTTATGGCGGGGTTCGCTTCGTCGACCCGCGCACAACTAATCTGTGGTCGTGAAAGTTTCGCTCGATTACGAATCGTGCCACGGCCATCAAATGTGCGCCATCGCCGCGCCCGAAATATTCGGCAGCGACGAAATCGGCAACGCAAAAGTTTTGATCAGCGGCGAGGTCCCCGCGGCGCTGCAGGCCAAGGCGCGTCGAGCCGAGAGCAATTGTCCAGAGCGGGCGATTTCGATAATCGAGTAGATCGACGACCAAACAAGCGACCAAAGAAACGACCCGCCGTGACCGACACCCGCAAACCAGTTTCGGATCTCACCACCGACTACGACATCTTCGACCCCGAATTCGTCAGGAATCCGTATCCCAGCTACAGCCAGATTCGCGAGTCGCAGTGCCCGATCGCCCACACCGACCGCTATCAAGGTTCGTGGTTGCCGACGCGTTACGAAGACGTCGTGGCGATCGCCCAAGAGTTCGAGACCTTCACCTCGCGCCAAATTTTGGTGATGCCTCCCGCCGAGGGGCGCAACGAAGGGCCATATGCGGACGTCGCCGCGCCGCCGATCACGAGTGATCCACCGGATCATCACTGGCATCGCCGTCTGATCTTGCCGGTTTTCGCCCCGCAGGCCGTGGCGAAATACGAGCAGAGCACGCGCGATTTGTGCAACGGTTTGATCGACGAGTTCATCGACAAGGGCCGGGCCGATGCGGCGGCCGACTATGCCCAGCACATCCCGGTGCGCGTGATCGCGGCGATGCTCGGCGTGCCGCTCGAAATGGAACCCGAGTTCACCGAGTGGGTGCGCGGCGTGCTCGAAAACATGACCGACAACGAACTGCGCATGAAGTCGTTCAAAAACATCATCGATTTTTTTGTCGGACAGGTCGAGGACCGCAAGAAAAACCCGCGCGAGAACGATCTGTTGACCGAGTTGATCAACGCCGAGGTCGAGGGCAAGAAAGTTCCGATCGAATACGTGCTCGGTGTCAGCCAGTTGATGCTCGTCGCGGGCATCGATACGACCTGGTCGGCGATCGGGTCGTGCATGTGGCATCTGGCCCAGCATCCCGAGCACCGCCGGCAGTTGCGCGAGAACCCGGACTTGTGGCCGACGGCGGTCGAAGAGTTGCTGCGGGTTTATGCGCCGGTGACGATGGCGCGCATCGTCGATCGTGATGTCGAGTTCCAGGGTTGTCCGATGAAGGCGGGCGACCGGGTGTTGATGGCGTTTCCCGCGGCCAATCGCGACCCGCGACAATTCGAGAATCCAGATGAGGTTGTTCTCGACCGCGAGAACAATCGACATGTCGCGTTTGGTTCGGGCATTCATCGATGCGCGGGCAGCAACTTGGCGCGTCTCGAGTTGCGCGTCTCGTTGCAAACTTGGTTGGCGCGAATTCCCGAGTTCGAACTTGTCGACCCCGCCAGTGTCACCTGGGCCGGCGGTCAGGTGCACGGCCCGCGCTCGTGCATGGTCAAGTTCTAGTTCTTCACCCCCGCGCGTTCGCTTGCCTTGCCGTATTGGCAATGCCCAGTACACCGATCAACGGCGAGTCGTGGCCAAAGCAATTCGGCAAATCGCGCGAATGATAAGGGCGGCACAGAGACGCGCCGCTTTTGCTAGTTGAGAGTGACGGGTTGGGGCGCGCAGCAGACTTCGTCTGTGTTGGCGTCTGCGTTTGCGTTTGCGTTTGCGTTGGCGGTGGCGGGCGTGCCGTTCATTTGGTCGGCGTCGGCGAGAACGGTGTAGACCTCGAACTTGTGCGCGCCGCCTTCGACCCAGAACTTGTCTTGCACGGCGTAGCAACAGGTTGTTTCACCCTCGACCCACACCGGCAAACCAGCGGCGGTGACGCGCTCGTGTTCGCTGCGCACAGCATCGACCGACTCAACTTCGACACCGAGATGATTTATCGAGTCGCTGGCGCCCGGGTTTTCGATCAACACAAGCTTCAACGGCGGGTTGGCTACGGCGAAGTTGGCATAACCTGGCCGAACTTTCGCCGGCGCGACACCAAACAGTTTCGAATAGTGGGCGATCGACTCTTCGAGATTTTCGACGTTGAGAGCGAGTTGCAGTCTTGACATGTTTTTCACACTACTTCGGTCTCGGCGAGTCTCCAGACCTGATAGCCGTCGATCAGGTTGTATATTTCAACTAGATGTTTCGGTCAGGGTCGTGAGCGCCGTCCTCGGGGGCATGGTTCCGCCAGCCAGCGTCTTCACTCGTGTCACGCCAAACGACAAGATTCACCCCGATGGGCGAGCGACCGCCGAGTGGCGTGCCGAACTGCGCAAAATCCCCAACTTGCGCAATGCACTTTCGGTCGTATCGGTGTATGCGCAAGCAGCGGCGATCTTTTGGGTCGCGCTCAGGGTCAACAATCCGCTGGTCTATGTCGCCACATTTTTGTTGATCGGTCGCACGCACGCGCAATTGCTGGCGCTGATGCACGAGGCGGCGCATCGGTTGTTGTTCAGCAGTTATCGCCTGAACGATTTTGTCGGTCGATGGGTTGTCGGCTATCCGTCGTTCACCAACACCGACGGCTACCGGCGCGTGCACATGGCCCACCATCGCCAAGAGTTCGGGCCGGCCGAGCCAGACATCGCGCTTTATGCCAACTATCCGATTACTCGCGCCAGTTTCTGGCGCAAGATGCGCCGCGATGCATTCGGCAGAACCGGCGGGCGCATGTTGCGCGACCAATTTCGTGACGCCTTGCGTCGTGACCCGCACGGGTTCAACACGCAGCGAAAAATTTTTTTGATGCACCTCGTCGCGTTCGTCGTGTCGGCGCTGCTGGTTAATCCTTATATCTATGTTTTCTTGTGGTTGATGCCATATCTCACGGTGTGGCGCGTGATGAATCGGCTGCGTTCGATCGCCGAACATGGGGGCTTGCGCAGCGACGATGACCGTCGTGTCACGACGCATTCGGTGCGGCAGCATTTGTTGAGTCGTTTCTATTTTGTGCCTTTTAATTTGGGTCTGCACATTGCCCATCATCTCGACCCGGGCATTCCGTTTCGGTCGCTCGGGCGATA